>Ga0210242_100327_pt1 | contig 41818 bp, 27 predicted proteins | sample ChrtobMeP5a_16mM_FD_155445 | JGI IMG/M metagenome (GOLD analysis project Ga0210242, IMG submission 155445) | Chrysochromulina tobin associated microbial communities from unialgal haptophyte culture, Seattle, Washington, United States - P5a_16mM | ecosystem: Host-associated > Algae > Haptophytes >... | reverse complement strand
ACGCAAGAAGAGTGATGCTCTCCGATCATCAGCCCGGTCGGGATATCCCATGAGGCGACTCCGGCATGCCGTGAGCCGCCCATGCGACGCTATCTGCGCTGTCCTGGAGCCATCTGCTGTCCTGCGCCTCGTGCGCTGCGGGTGGGGCTGCAGCCACACATCCGGTTCTGCGACGAGCTGATCGTTGTTGATCGAGCCGAGCACGTCGCTGAGCTCCTTGGTCTTGTCGGCGAGCGCCTCGGCAGCGTGTTGAAGCACCGTCTGCAGCACGGAGAGCACCGGCAAGGTGACCCGCGCCTTCTTGCACTTTTCCGCCTCCGCAGCACCGGCCTCGGCGTCGCCGTCGGTGCGATTTGCTCTTGCCGTGGTCGGCATCGACCACGGGCGTCGCCTCGAAGCCCGAACGGGCCGACCCGAGCGCGTCTGAAGCCGCCAGCGAGCCCGGCAGCGACGCGCTCAAATGCGTTCCGCCCCTTAAAGAGAAAAAAAGGAGGGGTGTTCCAGAACTCGGCAAAAACGTGAAAGCGAGTCCACAAGGTGGGGATGGATCGGAGATGTCACTGCAACTAGCATGCATTTGGTACTTATTCAGTTACAAATCTGGCTCTCAGTTGTCGTTCGCGTTCTCGTCCTCGCCGTTTGCACCAGGTTGTCCACCCCCTCCTCTCCCTCTCAAAATGCCGCCAGAAGAGTTGGATGACGACACGACATCGTGCGTTGCTGGTGGTTGCGTCTGCTGCATTTATGGTTGCGACTCAAATTTGTCGATCTGCTACAAGGGCCAAGGTGAGATGTGCTGTCTTAGCGGCGAGGCCTGCCTCGCAAAGGATGAGCGGATGCTAGGGCCCGGCATGATCACCGATCTATCAAAGGGCGAGTGCTGCAAGATTGGATGCTTCTGCTGCTCGTTTGGCTTCAAGATGCCCAACAGTGTCTGCAACGGCTGGTCGCGCTGCCTGTGCTGCTTCGACGCGTACTCGTTCCCCTACGGCGAGAACATGTATCTGTCCAAGTGCCACTGCACTGTATGAACAGCCTCGTCCCCACAGCCTCCCTCGTCCCTCCGCTTTCTTCATCTCGCCGTGAGACGCGCCGACTCATTCATAGTATGCCCGCCTCGCCTGTGTGCCGTTGCAGGTTTGCTGCCTCAGCTGCCTCGAGGACGAAGGATTTATGCGCTGCGAGTGCTGCCGTTGCTGTGCACCACCACGCATGGCAGTGCCGAAGACGATCATTCGTGCGGGCGGAGGGGGCGTCGTCGGCGTCGCCGGTGGCGTCTCGAGCGTGGAGATGCAGCGCTGAGCGCCTCCTGTCCACCGAGAGCGCGCGAACGCTCGCACTCACGAGAGCGCGACAAGCCCAGTGCGGCCTTCGACGAGCTGCACGGACACGACGATCGCGAGCAACCTGGCAGGCGCGAGCGGTGTGGAGGTGAGCGCGAGTGTGCTTGGGGTCGAGAGTATTCTCGATGGGCACCACTGGGGGCACATGTGCAGGCGCCACGGCTCTCCGCTTTGCGCTTACGGAATATCTGAATATGATGGGCTGCGTTCATTCCTCCAGTCAACCACCCTCCAGCCTCCACCGTGATTCGGGTGTGTTCTGGCCGAGAGGGCCCTGACACGCGTGAGGGAGCAGTGTTCAAAGCCGGGGGGGACTACAACTAATGCTCCTCCTACCCCCCGGAGTGTGGGAGTCTATGGAAGTCTAGGCGTGGCTAGGCGTGGCTGCGTCCGCGCACGGCAACCGGGCGACGACGCCAACGCCGGCAACGCGGCGCGGGCGGCGGGCGCACCGGTTCGGTTGGGCCGCGCGGCCGAGTATCCCAGTTTGGGGACTGGGCGCCGGTCCACAGGGTGGAAAGACGGTCCTCGCTCGTAAACAGCGTATTTTTAGTCGTGGACCTATACGAAACACGAAAGCCACCTATTGCCTTTGGTTAATTCTCAGTACAGCGTTCACTTTAGCCTGAACACGTAGAGTATGGGGGGACCTCAAATATGAGCAGCGGGACCTCTTGATCCTCTTCCCTTACGCGCCCGCGCCGCCGCTCTTCCGTTTGATTCGTGGTTCCTTGACGCGAGGCCCTCAGCCACAGTACGGGAAGCTTCCGTTGAAGGTGAAGGCCTGCTGCTGCTGGAAGTAGGGCGGGTACGCATAGTAGGGAGGATAGCCGCCGACCACCGCCGCGGCGGCTGGGTGCGCATACTCGCCACTGGTAGATGCGTATGGTGGCGGGTAGTGGTATGAGGGCGGCGCGCCAGCGGACGCAAGTGGCGAGGCTAAGGGCTGCGTGGGCGCTGCGCCGGGCGTGTCGGGCGGCGCTGGCAACGTCTTCTGCCGCTTGGAGCTGGGAGCTTCTTTGCGGGAGCGGGTGCGCAGCTGCCGCACTCGCTCAATGCTCTCGCTGTAGTCGAGGAGGCACTGCTCGTAACGGCGCCACATCGCTTGCTGCGCTTCGTCTGAGAGCGGAGATACACTCGAGATTGCCCGCTCGAACAGGGCCGTTACCCGCGCCATGGCCGCACCACTCGCGCGATGTCGGACGGCTGCAGGCGCGGCGCCCGCAGCGGGCGTGGCGCCCGCAGCAGGCGCGGCGCCCGCAGCAGGCGCGGCGCCCGCAGTCGTGGGCGCGGCGCCCGCAGTCGTGGGAGCGGTGCCCATCGGCGTCGCCGGCTCGACCTCGATGCAATCAAGCTCGAAATCTATTCGAAGGTCCCATAGCAACTCAGAGGACGGCTCGCGTCGAAGCGCTGTCTCGAGCAACTCAACGGCCCACGCATAGCTCCCGCGCAGCTGACGCTCAAGTCGCACGGCGTGCCTGATTAGGTAAGTGAGCTCCTCGCCCGAGAAGGCCGTCGCGCCAGCCTCGAAAGCTGCATGCATCCGCGCCACATCACCAAGACGTCGCTCTAAGCTTGCCTGTGCTAGCGCTGCACCAAGCACTGGCGGTCGGAGCGCCGAAGCGGCGGCGTAGAGGTTGCGGGCTTCGTCATAGAACCCGTGGGCCTCTTCGAAGGCCGCGTGCTCGAGCACGAACGAGCAACGCGCCTTGAGGAAATGCCCGCTCGCGCGAGCGAAGGCGTGGCGTGCCTCAGGTAGCATCTGACGAACCTCGAGAGCGCTCACATACCTAAAAAGGGACGCCATCAGCGGCCATCAGCATGCAACGAACATGGGGAACTAAGAAGAGGGCCATCCGATGGAATCAATCGATGGTCCTCAGAGGGTCATCCGAGGTGCTGATCAGAGACCGAAGTGGTGATCCGGGTGCAATCAGCTGACCGTCGCCACATTGCGGGCTCGAGGCAGCACGGCACGAGGCATCGCTCATAGGTGAGGATGAGGCGTGGCACATTGCCACGCCGCTCCTCCCAATCCAGATACGAGTTCCAATGCTCGAGCTCCGCTGCATCCATCGGCCTTAAATGGAAGTGGCGTCGCCGCACCCCCGATTCCCAACGAAGCCTTTCGGCGTGATCGGCCTTGGCGCGTCGAAAATGGGCCTCGAGGAGCGGGAGCAGCCGCAGCTTGCGCGCGCCGTCATCCTCCGTCTCCGACGAGCACGGCCGGTGCGGCGCCAGCCCCGCCGCCTCCAACATCTGCTGCAGTACCGCCTCCTCCCTCGCATCGAGCACCTCGGCACATGAGCGCTCGACGGCGAGCTGCTGGAAGCGGAGCCAGAGCGCGTCGAGTGAGCGCAAGGGATGCTGCAGCGCGCGCCGAAACACCTGCGAGACGCGCGAGTGGTCCGCGCCGGCGCGCGCTGTCTCGAAGGCAATGTAACGATCCCAGAAGACGTCTGCGCCATAGTCGGAGCCGACCAAGCTGGCACCACGCTCAAAAAGGGCACGAACGTCCTCCGGCCGCTGCCAGTATGCCGTAGCGTGCGCACCGTAGTGCGCCCATATCTCCACGCAGTAGCTGCCGAGCACGAGCGCACGCTCGTAGACCTCGCTGGCTCGCTCAACGCACCCTTGTTCGACCTCAAAATCTGCAAATCGCTTCCAGTAGCCGTAGCAAAGAGGCCATGCACGCAGCAGATTATTGTAGGCCTCGCGGAGCTGCGCCGGCTGCCGGGGTGAGTCTGCCGCGTGGACAGCGCCGACGAGCGCCGCGTAGTCCATGTCGTCGGACTCGCCAAGTTGCGTCGCCATTCATAGATATCACGTGGGAAACACAGCCTGAAGCCCCAAAAGCTCCACGTCATCGCCCAAAACGGCGCAAAATTATGTCGACACATTGCTCGGGACAAAGAGCTCTAATGCCAAGGAACTATTCATAAACACCCTATTTCCTGGACTATCATCCTCATACAAGCGAGAACGGTCCGGGCGCGCGCGTGGGGTTCGCTTGGGGGTTCGACAATTGATAACCGGCCGCGCGGGACAAGTGCACTAGTCACTAGAGGTAGATGCTTCGGCTCGGCTCTACCGCAGTAAGAATCCGATCTAGGATAGACGACTACAGTCGAGTACTACCTTGTTGCTACTTGTTGCTTGTGCAGAATGTCCCTATGACAGCCGATCAAAGTGGATGTCCTCATCCATTTCGTGATCGAGGATGACATCGGGATCGCCTGAATCTCTCCAGAAGCCGGCGTCGTTGTCCCACGGGCCAGGCCCAAGGGTGCGCATGATTCCCTCAGGCGCCAGGCCGAGCCGAATCTGCTCCATGGTGTGCTCGTAGCGCCACTTGTACGACTCCTCCCAGCTGGGCGGCCGACGGTTGACAAGGTTCTGAATCGGAGGCTTCCGAAGGGTCTCATGCGAGCCCCGCTCGCGCAGGGGCTTCGATCGCATGTCGGGCGGCACGTAGTGGTCCGCCTTGTCTCGGAGGGCCTGCTCGACCGGGTCATTCGCTAGCGGGTCAAATGCTTCTTGTCGTCGCCGCTCCTCAAACTCCGCCTTCGACTCGGCGAGGCTCTTCCGCTTGCGTGGTGTCCGCTTGAGCTCTTCGAGCATCTCGGTCGGCAGGCGCGATGCGAGCTCTCGGGAGATGCCGTAGTCCTCTTCATCAATTTCAGCGCTCGAGGCGGCCTCGACTGAAGTGGGGTCGTTCATCTTCATGGTTCCTTGCCGAGGCACAGAAGAATTCGCAATCGCGTCTTCGCCGGCTGGGCCAGCCGCACGCGCGCACGCATCCGCAGAGTCCTCCGGCTTGCCAGCAAGGCGGCGCAGCCGCAGCCGCAGCCTGGTGAGCCGAGCCAGGTCAATGTCATCAATCACCGGCCGGCGCTGCTCCAGCCGGACGGTAACCTCCTCAAGCATGTCAAGCGCCGACCCGAGGTCGGTGGGCGGTGGGAAGCATCGATCGGCATCCGGACAGTTGCATAAGTCTCCATTCGAACGCACCGTACTGCTCGTTACCGCTTCGGCCGCGGAGGTCGTCTCACTATGAATCGCATCAGGCCCACTCCCCTCCCTCTCATCACGAGCACCGAAATCAAGCCCCGCCGTCCTCGGCGTACGCAACGGCGGTTCCTCTGACGCGAACATGGACGCAGGTATGGACCGCTTCTCCGTCGAGCACACAAGGCCGACGTCGTACTCATGGCTGCACTTCGGAGGAATAGTTGACCTGTTGAGGCCATAGAATTTGCAGTGGCCTAAGCCGGGCTCGTCTCCATTGCACCTGACGTGGCTCAGCCAGATCTGATTTCGTCCAAGGCCGTAATCGGCCGTCATGGACAGCGCGTCGACTCCTCCGAAGCCAAGCGTCCGACAAGCCACATGTGCTGCTGGCCAATCCCATCCCTCGCTGCACACGGTGCCCCAGATGCCCTGGAACAACACCTCGAGCCTGCCTTCTTTGGCTCTGTGTCCCGCCGCGAGCCGAAGCGGCAACACAATCGGCTTACCTGGTTGCGTGGCATGGGCGCTTCGGTTGTCGGCTACATTGGCTGGTTTGGCCGTGCCGTTCGCATCTGTGGTGCTTGAAGGTGCGGCGATGGCACCCGCATGCTCGCCTCGGCTTGCTCCACCCGTATGCTTGAATTTCTCCACCCCCCTGCAGTCGACCAGTGGTGCAGCGCATTGCCAGCCGTCGATCACTGGGCGCTGTATCGGTACCGTCGTGTACTTTTTCTTTTCGAAGTGCTCGCTGATCGCTGCTGTTGACATCCGTATCCGCTTGTCGAGTTCTGGGTGCCGGTCATGAGGGACGGCGGGTTGCCGCACGTGGCTCCTCGACCCCTGCGCAACGGATTCGGTTCGTGCGTAGCAGCGTCCGCTCGAAGGATCCTGGCATGGGGCTGATGGTGTCAAGCACGTACACGCTCGGTAGTAGTTTACGCAGCCCTCGCAGCGACAATGCGCATCCGATGGCCACGCGCCACACCAGCCCTCATCGGAACAACAAGTCAGGTTCTGTGGATGCATTGGGTCACATATGGCCGGCGACAGGCCATCCTCACCCTTTCGCAATTCGCCACATCGTCCGTCATCGCGCCAGGCAGTCCTCAGGCGGTAGTCTACGCACTTTTCATCTCCACCACAGCTCATCGTGCACTTCCCTTCGGAGCAGCACGAGTGTTGCGTGTCCCAAGGATTGCACTGCGCCGGGTTGGTCCCGTCGGGAGCTACAACGCCGTTTCCACATCGGTGATCGTCGCGCCAAGGTGCATGCGCCGAGACTATGTGTAGGAGCGCTGCGTGAATGAACGCGCGACAGCTGGAGCCACCATTGGTCCGCCGACCGAGCATACGCGCCGCGCCGCGCCGCCTGATCACACCGCACGAGCAAAAAAGTGCGCCGAATTGGGCGTGCCGGGTATTTTTCCTGTTATCTCACACTGGTAATGATTGAATCAGAAAATCATGTGATTGTGAAACCACGGTTGTGCTGCTTACGTGTTGTGTGAAACCTGGGGACGGACGTTGTTTTTGAAGAGTAAAGAGGAACGCAGAGCAGCTCGCACATAATACGCGTCACGGCCTACTCGCCAGCTCCGTCACGGCGCTCGCCGCTCCGTATAATCCCCGATCTTTTGGTGAGCAAAACTTGGACGTTCGTGAGTCGAAGCGACGGGTTCCATGGGAATCAGCATGCCTACGCACGCATCACATGGGTGAAGTACATGACTGACTGGGCGCGCGGATGGGCCAGTAAACCGCTCATCGAGCCGCTCATTTATGAATTGCGTCGACGGCGGCCACCCTGTTGCTCGGCCTGTGCGCTGTGGCGCAGCGGCTCGGCCCCGGCGAGGCCACGCACCAGTACACTACCAGCACCAGGGAGCACCACAATCATCCCTCAGAGCCTTGCAAGATTACGCGCCCCTCTGCCACAGTATGACCTTGGAGTCGAAGCCGCCGCTGGCAAGGATGCCGTCCTCACTCACCGCAAGGGACTGCACGACCGACTGCGTCTTGTCGATGTTATTCGCGTGGTCATAAGCCACGTGCGCCTGCTTCTTCTCCGAGTAGGAGCGGTTCTCGCCATCGTTGGTGTAAATGTCCCACACGATGATGGAGCCATCATCCTCGCCAGCGTATAACACGCGGCCCGACGACGACCAGGCGAGTGATGTAACGTCCTGGTTGTCGCGACGGTACGCGGTCACCATTGTCTGGGTACGGATGTCGAACAGGTAGACAAAGTCGCCGACCCCACCCGCCGCGACGTACATCTTCTCCATGGGGAACATGGCGCACGTGTTGTACGCGGCAACGGGGGCGTCCAGCCCCCTGCGGCAGTATGACGGGAACATGCCTACACCCGGCTTGCCCTTGAGATCAGCGACGCACTTGCCCGAGACCACGTCCCAGAGCTTCACGGTCAAGTCACTCGAACAAGTCGCGAAGAGCTTCTGGCCCTCATCGTCGCGGGCAAAGTTCAGGCTCAGCGCGTCTTTGGTGTGGCCACAGAAGCGGGTGATCGTCGTACTCTTGGCGAGGTCAACAAGGCGCGAGTCGCCGTCGCCGGCGGAGCTGAAATACTTTGTACCGTCCTTGGACATCACGAGCGAGGAGATGTATCCATCGTGTTCGACGATCTTCTTCTTCTCTGCCAGCTTGCCGGACTGAACGTCCCAGACCGTCACCGCGTTGTCCATCCCGCCGGATACGACCTTATTCTTGTGCATGGCCATGCACTGGGTCCACGGAGCCTTCGCGGCGGCCACCATGGTCTTCTTTGCGCAGTCATACACTGTCAGCACATGGTCCTGGCGGGCAAAGGCGATCCGGTCCTTGAACTCGGCGCCGCCATCGCCCCACTTGATGCCGTTGATCTTCTTGGGAATCTGCCTTTTCCCTTTTCCGCTCGGCACGCCCGTCTTGTCATCAATGACGAGCAGCTCAACCAAGTTGTGAGCCTTGGGGAGCTTTGGTAGCTGCAACGATACGGCGTCAGTGTACAGCGCAATAGGCTTGTTCTTCTTCAACCCGCAGGCTTCATAGTTCGCGATGAGCATGGAGCGGATCTTATCCTCCACTTGCGCCTTGGCCGGCATGATGCTCGCCCGACTGGAAGCGGGTGAAGAAGAGTCGGCGCCTCTGGACGTGTTGTCGGGACTCGAGTCTGGCAAAAGAGTGGCTGCCCCGACGAATAGGAAAGTTTCAGCTCAAGTTTGCCAGATGTTTGGGATCCGAGGAACACAAATCAGCGCCCCAGGCCGCCCTCGCAGAACGCAGAAAACGGAGTTCTTTTTCCAGCTGATGGTTATTTCGATACCGATTTTCACAGCCAAAGGTCCTCGTGCGAATTCGACTCATTGGATGACGTCGCCGATCTCATGCCACCGCCCGCGGCTCGCGCGCCCCTCTTGGCGAGTGCGACGTCGCCACGACACGGCCCGCCCGTGCACCTCGCCTCGAGCACTTCCTGCATCCTCGCACATGGCTCTAGAGACGGCCATCGAGCACCTTGCAACCATCGCAGCATATGATCTTCGGCGCAGTGACGGAGTTTCACCAGAGCCACCCATGCTCTGGCATTACCAGGTTGTGGATGCGCACCTGCTTTCGCCGGCAAGCGCGCGCTGGCCGGACCGAGGCGCCGCTGGACAAAGTTACATTCCAGTCGTCCTCGAAGTCAGCAATGAGCGACTGGACCAGCCGTATGCGGACGAAGGCTCCTTCAACTGCCTGCCGACATCGATGCGAAGCTTGCTCGGGCCGCTGCCACTACTCGTTCGGGTGCAATACATGAACTCGTGCCACGTGCTCAACGGTGCGGCGGCCATGGCGCTCGTGCGCCATGCCGCCATGCGTCGTGAGCGTTGGACGATCGCGGGTCTGCCTGTGAACGCAATTGGGTGGCGCTGGGGCAATGCGCCAGACGGCTTGAGCCTAACACTGGCTCAGGTCGGCACGGAGCGCGTCAAGCACCAGGCGCACGCGCATCAGCTCGTCACCATTGTGACCGAGGACGGCACGCAGTACCTCCTCGACCTCTCCGTAGCGCAATTTGGATCGACAGCAGCCGTGCGATGCACCTCGGGTCTGGTGCCGGCCGCCGCTGGCCAGCTGCTCTCTCCGACGCTGCGAGAACGTGCGGCGGAGGGAATCGCCCCGGCCTTGTTTGCACGTGCCGACTCCGAGGCCGCCGCGCTCGTGAGCCACTGCAGGCTGGAGCGCAGTCAGGATGCCGTCGAAGCCGCTCTTGGACTGCTCGATGCGCAAGGCACCCGGTGGACGGAGGATGGTGCGCAGGATGGCGCGCTCTGTGAGCACGTGATGCCACGCCCGTACTTCCGAGCTGGCGAGCCGGCGGGCCCTCAGCCAGGTGACGATCTAGTCGAGTCCGAGCTCCTCGTGCGCTTGAGCCAGTTTGGGCGCGCTCTGATGCGATGCTCCGAGACGAACGGTGTGCTGCTGTCGTGTCCCCTGTCCCTCTTGACACCCTCCTTGGCTCTGCGCCTCTTGGAATGATGACCACACACAGGGGAAGGTCCTGACAGATTGACTGACGAACCCTCCTTATCGAATTACTACGGTTCTGACCGCCGCCGGGCGAGGGCGCAAATATCCGATTGCATCCCCCTGGCCCTGCCTCGCCCTCGGCCCTCACGCAACAACATCCCCTGTTCCGTACCCTGCGTGTGTACGTCTTCGAGCAGGATAATAGACGTTCGGTGCTGATCAAGCTTGCGAGAGCTAGCTGTCACGAAGCTCGAAGGTGGCAGCAGTCGAGGGTTCAGGTCGCTCCGCCGCACCCGCAGCCACCATGCGGTGTGGAGTTCGGCTTTACGTATTACCTGTAATAGGATAGGATAACTGTACTGCATAGCACGCACGCAAACTATCGTAAACAACGCCCTGTCCGGTCTATCTCTTTCTACGCTAGCGGCTCTCTATTCGTACGCGTCTTTCCGAAGACGCGCTGCTGGTGGCGCGCTCGAAGAGATCAGGGTTGGGAGCCGTCTTCGAGTGGTCTGAGTCGATGGCACCATGGCCGTCCACAAAGACTTCAACTGCCATGAGGAGGGCATCCTTCTTACGGCGCTGCTCTGATCCGCCAAAGCCAAGCATCACCGCCTTCACCCCTTTCTGCAGCCGCTCGGTGCCACTTCCCTTTATCGAGCTGGCGCCGCTGCCGAAGGCGGAGATGATGCCGCTGCCGAAAGCGGAGATGGTGCCGCCACTATCTCCGGCACTGTCGTCGCCCTTGCTGGAGCTTTCGTTGCTGGGGCTGCCGCTGTCGTCGGCCTGCTTCACGGGCGTCAGCTTGCTCAGCTCCCCGGTGCTCTGTCTGGATCGAATTCCCTTGGAGAAAGAGGCAGCGTTCTTTTGGTTCGACGTGAGCGGCGACCCGGAGCCGTCGCTGCCACGCCCACTGTCGGGCCGCTCTAGGTCGGGAACGACTTGCACCATCAGCCCGGGCAGCTCGCCGCTATTGTTGCCAAGATTCTTGTCGAGGTTGACCATCAGACGCAGCGAGCACGGCATAATCGTCTGCAGGATGAGATGATACGTTCCGTCCCCCTGGTCCACCGTCACGAACGAATGGTTATTGGGCATGAGGGCCGTCTGGTCGTGCACATTCTGCTTGATGATCTGCAGCCGGTTCGTGAGAATAAGCCCGCCAGTGACGCACTTGTTGTGGAACCGATCGAAGGTCACGAGAGTGAACACGTGCGGCAGGTCGGGATAGAGCGGGTCGGGTGGCGGATGCAGCTTGCACAGAGTGGGCTCAGGCCGGTCGGGCTGCACGTAAAACGAGAGGGGCGAGCCGATAATGTGCTGCCCGTCGAGCTTGATGTACATCTGATGAGTACCGGCCAGGTGCGCATCGTACCTGATGTCGTATGTGGTCTGCCCACCGCGCGACTGCGAAGTGAAAGTCATCTCGACGCGCTCTGCACGTTTCAAGGTCCCGTCAGGCTGAAGCTTGCCAGGAGCCTCATGGAACACTTTGAGCTTGCCTTCGCCTCCCTTGCCTTCGCCTCCTTTGCCCTCGCCCTTGCCCTCGCCCTCGCCCTTGCCCTTGCCGTTGCCCTTGACGTCGCCCTTGCCGTCGGCCTCCCCCTTGGCCTCTCCTTTCCCCTTCCCCTCCACCTTGAGCTGCGCCGGAAGCACGGTTGGGTTGCCCCACGAGTCGTAGATCTGAGGCCGGATCGAGAGCGAATCGCCCGCAACGATCGTCGCGTTGTCCAGGGCCGCCATGTCGACAGACTTCTTCCCGCCAACGGACCGCTCTTCTTTGGAGACCTTCGACCACCCATCCACTCTCGACACCGCTGCGCTCGCGGGCCCCGCCACCACAACAAAGCTAAATGGCGAGCCGGGGAACGCGGTGCGCGTGCGCTCGCCTGGATGGGGCTCGAGGTCGCACCACACGTGCAGCGAGCACGAGCCCGCCGCCTTGGCCACAAACTGGATCTTGTACACGCCTGTATCGCCCTTTTCCCACACGCCCTCAAATTGCATCGACTCGGTCGCCGCAGTCAGCTTTTGGCGCTCCTTTTCGAGCACGAGACCAAATTTGAGCGAGGGGCCGGGGAGCGCGATGTTGCCAAAGGCATCAACGAACTTGATGCGAAAGTGCGAGCGTTCGCCCGCGACGGCGCCCGTGAGCCCGCCGCCCGAGAGCTCTGACTTGTTGAGCTCTGGTGTGGACGACACGAGCGCAATCTGGACGGGCGAGCCGCGCACGTCCTCGTCGCCGATTTGGACACTCGCGCGGAACTTGCCCGAAAACTTGGAGCGCCAGCGGATAGTGTACGTGCCGTCCTTGAGGTCGGTCACGGTCGTTTCCATGCCGGGCGCGGCCACCAGGCCGTCCTCCGTGAAACATCTGACCTCTACAGGTGCGCCACCCGCGATGCACTCATTGCCCACTTGGTCGGCGCATTGCAGAGTCTGTTGACAGCCCGAGTCGGCATCGCCGCCCACCTTCCCGCGTAGCACGCCAGGTAGCAGGCGCGACGTGCGTGCGCACGCGGCGCCCGGTCGCACAACGAGCTTGAATGGAGAGCCTGGCAAAGGCAACGCTTGATGCCTGAGCCGCACGTGCAGAAAGTAGGTGCCGGCGAGCGAGAGGGCATACGAGACCCGATGGACCTCATGCAGCTCGCCATGCGCATGCAAGGTGCCAGGCTCGACCCCGCCGAAGCCGAATCCAATGCCGCTCGGATCGGCGCCGACTTCTCGTTCGATGAGCACCCCCGCGTCCACCGATGGCTTCGGGTCCGCGAGCGCCTGCTTCGTATGCCTCTGTCGCTCCCATTGGCTTGAGTACTGTCGGCGCGACCCTGGACCCAGCTGCACACGTGATGAGACGAGCTTCACGCGCCCCTCCTTCATCAGCGTCACCCAGCCTATCTTGCACGAGGCTCTCTCACGCGAGGCGCCTTCGCCGGAGGCCCTCGCCGTACCGGTACCCCCCTCGGCCGTCTTGGCGCTGAACGTGCCATACTTGGCGTCCTTGGCGCTGAACGCGCCATACTTGGCGCCAGACGACGAGCGGCTGACCTCGCTCGTCGTCGTCATCTCGGCGGCGGCGGCTGTGGGCGCCTGCAGAGGCTGGTCGATGAGAGCAGCTTGAGGTGACGCTGCGGCGGCTTGGCGTGCCGTGAGCGCCCCACTGCGGCTCGAGGCTCGAGGCGAGCCGAAGGGGTGTCGCGCGCGGTTGTGGCGCGTGCCGCCGCCCTCGCCGCCGCCGACACGGCTGCTGAGGGCTCCTCCCCCAGAGGAGCTGCACGAGCGACTCGAGAGCTGGCCTGAGGAGCGACTCGAGAGCTGACCAGAACGGCCGCTCAGCGCGCCGCTGCCGTCGCTGCTCATGCGTGAGCTCGAGCGTGCCGAGAGTGGAGGGATGAATGGAGGGATGAATGGCTCCTCGTGGCCGTCTATCGACCATTCGACCGAATCGAGCGAGACGCATGCACGCACCTGTGGGGACGCGCACTGTGGTGAGCACTTGCATGCAAGGCGGGTCATCCGTGGCAATCAACGTGGCGATCATGAGACGCATGCACGCACCTCGCCGTCCGCTGAGATGTGCTCCTCGAGGACGGTCACCACCTGACCAGGCAGCAGGCGACCGATCGGAGCACTTCCCTTGGCAGGCGCGGTGCGCAGGATGAGCGGCTTCTCACCCACCCGGACGCGGATTGTACGGTACCGAATCTCTCCTGGCTCGTTCTCGACAGCGGCGTCCCGAGCCTCATCGGCGCTGCCTGGCCCTTGGTCGATCGCATAGGCCCACTCGCTCAGAGGACCGGCGAGCCACTTGCCCATGGGCCCTGCTGCTCTCGCTTGCAACTGCTGCTGCTCCACACGCGCCGCTGAGGCCGTCACGGGCGAGATCACGGGCGAGGTCCGCCCGGGAGAGGACGGCAGCGGCTGCGGCGCCACTGGCGGCGTCGTCCCACTCTCATTGCTCACGCGCTTCTCGCGCCTTGTCGGTGGCACTGAAGCTCCGTATACTCCGGCCTTCGGCGGCGGTACCACTACTAGCGTCGTCGTCGTCGTCGTCCCTACCTCCTTGCTTGCTAGCCTAGCTCGTCCCTTGAGCTGCCCCCCCTTGCCATCTCCTTTCTTGCCCTTGGCCGCCGCCGCCGCCGCCGCCGCCTCGGCCGCCTCCTTTTGCTCGATGAGCAATCGTTGCGCGGCCGTTAGCGGCACCTCCCGCCCGCGTGGGCTGTTCGGCGGCACTGCCTCCACAAAGAGATCGAGCTCGACGGCACTCGCGGTCTGACCGAACCGGTCGCGGAAGCGGATCTCGAACGTCTGCGGCACGCGTGAGACTGCCTCAGCCAGCGCCTTGCCGCTCACCTCGCACTTGGAGGCGCAGGGCAACGAGTTTGTCACATGCACCAGGTGAGGCGAGCCCGGGAGCAGCTCGCCACCGAGCGTCACGGTGATTGAGTAGGGGCCCGAGCAGTGCGGGCGCCATGCGACGAGGTACGTGCCGTTGCTATTGTCGGTCACTTTTGCGCGCGTCTTCGAAGGCCCTCTGACGGACACGTTGAACCTCTCGCCGCCGCTCGTGCTGCGCTTGCCCTCGGTCGTGACTGCCTGGATCAGAAAGTATGCGAGCTGGCGGACGGTTGCCTCGCGCAGGCCGTCGCCGACCACGTGGCTCAGCGTGGCGCTCGATTCAACCTTCGGGCTGTTGTCGAAACGAACGAAGCCTTCAATCGCATCAGGTGCGTCCTGCTCTTCCTCACCAACCTCCACTCCGGCAGCCTCTTGGTCGCTGCGAAGTAGCTTGGCCGCCTGTTCCTGGAAGCGTCCGATAGCCTCGTCGACACGCATTTGTTCTTGCATGCTCGTCTGCACTGTTATTCTTGCCTTCCGCACGTCGGCTATGGATAGGCCGCGTGACCAGCGCAGCCCGGCCCCCTTGATGGCGTCAAAGATCTCCTGCGCTGACGACGGGGCTCCGGAACAGAGGATTTTCTGGGCTTCGGCAACCAGCCTGTTCTCCTTGGCGCTGACCGCAGGCATGGCGATACTGCGTTGCTTTGGTCAGCAGCGCGCGACAAAGCGGCCGGCGCTGAAGGACGCTGACGTCAAGCCTGCAGAAAGCGCGTTTTGGATGTGTTCCAAACAGATGCATGCACCACACGCACTTAGTTGTCAGTTGGTAAAATCCAGCGCAAAATGCGTCCTGAGAGCACTCTACGCCCCACCAGCGCCGTCGCAGCAAGGCATTCTTGCTGGACCATCGCCGATCTTGGCGGCAAATCCACGGTCGCACGACCACGCTATGATAGCAACTACACTGGGTACGACACACGTCGCAGCGTGCACGCGAGCTTGACGAGCAGCCAGATCACCTGCTTCACGCCGCTTACTTCGAGGGAGCCGCCCCGCGTATCGAGATCAGCGAGCGAGCCCTTGCACCGCCTCTCCCTGCTTCAATCTGACCCGCTCTTCCTCAGCAGCTACGCCAACAGCCGTCACGAGAGCCAATACCAAACAAAGCTCGAAGACTCGCAACCAAAGCTGCGCGCCGTCCTCGACCGCGAGGATTTCCTCGACCGCATCCCTTCGATGATCGGCGTCGGTGTGACTGTCAAGCCGCCGCCAACGGACGACGACGACGACGACGTGACGCCTCGAGCTCGCCCCTCCACCGCACCGACAAAGCCAAACGTGGTGCCCAAGGAGGGATGCACGGTGCATGTCGTCTCGTTACTCTACGGCCGGATGGCCTTTTACATCCCCACATTATTAGGCTACCGGGCTCCCCCACCGCCCGCGCCACAAACCGTCGACGCCGCCGCCGCCGACGACGACCAAGTCGCGCGCGCCACGGCGAGCGCCAGCAACTTCAGGCTGCGCATCGCCGACGTGAAGCGACTCATCTACGAGCGCGTACGACTCTCGCCCTCGTTCCGAATCGAACTCTACTTGCACGGGCTACCGTTGAACGACCACCTGAGCCTCATGGACGAGCTACGCCTCGCCAAGGACACGACGTTCGATATGAAGCTGACGCGCGTCGCTCCGTGGCTGCTGCTCTCGCGCGGGCTAGGGCGCGTCCGCGTCAACTGCCCGCTGCTGCACACGCGCGCGTTCCCCGTGGACGAGACCACAACGGTCCTCGACCTGAAGCGTGCGTATTGCGCGTCACTCCAGCAGGGCGAGCACACATGGTTCACCGCAGACGGCGTGTGCGTGCGTCGCGCGGGGATGACCGTTCTCACTCTCGCGAAGGCCAAGGCAGACCCGAAGGCGGGGACTTCGGCGCTCGTGGTGGCCGACGAGCTCCTGATCGAGGGAGGGATGGGCGCGCTCGCGGGCGGCAAGGGCGCAGCCCTCGCGTACCGGATCACCAACGGATCGCCTGTGACCGTGGTCGAGAGTCAGGTGCGCTGATGGCCTCTGATGGCCACTGATTAGCCTCTGATGACGCCTCTGATGACGCCTGATGATGCCTGCCGACGCCTGACTGTGGTCGAGAGCCAGGTGGTGGCTCTTTCGGAGGAGGTCATGGTGCCCGAGACGAAGGTACTCAAAGGAGAGACGGTTGAGACGACGATGTGGATCAACTGGGGCGGGCGCACGCTTGGGGACGACTTCGTACTGCACGCAGTCGGTGTGCGCACCGACGACACCGTCACGCTCGAGTTCCTCTCACCAGTCTTGCCCAAGAAGCTGCTCACGCTGCGCCTTCCCGACAAGCCCAAGAAAGGAGGCAAGGGCAAGAAGAAGAAGTGAGAGCAAACAGTCTCTCACGTGCAAGGGGCAAGGGAGGGAGGCAAGCCGGAGATTCGTCCGAGCATCGAGGAGCGTGCGGACGCCCACCCGACCGGGCGATTCCTTAACTCTGGAACGTTATTGTTCAAGTACACAAAACGGAAGTCGGGATGAGTATTATAATTAGCGCTAAAGCATGTTCACAACGAAGATTTTAGATGCGCACGACACCACGACTCACGACAGCGGCCGCACGAGCCAGGATATCTCGGATATCAGCCGAGCCACAAGAACGCATTGACACCACGGGCTCGGCGTAAACTTGCGGCGGATGTTCTTCTTGCGCAGTACCGGCAGCTCAGAAGTCGTGCATTACACAGGCATGCGCCGGTGGCCCTGTGACATGGGTGATCTCCCTCTCGCTCTCGGGGTGATCTCCCTCGCTCTCGGAGAGGGAGATCACGCGCAACTTGCTCAGAATTCGTCACAGGGTGATCTCCCTCTCGCTCGCACCCTCAGGCACAGCTCGTTCCTCGTTCCTCGTCGCGGCCGTCGTCCTTGGTAGAGAGCCCCCTGGGCAGGCTCAGAACCGGAGGCTGCGCACGATCTCGCCTTCGAGAGCGACGATATCGAGGTCCTCTCCATTCGCACCGCTCTGCACAGTCATGTGGCGCGAGACGGCCGCGCCCATGCCTGCCATGCTGGTCGCCGTGCCATACAAGATCCCGGGCGGCGGCGCGTCCCCCTCCTTGGCAGCAGCGAGGGCATCCCAGGCCTTCAGGGCCTGCGTGACAGACCAGCGCATCTGCCAGTTGCCGCAGTACGTGACAATCTCGCGCTCAGCCTTTCCCGAGTCCTCCTTCGCTGTGCCCGCGTCAAACTTGACTGAGCGCCAATCGGGCCCCGCCTCCGCCGCTGCCTCCTCGGGCTCCGCTGCTGCCGAGGTGGCGCCGCTGCCGCCGCTCCGGCTGTCGCTGCTGCCGAGGAGCATTCGTCCCTTGTCCTCCGGGGTGGGGGCGAGCTGCAGCACGACGGGCTTGCCCATCGACTTTTTCCACTCCTTCGTCCAGTGCTCAGCCGACGGGCTCGTGAAGAAGACGAACTCCGGAGTGGTCCAGCAGACCATCGACCCGTCCGCTGACACGTCGATCGAGGTCACCGGGCCGGGCATGCCATCGAGCACGCACGAGGCCGTCTCCGACTGCATGATGGCGTCGTAGAGCGCGACGGCGCCGTCGGTGCGCCCGAGCACGAGGTTGCCGCCACGCGTCTGCGCGTGGCATGAGAAGGTGTACGACTTGTACTTGCGGTGTGAGTCGGCACGAATCACGTGCTCCTCGATATTCTCCCCCGCGCGCGCGTCGTGGTGCAGCTGGAACACGGTCTGGCCGCCGTCGCCCAGGCCGAAGAGCATGATCTCCTGCGTCGGCCGGTACTGCTCAAACTTCTGCATCGGCGTGACCGAGTCGATCGACATCTTCCAGTTCCTCTGCTGCCGCTTGATGTCGAGCTCCGCATGCACCGCGCCCTTTTCCGTGTCCATCACGAGAAGGCTCTCAGGCTTGTCGAGCGAAGTCATGATCATGTTCGTGCACTGATTCCACGTCTGCACCATGCCCACGCTCTGTTTGTTGCCCTTGATGTCGTACACATTGTGGCTGCCAATGGGCGTGCCGTCCGCATCACCCTTGTAGAACTGGATCTTGCCCTTTGTGCCGGTTGAGAGCGCCGACATCGCCTCGAGGTTGGCGCCGCCTCGCGGGCCGGCGTCAAGCGTCTGCTGGCGCACCGGGGTCGCCATCGGGCTTCAATTTCAGACGAATGTAAGCTGTGAATTCATGAGGTTTACTGTTCATGAGGTTTACTGAAAATGCTTCAGGTGTGTCCGACGATCTTTGACGTGGACTCGCAAGGATTTTTGTGTGCTTGCCTTTTTTACTTTTTCCGTCGAAGGCATCTTTCTTGCATCTGGAGCGAAGGTCGTGGGCCGCGGCCGGAAGAAGCCTCATGTACGCGGTTTTGCTTGCCGCCATCGGCTTCGCTCCAATACGATCGACATTCATTCAACCCCAACCGCAGCTCTTTCATCAGAGAGTGCAAGCGCAGCAGACATTCACCACCAGCCGCTCTGGGCGAGTGGCGTGCATGGAGACACACACGAAGGCCGCCGTCTCCGAGAACGGCCTTCCAGATGAGCAGACGTTGCGCGCTGCGCTCGAGTCGGCCTTCACCGCGATTGACGGCGATGCCAACGCGGCACTCGACTCCGAAGAGCTGGCCCGAGCGGGTTTCGACCCCGAGCTACTCCTAACTTGGCTGGATGTCAACCGCGACGGGAAGCTCTCACGCGACGAGTTTGTTGAGAGCCTGATGGAGCTGTACTCGGCCGACAGAGCGTCGTCGATGTGGAACCAGAAGGAGCTCCAGCGGCTCCAAGAGCTGCTTTCCGGCGGCTCCGTTTGGGGCAGTCGCACCGTGCTCCGCGCCATCAACGCGCCTCGCTTTGAGCTCATCTCGCTGGTGGCTGTGCTCGTGACCGCTCTGTGCTACGCGGTGGGCACGCTTCCTGAGCTGGGCAACGAGCCGCGCTTCTGGCTCAATAACGTCGAGGCCGTGTTCACAGTGGTCTTCTTGGTCGAGTACGTGCTGCGCTGGTGGAGCCGTTCCTTTTCATTGAAGTATCTGCTCGAGCCCACCAGTTTGATCGACCTCCTCTCATTCGCACCGACCTTGCTGTCCGTCTTAGTGACCACCACGACAGTCGGGCCGATGTACGACCCGATGCTGCTCGAGGGTTACGACGGATTCGTGCCGCTGCCTGACCTGCAGGATGACGGCTTCGCCTTTCTGCGACTCGCTCGTGTGCTCCGACTCCAGCGATACGTACAGGACATTCGCTCGTTCCGACGTTTTGAGGCGGCGCTGGGCTTCAACCCGCTCGACGTCCAGCCCTATCAACTCGAGGTGGCGCGTGTGGTCTCCTCAATCTTCACCCTGCTCTTCGTGTCGAGCGGCCTGATCTACAAGGTCGAGCACCTGCAGAACGAAAAATTGCCCGACTTTTTCACCGCCCTCTACTTTGGGCTGACGACGCTCACCACCGTCGGCTTCGGCGACATCGTGCCTGTGACAGCCGAGGGGCGGCTCGTCGTGAGCGTCTCCATTCTTGCAGGCATCGCCATCATCCCCGTGCAGCTCTCGAGCCTTGCTGAGGCCATCGTCAACCGAGGCAGCAGCGGCGCCACGGCAGGTGCCAAGCCGTTGCAGGGCTACGCGAGCTCCGCAACATGCGGGCTGTGTGGTGCGACCGGCCACAGCCCCGAAGCCAATTTCTGCTACAATTGCGCCGCGCCGCTGTAACACGAGCAGTAGCCTACGACAGTGCAGTAGACGAGAGAGAGAGAGCCGCCTGGGGCCCGGGGCGCCAAACATTCCCAATCCCATCAAGCATGGCGACATCCGTCATGCCGATCGGATCGACGCCGCGGATAATCCGATCGCTCGTGTTGAGTCCGAGGATAATCAGACGCGCGACATCGCGAGGCGTGTGCCGGTTTGTAACGGGTGACCTTGATACGGTTGAAGCCGGTTTGTAACGGGACACCTTGATACTAACTTGACGTCGACGGTTGTAGTATGTAGAGTGGACACCTCCTAAAAATGCGAACGAGCATCACCACTTCTTCTTCGAGCTCGCGTGGCTGGACTCTGCCCGCTTCTTGTCCTCGAGCGCCTTGCGCACCTTCTCCTTGAGGGAATCGAGCGCCGCGGCGCGCATCGCGTACGCGTCGTTGATGATCGCGAGGAAGAAGGGGATGATGAAGATGAGGACGCAAAGCTGGAACGCGATGAAGAAGAGCGGCCCGAGTACGGGCTCGACGCGCGCCAGGTCCCAATAGACGCCGCCGAAGCCGGAGACGCACACGATGAGCGTGAAGAAGGCATGCCAAATCGACGAGAACTCCTCAAGCTGGGTGCCGAAGACGTGCTCGAAGGCAATGGCGAAGGCGCCGAGGAAGAGGAGAAAGAAGGTGAAGACGAACTTGAGGTTGCGGCCCGCGCGGCTGAGGGTGGAGCCGGTGAGGTAAAAGCTCGCGAACCGCGCCCGAGGAAAGAGCTCGAGGTACTTGAAGAGGAGTAAGCAACCCGACATGACTGAGAAGGCGCGAAACACGCGAAAAGTCGTGCCGAGGTACGCCGAGCGCTCGACGACACTCACCATCTCGGATACGTCGCTGTTGTTCGCCGCGGGGAGCACCTCGGTCAGAAAGAGCCTGTCGCCGGCCGAGAGAGACAAGTAGATGCGAATGCCAATGCCCACGTAGTTGCAGCAGAGGTTGAAGAGCTCGAGCTGCGTGAAGATGCCTCCAAAATAGTCCCAGAAGAGGGGCCTGCCTTTGCGCTTGATGGTGCGCGCGGCCCTGAACTCGTTCGTCGAGCGCGTGAGCACGAGCGTCCAGTTGATGAGTGTGAGCCAGAATTTGAAGTTGCGCAGCAGGTGGAGCCATCCGACATTGTACACCATCATGCTGATTTCGTTGGTGTAGCGCTGAAACATGAAGCGTGCCGTCGTGAGATATTTGCCCCCATAGTCGAGCACGAATTTGAAGTTGAGTACCGCGTACATGTCCACGTTGTGGTTATACGCGAGGATCTGGATCACCATCTCACGCATCACCTGCGTCCCGTGGTCGATCGTGCTGCCAGTCCCGTTCCCCTCCGTAGGACACCAGTCGCCGGTGATGGCCTGGAGGTCGTCCTCGAAGAGGAGCTGCTGCCCAGCGAGGAATCCCTGCGTCCAGTTCGCCGCCGGCCGCAGGTAGCTCACCGTCGTGCTCGTGGGCGGTCGTCCGCCGAACCACCAGAAAAAGTACGGCCAGTGGAGAGAGTAGGCCTGCTGGTCGGTCATCCATGGCTGCGTGGTGACTTCAAAGCGCACGCCGCCGATGATGCGGTTGTAGGTCATCAGGGCGCCGGTCGCGTCGTTCTGGTTCACGCCCGTGTGGAAGATGCCGCGCGCCAGGTTGCCTTGCACCCAGCCACAGATGTCTGCCATGTCTCGGAACTTGAAAAGGTCGCGCGGCTCCAGAGTGGTGCGCGTGTCCGCGACGTCGATGACCGACTGGCTGGTGAAGGCACCAAAGTTGCTCGTCAGCTGCGACTGGGCGTTGGCGCCACTGGCCGTCTGCCACGTCTTATCGTACTGCTTGTCGAAGAAGGCGTTGTTCATCGCCGTGTTGAAGTCATAGATGGTCTCTTCCGTGTTGCCGAGGACGCTGTGCAGGATGATGACGGTGAGGAAGACGAGGTGGATGACGAGCTCGCTCCATAGCGGCGGGCGCGCTATGGGCAGCTTGTGCTCATCCTCGATGACCTCCTCGGCCGCCTCCACCGCGGCCGCCTTCACCTCCTCCTCCTCCTCCAAGTCCATGACCGGACACAGCCGGATGTCGCGGTTGCTCTGGGCAAGCTCTTTCCAGACCGGACGATTGAGCGGCCACTGCGACCCCTGGCTATCTTTGAGCACCATTTTTTGAATGTTCTTGCCAAAGAAGAAGCTGGACTCGCGCAGCAGATCGAAGAATTCGGTCTGCCCGGTGTAGCGGTACTTGATGACGGACGGCGCTTCCTGCGCCGGCTCGTCATCAGGGCAATAGTATATGACAGCGACGCCATTCTTCATTTGCTCCATGAGGGCACGTCGCCACCGCAAGCGGCACTAGCAACGTCGGTCGAGGAGAGCTGTTCCTCGTCCTGCAGCTCGTACTACAAGCATCAACAAGAATGCCGACGCCCTGCGCAGGTTACCAAAATAAGGAGTCTTTGTATCCATCTTCACTGCACCTTACATTCGACTGCACCTCCCTTTCGACGACCTCACCAGACCCCAAGCCTGTGTGAACATTCCTTTTCCGGCGCTTAAATGAAAGAGGCGGTGATCGAATCTCGCGAAATGGTGCGCTCGTTCGCTTTCACGCTTCATGTGCTGGTGCTCCAATGCTACGCATTTGCCTGACCGGTCGCCGCGTGTGGCCTGCCGCAGCTCTCGATTGCTTCATCTGCGTGCGCCTTCCATGCGCCGGCGCCGGTGGCGCCGCGTGCCTCGGTCTCGATGATGGCCAAGTCCAAGGCGCTGCCGTGGCAAGAGTGCCCCGCGGTGCGTCACGCCCCATCGCACCCACCTCGACAGCCTTCGGAGTTGCTTCTGTGACTACAGTCGGCGATTCATGCAGCGCGACTAGCGCGTGTGGGGCTCCTGCAAGCCGCAGCAGCTGCCGCAGCAGCTGCAGCCAAGGCTGAATGAACGTTGTTAGCAGCAGCAGCAGCAGCAACCTTCGCAGCGGCAGCAGCAGCAAGCAGCCTCACGCGGCAGCCTCTCTGCACACCAGCCCGATCTCCGCTCCACGGCTCACGCGCGCTGCCGCCGCCACTGCCATGCGCTCGCAGCACCTGGAGGGCATGGTCGGCAACGCTGGCTTCGACCCAATGGGCCTCTCCTCACCGAGCAACATCAAGTGGATGCGCGAGGCGGAGCTGGAGCACGGCCGCCTGTGCATGCTCGCGTGGACTGGGTATGTCTCGGTGGACCTGGGCCTCAAGTTCCCGGGCGCCAAGTACGCTGGCCTGACCTCGTTCACTGCGCACGAGACGACCGCTAAGTACGAGCTTTTCCTGCTGCTGCTGTTTGTTGGCACGTTCGAGACGATTAAGTTTTCTCAGATCTACGGCGAGAACCCCTCCCGCAAGCCGGGCGACTTCGGCTTCGATCCGCTAAAACTGCTCACGCCCGCGACCGAGGAGAAATACAAGCTCGCTGAGCTCACTCACGGCCGGCTGGCCATGCTCGCCTTCAGCGCGGTCGTCACGCAGAGCGCCCTCGGGCACCCGACGTTCCCCTACGTTTGAGCGCATGCCGTGGCTGCCTCCGCCGGAGCTGACGGGTCAGCCGACGACCACCCATGCACGGCACGGTGCAGGAGGGTGGCCAGACCCGGCTACACACAAGCTGTCCCCCCGCGCGGCTCAGATCACGTGCGGTTGAGCTGCGCCAACTGCTGTAGGGTCCCTACGGTGCGTGTACTTGTAGGAATTGTGTCATGTTCTCACGACTGAAAAGCAAAACGTCAGACGAAATCAGGCGAGCCTTTTTTGGCGCGGTTTTTTGCAAGATTTCCAAAGATTGCATCCAACGCACCTAAAAAGGTGTTTATGTCGAACTCGAGCGGTCCATGTGACGCCCCGATTGCGTGGGCATGCACGGAGAGGATACTCCCTGCAATCGGCGTGAGCATCGGTGCCGGCCTCGCCACCTCGGTCGGCGGTGCGCTCGTCTTCTTTCCCTATTGTTTCAAGAGCATGCCGCAACAGATCGTGCTTGCCGTCGCGCTTGCACTCTCCGGAGGCGTGATGCTGTACGTCTCGTTCATCGAGATCTTCGTCAAGTCGCTCGCAGCCATATCCGCGTCGGATGCTGGCTTCAGCCAGGGCGGCGCCGTCGCGGTGACGACCACCTGCTTCTTCTGCGGTATGCTTTTCTGCGCGCTGCTCGAGGTGCTCGTCGACTGGTTGAGCAGATGTGGCGGCGGTACACACGCGGATGTGTGCCCCGCGCATGGGTTCCCCGGTGGCAACTCGCATGAGAAGCACGAATGCTCGACGGCCGAAGAAGAGGCGGCGACGTCGACCTGTTCGGACGAGGCAAGTGGTGCAGGCAGCTCCACAGGGACGGCAGCGGCAGAGGTAGCGCAGGTCAAGGTGGTGGTGCGATCGCACGACGCCATGGTGGTAGCGCACACACACGATGCGGCGATAACAGCAGCCGACATGGCCGATGCCGAAGAGAAGAAGCGCCTCGGACGCATGGGCATCATGACCGCACTCGCCATCGGGATCCACAACTTCCCAGAGGGACTCGCGACCTTCTTGGCGACTGTCAATGACGCCCGGGTCGGCGCGAGCCTCGGCGTGGCAATCGCGGTGCACAACATCCCCGAGGGCGTGTGCGTCGCGATGCCCATCTACTATGCGTCCGGCAGCCCGACCAAGGCCTTCTTTTGGTCGTTCCTCTCCGGACTGACGGAGCCGATCGGCGGCATCGCGGGCTTTGCCGTGCTGCAGCCCGTCTTCACAGACCTGGTCTTTGGCATCGTCTTCTCGATGGTGGGCGGCATGATGGTCTTCATCGTGTGCCACGAGCTGCTGCCCGCGGCCCAACGGTACATGGGCAACCAGGCGAAAGCGACCGCGTGCCTCATCTTCGGCATGGTGATCATGGCGATCTCGCTCGTGCTCTTCCAGGATTGGGAGACGCCCGCGAACCCCAGCCTATGAGCGCCACAGCCCGAGCCGGTGCGCTGAGGCGTGCGCAGCCGCGGCGCGCGAACGTACGGGCGGTGCATGCAATCCGAGGACGAGCATAGTTCTCCAGCTCGAGATCTCCAGCTCGAGATCTCCAGCTCGATATCTCCAGCTCGAGATCTCCCGAGATCCATCCTAAGTGTATGTACTTGGGCATCCTAAGTGTGCGGGCGCCGGGCCGCACTGCGCACATCATTGGACATTGCGCACCCGCGTCGAGCCGCATTTACGATCACGTCGCCTCACTGTTTTCAGCGGTAAGGAGTACATGTAGTGTACTGACGCGTACATTGCAGCATGTGCGTGCGGGTTCGGTTTGGCTCAGGGTCCCTCGAGTGCAGCACAACCCAAACGCGGAATCGCCGAGGGAAGTTTCAAAGTTGTTCTGTCTTTTCGTCGCGGCTTAGACGCGCGAACGAGGGGAACGCGATGGGAGCGGAGCAAAGCACGGAGGGGGCAGCGCCGGACACGCAGCGCGCGATAGAAGGTGGAGCGCACAAGTACGCGCAGAAATCGGCGGACGCCGCAAAGTTGCTGCCAAAGACTGTCAAAGATTTGGACGACGACCAACTTGGTGAGCTGGTGGCAAGCGTGCTAGACTTTTATACCAAGCACTATGGGAGCATCCCGACGAATCCTGAGCTCATCAAGATGGCGCAGAAGGCGCTCAGCGAGCTGAACGTTCAGGGCGACCTAATGGAGCGCGAGAAGGACATTGCAAAGATTGTTGACGTGCTGCTCGAGGAAGATGCCGCATGAGCGTGGCTGGCATTGATGCCATCATCGCCGTACGTGTCCGACCCTACAGGTCAAGGGCAGGGAGCGACACATTCGTCAGGAGTCCGTGGCTTGGAGGGTGGCGAGAGGCATGGTGCGGGTGACATAGGGCGCGCCCATGGGGGTGGAGGAATCATACACTGATAGCCCAGAGGTAATAGTTGTGTTGACGAATTTCACGAAAGGTCATTTACAGTCCGCGGGTGTACATGAGCTGAAAGCGTAAAGATCCTGGCTCCGCCCGAATAACCAATGCACACGCCCGTGTGTACCACTCATTCTGATGCCCAGATATGAGTTTGCACACGTAAAGAGACTGCCAGTCCGGGTGCACACCTTGCCGCTTGCGAAACGCTCGCTCGCGTCCATCTCGAAACTGGTCGCGCTGAAGCTTCGCGAAACACCTCGTGTTTCGTCCCCTCGTGCACCCAACGTCATCGATGGCGGTTGTGCTGATTGGGTGGCCCCTCCCAGAGCTCGATGACGAAGGATCGTCGCTCTCCTTTCAGCAGTGTGCTCACGCTATGACGTGTCTCCGACGGGAACAGGACCGCGTCGCCGCACGCGAGCGCTGGGCTCACTGCTGCGGCAGCCGCGCCGGCGATGCCCCGTGGAGCGATCGGGAACTGAAAGCGCGCTCCCTCGTACTCGTCTGGTTTCGTCAGGAGCGCCGAGAGGGTCAACAGGCTACCGGTATCGCGATGGTCGGTGGCCGATACGGCGCCCCCGGGATGGTAGACATGCCACTCGATCGAGCGTATGTGGACGGCGCGACCTACCAGCAGCCGCCACCGGCCCGCGTCGACGGCCCGCACGCGCGCCAGCACAGTCTCGAGCAGCCTCGGCAGCTCCGCCTGGAAGGCGCCGTGTCGATGCAGGTGCACAACGCGGTGCTCCTTGGCCGCATGCATGCAATCTTCGACGCGCGAGATCACGTCGAGATCGCTCGCGCCCGCCGTCTCGCTCGCGAATAGGAAGCTGCTCAGCGCGCCACCGTCGTCGTCGCCCGCCGCCGCCGCCACCGGCACGCCCCCGCCCTCCGCCCCCTCCTCCGCTGCCGCACAGCGCGCGCCGATCTCGTCAATGGCGCGCCTCTCAGCCGAGGAGAGCAATTGGTCGATGAGGGCAAAGTTGGCATGCACGTCCTCGATCGCATCAAGCTCGGCGGGGGTGGGGGGCATGCGTGGCAGGTGCAGCGGCTCGAGCTCCGCCCAAGCTTCGACCCTCGTGCCGCACGGCGGAGTAACGTACACGCCGTGCTGCGCATGCGCCTCATAAATGGGCCACTCATGACGTCCCTCGTCGGCAGCAAATAAGGGGTCTTCGCTCTCAAAGTCGAAGCAGCTTGCGAGCGACTCGACGCACGTGACGATGCGCAGCCCGCCCGCGGCCCATTCACGGTGCAGGAACTGCTCTAGCCGAGTCAGACCATGCGAGGTGATGAAGATGAGCACGCACGTCGGCGCCGGCAGCCGCTGCCGCACAGCGTCGCCGTCGGAGGAATCGTCGTCACCGAGGGCCGCCGCACCGAGTGTGACGCATCCGTCGGCGGCGGAGGGCGATGGCCGCAGCGCACCGGGCTCTAGCGCCGTCAGGTCGCATGTGGCAAACTCGCACAGATGCGCCACGCGCTGCTCGACTGCGCGTTGCTTGGCCTCGGCGATGCACGGCGCGTCGATATCGACGCCAACACATCGGCAGCCATACTGACCCGCCGCATGGTGCAGCAGTCGGCCGTCGCCGCACCCAAGGTCCCACAGCACGTCGTCGGGCATCAAGCGCGCCGCGCGCAGCACGGTCGGGATGCGGGAGGCGCAGCACGGCACGAATGGCGAGATGGACTTCGGGCCGTCGGCCGACCACCGGCTCGTCGTGTCGCGGGTTCCCCGGCTAAGGTAGTACTGACGAAGGAGCGCGTCTTGCTCTGAGGCGAGCGGATCGCCGGCGGACATGTGAAAGATTCGGCAACATGGAACTCAAACAGGTCTCCCGCGAGCGGAGGAGATCTGTGGGGATGCACTGTGAACGGTCCAGGGTCCCCGAGCTTTTGGCAGCAATTCCGTAAGTGCGCGCCGGTCCGTTGTCTAAGTTGTCGAATGAGAACATTTGGCTTTGAAGAATGAATGTCGATCGCGAAATTTTACCCGCCGGCCGCCCGGTTTGGGCGGGCCGGTAAAAGTTGATATTTAAGATATTCGAAAGTCCGACCGTCGGCGCTTCGTTCAAGTTCAAGTTCAAGTTCGCGCTTCGATATTCGAACGTCCGACCGTCAGCCGCCAGCGGAATTTCTCTCGAGGCGGAGCCGTCGGCGTGTGAGTATTAAGAGAGCAGTATCAGCCCGCGCGCAGCGGCGCAGGCGGCATACGAACCGCTGCCTGTAAGGCTTTCCCCTGGGAATCCCCTTCACCCTCCAAAACCCTACTAACGGCGGAGAGACCCCCCATTTGGGTTCTCCCGCATCCCCCTTGTCTGGTTCCATGATGGATACCGTCCCCCCTGTAATCTGGCCCTCGTTCACGTTGGGTTCATTCGTTCATAGCCGTGTAACTTTGGGCGTCACACGGCAACCTCGACAATCATTGTCGACAATGGGAATCAAAATCTGAAATGAATCTCTCTCATCTCTCGTTTCAATGCGGCACACGGCATGGCAGCATAGCGTCACGCGAAAACGCGTTACGCATCTTGGCGACACGGCCACCCACCCCTTTAACCTCTCGAAACCAACAAACCATGCTCGAGACGAGGGCACGAGGCCGTTAGACGACGCGTACGCGCCTCCACGGTGGGGTCAACCAGAACCGCCTTACGGACTTGACTTAACCGACTTGACTAAACCGACTTCACTTCTTTTTCTCATGCTCAGTGTCATGCACTTATTCGGCTTTCTCGGTCAGCTTCCGCTCACACCACCCTCTGTCATCGTGACAGGAGCGACGGGAGGCACCGGCAGCCTGCTTTACAAACAGCTCAAGGCTGATCCACGTGTTGGCATGGTTCGTGCATTCATCTACAACACATCGACGGCTCATGAGGATGCCCAAAAGATCCTCAACTGCACGATTTGCGACGCGTCCGAGGGCATCTATTATGGCGATGTCACGGTACCCGCCACCCTCACGCCTGCCTTCGCCGGGGTCGACACAGTGGCCATTGCGGTGGGGGCGCCTGGTGGTTCCGACGAGGACGAGCAAAAGGCGATCGAATTTATCGGAGTCGAGAACCAGGTGAAGGCACTGGTGGCTTCTGGGTCTTCGCCAATGAGCGAGAAACGTGTCGTGCTCTGCTCATCCATGGGCACCACCGATCCGAATCCAAAACCGTTCATGGGTGGCCCCATCTTGTTTTGGAAACTGAACGCCGAGGCCTTCCTGATGAGCTCGGGCATTGGCAACGTGATCGTGAAACCGTGCGGCATCGAGGGCAAGTACGGGCCGGGCGAGAAGGAACTCATCGTGGGACATGATGACACTTTGCCTCATTACGGCGCCATCTCGAGGCTGGATGTCGCCCGTGTCATGGCGGAGGCGGTGGCCGAGAGGGCCTCGGGGCTGCGCTTCGACATATGCATTGGCAAAGGCGAGCCAACGACCGACCTCTCTGCGCTGCTCGTTGCGGCACGCTGGCCGTGGCAGTGAATGTGGGGCTGGGCATGGGGATCATATTCTCGCTGAGAATATGTGTTTCGACTAACTAGCTTGCTTGCTTGTGGATATGATATGAATCGGCGAGCTCAGACGACCCCATGGACGACCCAGACCTCACAGAAAACGAAAATTTACGTGTACTTGAGTCAGTTGAAAAAAAAAACTTCCACAGAGTACTGACTGACTGACTGACTGACTCTGGTCGACTGCAGGCGACCGTGCGGCAGCGGTCGGACGCCCAACTTGGGGAGAGCACGACCACACAAGCCAACAATTCTCAATTGAGATTTGAGTTTGGCCCGAGTACTCAGTACTTGTGTTGACCGAGGGCAGCGGAGCCGTCCTTTGAGACGGAGTGTGGTGAGCGCGGGGGACTCGCGACAAGACTAACTGTGAATGACTGACTTGCCGCCCCGGTTTCTCTGATGAGTCCTTTCACGCTTCAGGAATCGACTCGTTAGAAATCTTCTGGCTTCACAAACGCTTCATAGGGCTACCACGCCCGAGCTCGCCGCCGCGGACGGCCTCGTGCCGATCAGCCTGTAACTCGCTTGATATAGCACCAGCACGATGATGCACGTACCGGGTCAATACAGCGGCGGAAGTGGCACGGGCTATACCTGGGACCAGACGCTGCAAGATGTCACCATCAAGGTTCCGCTCGGGGCGTCCTCGGCGTCAGTGAAGTGCTCCTTCTCGGCGCGCACAATAAAGCTCGCGCTGGACGAGGCAGGCACGTCGCCACTCCCGGCTTCGGAGGAGCTCTCGGCCGTGATCGTGACCGGCGAGTCGCTGTGGGTCGTCGACAAGGATGGCGGTGCCGCAACGCTCGTGATCACGCTGCACAAGGCAGTGCCCGGCGTGTGGGATCGGCTCTTTGCCTCCGACCCGGCGCCCGAGGTGGCGCCCGCGCTCCTCGACGGCTTCAAGCGCGCGGAACCCAAGAGCAAGCAGGAGCTGCTCAAGGAGGCCAAGGCACGCCTCGCCGGAGAGCTCGAGGGGCCGAGCCGCGCGAAGCCGTTCAAGCTGTGCGACTTGAGAGACGTGGAGCGAACGATCACGCCGACTGAGGAGGGGATGCCGGAGCTGCCCGTGCTGATCATCAGCGGATGCAAGGGCTGCAAGCTCACGCTCGCGCCCGAGCTCTCCGTGATCAAGGTGCAGATCGAGCACTGCACCGACACTCGCATCGATGTGCAGGCGCGGGTGCTCACGGAGATTGTCGAGGTGTGGAGATGCGAGCGCGCGGCGGTGCGGCTGGGCGCGAAGGCGGCGACGCTACAGGTGGACAAGTGCACGGGCCTCGCGCTCACTTTCGCGCAGGCCGACTTCTTCGACCGTCTCATGAGCACCGGAGCACGTAGCACCAGTGTCGCTTTTGAAGACGACACCGCGTTGGGCACCACGATCGACTTTGACTCGCTCCAACAGGAGAGGCCGCAGATGGCGCTCTCGGAGGATATCGACCAGTTCATCACACGCCGGCTGTCGGCGACGGGTCCGCTCGAGACTGAGCTGGTCATCCGACTGTGCAATGAGTTCCCTACGACCGAGCGCGAGGTGCGCGAATTACACGCGCATGCATTCGGACAACGCTCTTGACCCATGATAGCCTCCCTCCTCAGGTGCGCGAATTCGAGAGGCGCACGCGCATGCATTCGGACAAGCTCGACGAGGTCGTCGACGGCATGCTCGGCTCCGGATTAGGCAAGAAGCTCACGCAAGCCGAGCGCGAGCAGATGAAGACGATGCTCAAGGAGCAGGCAGAGCAGGCGAGCGTGGCCACAGTGCAGGCAGAGCAGACGGAAGAGGGTCGTATGGCGGCGCGGATCGAGTACAAGAAGAAGCAGGTGTCCTGCGTGGACGGCGTTTGCTCGGATGGCCACGGATGGCCTCGCCTCGGAAGGCCTCTGATCGCCTCTGATCGCCTCTGATCGCCTCTGATGGGCTTGCCTCCTGCACAGGGGAACGAGGCCTTCAAAGCGAATGAGTACCAGCAGGCTGCCGTCTTCTACACCGAGGCCCTTACCCTCGATGGGAGCCAGCACACACTCTACTCTAACCGCGCCGCGTGCTTTCTCAAGCTTGGACGGTCCGCCCGAGCCCACGTGGACGCGCTCGAGTGCATCGCTGAGTGCATCGCTGAGTGCACCGCTGATTGCCTCCCTCATCAGGTACGCCCAAGCCCGGGAGGACGCGCTCGAGTGCGTCAAACTCGAACCCAAATTTGCAAAGGGGCACTTCCGGCTGGCGCTCGCGCTCCAGGCCGAGGAGGACCCCGCCGGCGCGTGTGCCGCCTTCACCAAGGCGCTCGCTCTCGAGCCGGGCAATAAGGAGGCGGCCGCCGGCCTCAATGTGGCACGCATGCAAGCCGAGCGGAAGAGGCGCATGGAGGCCGGCGAGATCTCTTGATATCTGATGAATCATAGGGCACATGGTGCCGGGCACGACGAGACGCGAAACGCGAGAGGAGCGAGAGAGGTGCACAGGCCGCGCCCGCACGTCTCACAGCTCGCGATGTCCACCGCCGGGTGTCGCGCTCAGGCTCGCGGGTCTCGCGGACGAGATGCCAGATCATCGCGAGACACCAGACAGCAGACTCCGGACTCCGCCATACAGTCCGCGCGCGCGTGGACCGTGGACGGGGTGTGGCTTGGATGGTGAAAATTAGGGCTCAAATAGCTCAAAGGGTCTGCTTTTTCGCTCAGGGAATACGACGCGTCTCGACCGCAATGGCGCTGTCTCACACAGGCTACCGGGGTGCCGCACAGGACTCAGGCGCAGCGCAACGTGACGCCCAAGGCATGGTTGCGCCGGCCTGATGCGTAGTCTATCTTATTCAGCGGGCCAGGTCGTCGAGCACATACGTGCGCTCAGTCGAGGTCCTCGTCATCAAAATCGTCACCAAAATCTGCGTGCAGGATTGAGGGGATGAGCGGGATCAAGAGGAGGTCGCCGCGGTTGCTGAGGCGTTCGGTGCTCGGTGTGGGCAGTTAGCCCACCGTTGAAAAAGTCTGCATCGGTCCTCTCCTGCGGCGCATCGTGCTCGATGATGCCGTCTTCGACATCGATGTCCACTGCTCGCATTCACGGGCACATGCAAGCCCCGAGTGTTGAGTGGGAGCAGGCGTGCGGGGCAAGGTAGTCGTTATGGGCGGACGAAAGGAGAGCGTGCGCACTGTCTGTTGGATTGAACACTGGCACGCCCCCTGGCATGCCCGAAGACGGCTCGCCTCGAAGAGGCAAAGCGCCGCCGAAGCTCGCCATCGCGAAGCCGTGAACAGACTTGCCTTGACGTGAACAGGCTCGGGCCCATGGTTGTCTGTGAGTCTGCTTACCAGTACATGTACCCATCACCAACTGAATTCCTGCTGTCTTACATGTACTGTTTGAAAGTGAACTTGGCCTCTTGGCGTGAAACGCATGCAACTCCGGGGGTCGCGGCTCGCGGGGCCATCTTGTGGGGGGGGTCGGGGGCCGCATCACTTTCGTGGCGTATTTAATTAACTCCGCGCGAGCGATCCAAGATTTCGTGGAAACGCGAGCGCCGCTTCGGCGATTGAGACGTCCAGACGACGAAAAAGAAAGCGCACTCGCGACACCTGAGCATCGTGATCATGTTCGCCTCTCCGTGGGACGCGCACCCCTTCGCCGAGTATTCGCAGCCGATGCGGATTCCTCTCGCAACGCGTTCCGAGCGCATCGACCCGATCGTCAAGGTGCTTACGCACGAATATTCCTACACCATCACCGTCTCCGCACCGTCGGGCTTTGAGCTCGGTGAAGTCAAAGGCAGCGCGCTGGACCAATGTTCACTGGTCGTCGTCGGGTCGCTCGTCGAGCCGGCTACCACCTACGAATACGTATCAAAATGCCAAGCCCGCGTCTACGGGTCTCCACATGGCAGGTGCCTCCTTGGAGTGCTCCCAGCGGGAACTGTGTTTCGAGGCGGGCCACCTTCGCACAGCGGATGGATCGCCTTGGAGGACGACGGTGAAGATGCCTGGGTCCTCGACGACGGTAACCTGGCGATTGTGTCCTTGGGGAGGCCAGCGCAAGGGCACAGGTTCAGCAAGCACATCGCACTGCCACCGGACGCCCTGCCAAGACAGGCAACGGTGAAGGAGGTCGACAATTCGTGGGATATGACGATCCCACGCAGGAGAAAGCCCCCTGGAGCGCCGCGCTCCCTGCCATCGGTCGCCGAGCAGCCGGTAGCATCGAGGCACACCTCTCTGCGCCCTGTTGCGCCGGCCCAGGCGCCACACGTGGCCAGCTCGACCAAGCCCCACCCGTCAGTGCCACAGCCAGCTGCGGAGCAGGAGGCGCCGGCGGGGACAAGAAGCGTCGCGCGTGCGCCCGAGGCAGCCAAAGCCAAGAAGAAAACCCGCGCTTCTCCCGAGTCCGTGACGCCCAACCTATACGATGTGCTGCAGTCCACGGCTGAACCCCTCCTGCATGAGTGCACGGCAGACCAAGCGAATGTGCAGACGCCCATCGAGTGCTCACAGGAGTGGCAGGCCGTCAAGGGCGGTGGCTTTGTCCGCACGGCGTGATGCGTTAAGTGCGGTTGGTCGAGCCCCACCTTCCCTTGACCATGGGAGGGGGATCATCCGTGGGGGGCAGTGTGATACGGGATGGTCCTTGTCGGTGCGCGCCGGGGTAAAGACACATGAGGTCGCCTGCAGCATAACGAAAAAGTGTGAGTGCGCGCGACGCGACGGTGGCCGCCAGCCGTCAAAGGGGTGTGCGGCCAAGGGGTTATCTGGGTTGTTGCAACTCCACAGCTGCGTGTCCAGAACTCCACATACAACTTAGCAGAACCAAGAAACGACCACCCATATGGGACGGACTGGGGTTTTCCGGGTTCGGTCCCGGGTGCGGGTCCGGTGGGTTGACCCGGGTGGGGGTGTGGGTTGTCCCGCCGTTCTATCCCGGTGGCTAGGTCGTCCCGGGCAGGCCGGCTCATCCCACGCCAAACCGGGTCATACAGTACAACTTACACAACGACAAGTGATGACTTGACCCGGCCCATCCGCCCATCCGGGCGTCAACCCACGTACCCACCCGCCTCTCGTCTGGGCGACAACCGACATCCGGTTGAACCGGAAAACCCGGGGTCCGTCCCATTGTTTTCGCGGTTGCTAAGTCATATGTATAGATATCGCTGCAAGTGTCGGGGGGCGCCCTGGCGCTGGGCTCGGCTCTGGGGAGATGCGACGAGAGCCGGAGAGCTCAAATGGGGGCGGTTTATAGGCCCCATGCGGTATCAAGTGGTAGTGGAGCGGGCGCGGGCGCGGCGGGGGGGGGAAGCGGGTGACGTGATCGGCAGCCGTTTGTGTAAGGCAGGCGGCTATACTATGGGTCACACGACACCCAGCCGAGCCAGAAACCAGTCCATCTGCACACATCCGAGTCATACAGGCTCGCGCGTGAGGTATCACAACCTTCCGCCCACACGCCCAGCCGGCCACCGACGCGTCACAAGCTCACACAGTGGAGTCTCCAAAACAATAGTCAGAAGTTTACATGAATCGCCACATGGCCGCAGCCTTGGCCATCTTCATGCGTAGTACGGTCTCCTCGCTGTATTCGCACCCATTGTCTTTTGCCCAGCGGAGCACTGCGGTGTGTCCTTCCACAGCGGCGCGAGCGGTGCAGTTCTTGTCCCACGGACAGCAGTGCGCGCGCAGCCACTGCAGCATCTCGAGATTGCCCGCAAAGGCCGCTGCCGCGGTGCAACTAGCATCCCATCCTAGCCCTTGGGCACGTGCCCACTCGATGACGTGCACGTGACCGCCTGTCGCAGCAGCACGGATCACCTCGGCCGGCGGGCGACTCTGCGCGTACAGGATCGAGATCCGCTCCTTCAGCTCAGGTGTGAGCAGGGCTTGGCACACCTTGATGACCCCCGTGTGTGCAGCGGCTACGAGGCACTCAATGTCTGTGGCCCGTAGTCCGCATTGTCGAGCCCATGCCAGCCGCGGAATAGAGACCACGCAGGCTGAGAGTGGAGTCTTGAAACGCACGCCATGAAGCTCATGGATTGAGTTGCGGCTTGCACGGCTCACTAGAGCGACGGCGAAGGTGTCGCTATCGGGGCAGCAATCGGGGAACAGTCTGAGGACGTCTGGCAATGCGGGATAGATTTCGTACATCGATTGATTCGCCTCGAGGGACGCGGCCGACTCAGCGACGGCGGTGCCGCTTAGGTCGAGGGTGTGGAGTTGCCGGGCATTGGCGAGCGCGAGGCAGTCGTCGGCCGCCAGCTTGCTCCCGCTCATGTCGAGCTCCGCCAATACGCATGACGCCGCGCCCATCGCCGAGAAACGCGTGAAAGGAAGGACGGATGGCTGGATGGGACCGATGTTTTTTGCTTGGCGCGGGCTTTTCGGCCTCGACTTTTCAGAGTTTCACGTCAGATTGGCCGTTGACTTTCTCGTAAGTTCGTGAACGAAGCATTTTTGACGGAACCCGTAATTCTTGCGGACTGAGGCACACTCTTCAACAGCGCGAGCCTGCCTTGAGGAAGTTCAGCAGGTCATCGGTAAGGCTCCCACTCGGTGCGCCGTTTGCGCCGCCGCCGGACTGCGCCGACACCGTGCCCCGCAGCAGCAGAGGCGAGGGCCGTATGGGCGCGGCGCCAGCACTGCCCGTCCCGCCCCGTGGCGCTGGCGTGCCCTGCAGCGTGCCACTCGGCGTCGGCCGCGGCGTCGGCCGCGGCGTCGGCCGCGGCGTCGGCCGCGGCGTGGGCTCGAGGTACGACGCACGGAGGGCGGAGTCGGCGGCGGCGGCCGTACCCGTGAGACGCGTGAGCGACTTGGCCATCTTGAGGGCCGCCTCTGAGAGGCCCGTAGTAGGCCGCGCCCCGGCCGCGCCGCCCATGCTGCTTGTGCTGCCGCCGGCGCCGCCGCGGGCTCGTCGCGCCGCGCTGAGCACCGGGCTGCTTGTGCTGGCGCCGACAGCTGCCAAACCGCCAGGGAGGGCTCCCGCCCCGGGTAGCACCGCCCCGGGCGTGCGGGCGCGCAGCCGGCGGCCGGCGTCGTTGGCCATCTGATGCAGCTTCACGTCGCGAGCGGGTAGCGGGGCCACCTTGAACGGTGGGAGAGCCGCCGCTACGCCCGTCGCACGGGCGTCTGGCGCGTTCGGGTCCTGAGGCAGCCCGGTGGAGGTGCCGAAGATTTGCCCCCAGCTCATCCTCGGCGAAACGTCTGGCGCGAGCGCGCCGCTGACCGAGAGGGGTGTCATCACCAGGCTATACCCTCGAAGCCCGTCCGTACTGGCGCGCTCAACGGCCGCCGCCGCCGCCGCCGCTGATGAGAGCGTCGCGATCAGGTCGACGCCAACGGCTGCGTCTAATGCATGCGGCGCGGCCGGTAGGGCCGCCGGCTCGACGCCTGAGAAGCGCGTCGCGCTGTGCACGATCGTCGGCGCGGGCCCCGGCGCAAAGGGTGCCTGTGTGGCGGGCGGCTGGGGCTCGAAGAACAGACCATTCTGGTTCGTGAACGGGTGGTACGTCAGTCGGCTGGGTCGCACGTCACGCTGAAGCGATCCTTGCTTGTGCCACGGGCGCGGGGCCTCGGCATGGTCGCACAAGGCCAGCGCCGTCGAGGAAGCAGGGGCGGCGGCGGCGGCGGTGGCGGCGGCCACGGTGGTGGCGGCGCCGGTGGTGGCGGCGACGGCCATGGATCTGGCGGCACACGGCTCGTAAGAGACGACGGGTGGCGCGGTGACGGCGTCTGGGGTGGCGAGCGTCGTGGCGAGCGTCCCGGGCAGGGCGCCCCCGTCTCGCGGAGGCCCCATCAGCGCTCCGCCGCTACTACTGCCGCCGCTGCCCGCAGCCGCAGCAACGCGGGCGCCCGATTTGGAAGCAGCGGTGGGGTCCGCAATCGTGAGCAACAGCGTCTCGAGAGGGCGCGGCGCCGGCTGGGGCAGCGCGAGCGGCTGGGTCTCCTCGGCCGGCCCATGCAGGCACGCGTGGCGCTTCAGAGGCTGGCCACCTTCGCCCACGTCCTGCGCCCACCAGAACCTGCGCTTACGCTCCGCTTGGTCCTTGGCGAGCACAACGGCAAACGAGGCGTTGTCCTCGCTTGTGTGCTTGGCGAGGAAGGCGTCGAGGCCTGCTGCGGCGGCGGCGGCGGGCGGCGCGCTGGCGGCAGACAGAAGCGGCGCCGACGACGAGGCGCTGGCCGGCAGCGGTGTCGCGGCGCCGTGGCCCGCGCCTAGTGCGGGAGTGGCCGCCTCCCAACCGGTGGCCAATGAGGCTGGCGACCATGACGAGACGCCGCGTGCAAGGCGGTTGGGCGCCGAAGCAGCGACCGCAGGTACGAGCTTGGCCAGTGCCCTGCCGGCCGCAGCCTGGTCGCCCGCTTCGAGCGCGTCGAGCAGTGCCGCCTGCGCGTCAAGCCGCTCCAGGTCGGGAAAGAAGTCGCGGCGGATGATACGCTCCAACTCATCGACATACTCGTCCTCGTCGAGGATCTTCTTGCGCTTCGAGTGCAGCGCGAGTGCGCGGTCGCGCGCGCGCACGATCGCCGTGGTGATGGAGGCGTGGTGGGCCAATGCAGCGGACTGCATGTGCTCTCGTCTCTCCCGCCCCTTGCCTCTCCTCAAGGCGATGGTTTGGGGCCTCGAATGTTCCTGACGGGAACACGTTACCGTTAGGGGCATACAAACACATCATCTTACCGGGAACTACGGGGTCAACATCGCCGATCGGGCCGCTTGTTTGGCGGGAGATGCAATTGACGACGCCGAAATTGCGATGGAGTATCCGTCCGTCCTCCCGCGCGCATGCTGAGACGACTGATGGCCACGGTGCGCGCGCGCACTCGCACCAGCCAAGGCTGCTGCACTCATACCCTGACCCGTGAAGAGGCACATTGCGCCGCTTCCACGGACGTGTGGTTCGCGTGCTGGCTGGAGCCCTCATCCACCCACGTGCCAGGTTGCCTCACCGGCGTGACTCAGCGGCCTGCGTACGCCTCGCACGCTCGCCTGACAGCCGCTCGCCAGACAACTCACTGCTCCACGCTGACCGCGCGGCTAGCACCACGCTCACGACACCACGCTCTGATGCTCGTGCCACGCAGCTACACTACGGTCCGCCGACCAACAATGAAGAGATGGTCGCCAGCCTGACGCGCCACGGCTCCATCTGGTCGCCCGAAGTCATCGCCGCCTTCTCCCAGGTCGATCGCGGTAAGCTGCGCGCCCTCGGCTCCGCTCAGTCAGTCAGCGCCACGCTCGCACCGCCGCGTCTGTTGCTGGCCGCTGCCACGCGAAGCCCTCGGCTCACCTCGAGTCGTTGGCCCACTCGCGCGCTCAGGACACTTCATAGACCTGCCCTCGAACGAGACTGAGGAGACGCGCTTCCGCAACAATCCGTACCGAAACGGCGTGCAACACCTGAGCGCGCCAGGCATCTACGGCTGCGCACTCGAGGCGCTCGAGCTAAGGGAGGGGCACTGCTTCCTCAACGTGTGCTCAGGCACGGGCTACTTCTCCGCGCTCGCGTCGCAGATCCTGGGCAAGAAGGCGGTTCACCGCGCGATCGAGCTGCGGCCCGAGCTCATCGAGCACGCGAGCGCCAAGCTCGCCGCCGTCGACTGCTCGCACGTCGAGCTCGTTCTCGGGTCTTGCCTCGCGCTCTGCCCAGATACGTCGATGCGCTTCGAGCGGATCTATCTCGGCGCCGGCGCGGACGAGACGATGGGCGCGATCCTGTTCCGGATGCTCGAGATGGGTGGTGTGCTCGTTGGCCCGTTTGCCGGCGCCGACGGGAACCAACGGCTGCTGCGCGTGCGCCGCGTCAACGAGGCCGAATTCGACGTCACTGAACTCATGCATGTGCAGTTCACGCCGCTGCTGCCGGCGACTAGCTCCTTCGCTGGCATGCCGTCGCCCATGCCTAACGGACCCGACTTTTCCATTATGGTCGTGCGATCCAACGGCTTCGGAGCTTCACATACGGTTTGGGGAACACCCGTCGCCGACGAGTCGAGCAAGCAGCTCGTGCTCAAGCTTGTGCGTGGTCCGACGCCGCCGACGGCGCTCCACATGCCGGCGGGTACGCCCTCGCCGCTCCAGCCGGCCAGTCCGCGGGGCGTGAGAACACGCACCTGGCTAGCTCCGATTAGCTTGCCCGCACCCACCTGGGCCCCTGAGCTGCATGATCGCTTCCCTCCGGCGCACCGCGCGGCGGTGCGGACGCTGCTTCTGACGCATGCACGGCCCGACAGCCTGCTGGCCAAGGTGCCCAAGGATGTCCTCGTCGACGTCCTCATCCCACATCTCGGCTACGCTGCCTTCCACCGAGTGACCTCGTCAGGGGCAAGCAGCGGGACGGGCGACGACGCGAAGGCGTCACCCGCCGCGAGCCCGGCCGTGGCCAACGATGAGGCAGGTAGCAGCCAGAGCGAGGACGAGGACGAGGACGAGGACGTGGACGTGGAGGCGGAGGGCTCAGAGGCAGAGCCGCGCACGCGCTTGAGCTCCTGCAGACCGAGCAATAGCAGCGAGGCCTCCGTCTCCACGCGCTCGCGCAGCTACGAGGAGGAGGACTACGACGAGGAGGATCCCGAGCAGCATCTGAGACTGCCGCTCCCGCCCCCCTCGATCCCGCCGGTGCGCACGCCCGCTGACGCGGAGAGGCGCGGGCTGCGACGGCTGCTTCGCTGCTTGTAGACCTCCCTTGTTTTGGGGTGGGTTGTGTCGAGCCCAAGGTCGGCCGCTGCTTGCGCCTCTCTTTTATAGACTTGCGATCCGCCCCCCTTGTTTCCTTTGTGCCCGAGTGCCGTGTGGGGGTCGTGTGGGGCGGGTCGCGTGTGATGACATCACGATTCTGATGTGTGCGTGCGTGCGTGTTGCGTGGTCTTATGTGGACCATGCGCGTCCGCGATGCGCGAGACGATGGCCGGCGCACACTCACAGCGGTCCTCAATGAGCGTGAGCGTGTAATACATGTATACCGGCGGGCTCGGCTGAGGGAAGGGTATAGAAAACGAGGAATGTCTGTCTGAACTTGACTTGTGATGTTTTCCCCAACCCCCCACTCCTTCGGGACTGCGACGTGGGTCGAGGCCTCTCTCTCGTCCGTGCAGGAAGAATGAAGTTCGACCCGGTGAGCTCTCCCTCCTGCCGCGCCGCACCGACTCAGAGCGCACTCTGGCAGCCGCCGGCGCAAACGCAGACCGCACGATAGCGCTGCCTCACAGGCGGCGCTAGCTGCCTCATCCGTGGCACCCTCGCTTGGCGCTGCGGCCTAGCTGCTGCCTGGCTTCAGCTCCCTGTTTGCTCACGGGTCTCGCTGTGTATTTCCCTGACCACCACAGGCGGTCTCTTCGGACCGCGGCAAGTCGCGCAAGGCGTACTTCAAGGCGCCTTCGTCTGTCCGCCGCATTCTCATGAGTGCTGCGCTCTCATCAGAGCTGCGCAACAAATACCATGTGCGATCGATGCCGGTGCGCAAGGACGACGAGGTCAACGTTGTGCGGGGAACGTACAAAGGGCGCGAGGGCAAGGTGACTCTCGCTGCCCTTACCGAACGTGGCGGCGGCGCGCAGCTCGTGCCCTGGCTTGCGGCGGGCTGATCGGCAGTTGTTCAGACGGCTTAGGTTTTCGGGACTCGGTTTGCGGAGCTCGGCCCCTCGATCGCCGCCCCGCAGCCGCAGTGCTCGCACACGCGGGGCTCTGGGCGCCAACGCCATAGCGTTGGAAGACCTGGCTGCCCTCGCGTTGCGCGGACACGGAAAAGCGGCGGCGCCTTGAGTGGTACTGATTGCTTGCTGGCGCCATCATGGCACCCTTTGACTGCGTGGTTTCTGACACCATCTCGCCCGTCCTCCTCGCTCCCGCAGGTGATCCAGTGCTACCGCAAGAAGTGGGTCATCCACATTGAGCGGATTACGCGCGAGAAGGCGTCGGGAGCGACTGTGCAGGTCGGCATCCACCCCTCAAAATGCGTCATCACCAAGCTGAAGCTCGACAAGGACCGCAAGGCCATCCTCGACCGCAAGAACAGCGAGACCAAGACCGACAAGGGCAAGGGCAAATTCACCGAGAAGGACGTTGCCATGGCTGACGTCGACTAGCCACACATCTACATATGGTTCACAGTCACGGAGGAGGCACCGGAGCGGGTCTCGGCGGCGAGGTCGAAGCGCGCGTTAGAAGGATTCTATTTTTTCTAAACATCCTATTGATAAAACGGATGGGGCTAGGTGATCGCGCAGCACAGCCGCAAATGCTGTGCCCATCCAGTGGGTTAGCGAGAGTCCCCGCGCCCCCGGGCCGCCCGGGTAAGCCGTAAGTAACGCAGGGGTGTTGGTTTAACATTGAGACACTTTTTTGCGTTAAGTATCAAGTGTTGAGACACCAAAACAGGTGTTAAGACACCAAGTGTTGAGACAGGAAAACAGGTGTTAAGACAGGTGTTGAGAC
>Ga0210242_100324_pt1 | contig 41936 bp, 30 predicted proteins | sample ChrtobMeP5a_16mM_FD_155445 | JGI IMG/M metagenome (GOLD analysis project Ga0210242, IMG submission 155445) | Chrysochromulina tobin associated microbial communities from unialgal haptophyte culture, Seattle, Washington, United States - P5a_16mM | ecosystem: Host-associated > Algae > Haptophytes >... | reverse complement strand
TTCTCCGCTGCCGCCTTCTCCGCCGCCGCCTTCTCCGCTGCCGCTTTCGACGCTGCTGCCGCCTTCTCCACTGCCGCCTTCGACGCTGCCGCCGCCTTCTCCGCCACCGCCCTCTCTGTTGCCTTCCGTCTGCTCTCCTCCTTCATGTGCGCCTCCTCCTTCTTTTGTGCCGCCGCCACTTCAGCCGCCTCCCGCTCCGCAGCGGCTTGCTTCTGGAGCCTTGCTGCGTCAATACTTGCCATCATCTCCGCCCGCTCCGCCTTGTCTGCCTCCTCACGCTGCCGCTGTATCTCGCGCTGCATCTCGCGCTCCTCGTGCTTCTTCTTGCTCTTGCTCATCTTGGCGTCATAGCGCACCCGCTCGGCCAGCGTGTCACGCAGCGCCCGTGCCTCCTTGAGCAGCGGAGAGCCCTCGGCCGCGTCTGCGTGCGTGCTAATCTCTTTCTTGAGCGCCGCCAGCCGCGCGCTCAGCTCTTCTGTGCTGCAATCCTCAACGACCACGCTGCTCTTCTTGAGAGCCTCTCGCAGAGCTTTCTCGGCGGCTTCCTTGGCCGCTGCCTGCAGCCGCTCGCGCAGCCGCTCCTTGAGCAGCAGCGCCGCGCGGTGGGCGTGCGACGAGCTCAATGAGCTCTGTCTCGTGTCGCTTTGCTGCGACGTATCGCGAATGTACGCCTCGCACGCGCTCTCAAGCGTTGAGATGAGCCGACCCGCGAGCAGCCCTGAGCCGCCGGAGAGCTGACTCTCCTCCACCTCGAGCTTGCACACCACCTCTTGGAGCATCTCCTCGGCTCGCTGACGGCGCGCGATCTTAGCCATCCGGTTCTCCTCAGCCACCGCGAGAAGGTGGTCCTTGAACGCCTTCTTGCACGCGTTGCTCCCCAACTTTTCGGCCAGCTGCATCGCCGTCACCCCCTTTGCCGAGCGCAGCGCGAGGTTGGCGCCCGCGCACAGCAGCCGCCGGATGACCGTCGCGTGGCCCGAGATGCACGCGCGCATGAGGGGCGTCTGCCCGTCGTTCTCGGAGAGCAGACCGCCGTCGATGGCCAGGTCGGGGTCCGCCCTCTTTCCGAGCAGCCACTCGACGCAATCGTCCCGCCCCTTCATGGCCGCGTACACGAGCAGTGGCACCTGCGCGAAGCGGAACTTGCGCCCCTCGGGCATCTGCGCCGAGAACTTGTGATTGACGTTGCCGCCGCGGCTGACCCACCTGTCGACCAGCTGCAGATCGCCCCTCTCGAGGGCGTTGACGAGATCCTCGAGCGCTGGTAGCCTGAGCGGCTCGAGCAGCTCGATGCACTGGTCGTTGCCCTGCATCTCAGCAAAGTCGAGCGCCGTGGACCCCTTCGCGTGGTTCAGGACCAGGTTTGGGTTGGCGCGCCGCTGCAGCAGCAGCTCGATCACATCGGGCTTGCCGTGGTATGCGGCGTGCATGAGCGGGGTGAGCGAGCTCGGGTAGACGCCCGGCTCACAAGGGCCGCCATCGACGTCGGCGTGCCTGTCCAGGAGCAGCTCGACGATGGTGACGAAGCCCTTGCCAGAGGCTGTGCACAGCAGCGACCGCGCCTGGTCGTCTTGGTCGGTGAACCTGCCACAATGCTGCTGGCAAGCGCTCATCGCGTGCTTCCACCCGTGGTCGAGTTGCGCGCCGTGATCGAGCAGCATCTTGACGATGCCATGGAACCCACTCTGCACGGCGAGCCGGAGGGGCCACGTCTCTCCTGCGCGTGGAGTGTCATCGTTCATGAAAGCCTTGGTGTACGCGTCCGGATCCGCACGGGCCTCGAGCAGGATCTGGACCATCTCGTCGCGCCCGTTGTGCACAGCGCGATTGAGTAGCGCAGGCGTCCCGTTGATCTGTACTTGCGCGCGCTCGGGGCCTATCGTCGAGATCCACTGCTTGACGAGGAACGTGTCATTGGTGTTGACCGCACTCATGATCTCAGAGGTATCGACAACCATCTTCCTAGAGGGTTTGGCCGCCCCTGAAGCTGCCAGCTGCCCTTCAAGCGGCACAATGGCGTCCGCCGCTACGATTGCCGCCGTGTTGGCAGCGTCGCCGGCCGCCAGATTCTGCAACGCGAGGGCTGCGTACGCCTTGCCTTGAGCGTCGCCGTCGCGCACGAGCACCGCGAGCGGCCCGATGGCGCCCGCCGCTACGATCGCCGCCTTATTGGCAGCGTTGCCGTTCGACAGATTCGCCAAAGCGACGGCTGCGTCCACCTTGCCTTGAGCGTCGCCGTCGCGCACGAGCACCACGAGCGGCCTGATGGCACCCGCCGCTACGATTGCCGCCGTATTGGCAGCGTTGCCGGTCGACAGATTCGCCAAGGCGTAGGCTGCGTTCCCCTTGCCTTGAGCGTCGCCGTCGCGCACGAGCACCGCGAGCGGCCCGATGGCGCCCGCCGCTGCGATTGCCGCTGTACTGGCAGCGTCGCTGCTCGACAGATTCGCCAAGGCGTGGGCTGCGTTCGCCTTGCCTTGAGCGTCGCCGTCGCGCACGAGCGCCGCGAGCGGCCCGATGGCGCCCGCCGCTACGATTGCCGCCGTATTGGCAGCGTTGCCGATCGGCAGAATCGCCAAGGCGTTGGCTGCGTTCGCCTTGCCTAGAGCGTCGCCGTCGCGCACGAGCGCCGCGAGCGGCCCGATGGCGCCCGCCGCTACGATCGCCGCCTTATTGGCAGCGTTGCCGATCGACAGATTCGCCAAGGCGTGGGCTGCGTCGGCCTTGCCTTGAGCGTCGCCGTCGCGCACGAGCACCGCGAGCGGCCCGATGGCGCCCGCCGCTGCGATTGCCGCTGTATTGGCAGCGTTGCCGGTCGACAGATTCGCCAAAGCGAAGGCTGCGTTCGCCTTGCCTCGAGCGTCGCCGTCGCGCACGAGCGCCGCGAGCGGCCCGATGGCGCCCGCCTCTACGATCGCCGCCATATTGGCAGCGTTGCCGGTCGACAGATTCGCCAAAGCGAAGGCTGCGTTCGCCTTGCCTCGAGCGTCGCCGTCGCGCACGAGCGCCGCGAGCGGCCCGATGGCGCCCGCCGCTGCGATTGCTGCCGTATTGGCAGCGTTGCCGCTCGACAGATTCGCCAAGGCGTGGGCTGCGTCGGCCTTGCCTTGAGCGTCGCCGTCGCGCACGAGCGCCGCGAGCGGCCCGATGGCGCCCGCCGCTACGATTGCCGCCGTATTGGCAGCGTTGCCGGTCGACAGATTCGCCAAAGCGAAGGCTGCGTTCGCCTTGCCTTGAGCGTCGCCGTCGCGCACGAGCGCCACGAGCGGCCCGATGGCGCCCGCCGCTGCGATCGCCGCCTTATTGGCAGCGTTGCCGGTCGACAGATTCGCCAAAGCGACGGCTGCGTTCGCCTTGCCTAGAGCGTCGCCGTCGCGCACGAGCGCCGCGAGCGGCACAATGGCGCCCGCCGCTACAATTACCGCCTTATGGGCAGCGTCGCCGCTCGACAGATTCGCCAAGGCGTGGGCTGCGTCGGCCTTGCCTTGAGCGTCGCCGTCGCGCACGAGCGCCGCGAGCGGCACAATGGCGCCCGCCGCTACGATTGCCGCTGTGTTGGCAGCGTCGTCGGTCGACAGATTCGACAACACGACGGCTGCGTTCGCCTTGCCTCGAGCGTCGCCGTCGCTCACGAGCGCCGCGAGCGGCCCGATGGCGCCCGCCTCTACGATTATCGCCGTATTGGCAGCGTTGCTATACGATAGATTCGCCAAGGCGTGGGCTGCGTACGCCTTGCCTTGAGCATCGCCTTCGCGCACGAGCGCCGCGAGCGGCCCGATGGCGCCCGCCGCTACGATTGCCGCTGTATTGGCAGCGTTGCCGATTGACAGATTCGCCAAAGCGACGGCTGCGTTCGCCTTGCCTTGAGCGTCGCCGTCGCGCACGAGCGCCGCGAGCGGCCCGATGGCGCCCGCCGCTACGATCGCCGCCGTATTGGCAGCGTTGCCGGTCGACAGATTCGACAACACGACGGCTGCGTTCGCCTTGCCTAGAGCGTCGCCGTCGCGCACGAGCGCCGCGAGCGGCCCGATGGCGCCCGCCGCTGCGATTGCTGCCGTATTGGCAGCGTCGCCACTCGACAGATTCGCCAAGGCGTGGGCTGCGTACGCCTTGCCTTGAGCGTCGCCGTCGCGCACGAGCGCCGCGAGCGGCCCGATGGCGCCCGCCGCTGCGATTGCCGCTGTGTTGGCAGCGTCGCTATACGATAGATTCGCCAAGGCGTCGGCTGCGTTCGCCTTGCCTTGAGCGTCGCCTTCGCGCACGAGCGCCGCGAGCGGCCCGATGGCGCCCGCCGCTGCGATTGCTGCCGTATTGGCAGCGTCGCCGCTCGAAAGATTCGCCAAAGCGAGGGCTGCGTACGCCTTGCCTTGAGCGTCGCCGTCGCGCACGAGCGCCGCGAGCGGCCCGATGGCGCCCGCCGCTACGATTGCCGCCTTATTGGCAGCGTCGCCGCTCGACAGATTCGCCAAGGCGTGGGCTGCGTACGCCTTGCCTTGAGCGTCGCCGTCGCGCACGAGCGCCGCGAGCAGCCCGATGGCGCCCGCCGCTACGATTGCCGCTGTGTTGGCAGCGTCGTCGGTCGACAAATTCGACAACACGACGGCTGCGTACGCCTTGCCTTGAGCGTCGCCTTCGCGCACGAGCGCCGCGAGCGGCACAATGGCGCCCGCCGCCACGATTGCCGCCTTATTGGCAGCGTTGCACGACAGCTTCCACAAGGCCTCCGCGGCTGCAGCACGATCTTCGGCGGTGCCGTCCGAGGACTTGCTCACTAACCGCCGCGCAGTTTCAAATTTCTTTTCTTGGAGGGCAGCCTCGACCGCCGCCTCCCCTACCTCGGGGCCGACGACGCCCCTCGCGCCGCGGGCCGCGGCTGCGCCGCTGGGTCCCATCGCTGGGCGGACGTCGCGGTCGCGGGTCGAGATGGCGCTGCTGGCGCTGCTGCTGCTACTGCCGTCCGAGGGCTTGCTCACTAAGCGCCGCGCATATTCCATTCCCTTTTCTTGGAGGGCTGCCTCGAAAAGCACCGTGAGAACTTCGTTGTTGGCCCCACTAGGGGCGTTTAGGAGTGGGTGGGCTTTTGCCAGGTCGAGCGCCGACTGGCCGGTATGCGCGTCTCTCTTCGTTGCCAAGGCGCCAGAGGCCAGCAGCTCACGCACCTTACGCGCATCGCCCGCGCGCGTCGCCATGAGGAGCCGGTCGTTGAGATCATTCGCGTCCGAGGACTTGCTCATGGTGCTCCAGGTTGGTCGTGTCCATGTCGGCGGAGACTCCTGTCAGGATGGACGGCCCGTGTGAAAGGAAAGGAAGTCAAGTCAAGTCAAGTCAAGTCAAGTCAAGTCAAGTCAAGTCAAGTCAAGTCAAGTCAAGTCAAGTCAAGTCAAGTCAAGTCAAGTCAAGTCAAGTCAAGTCAAGTCAAGTCAAGTCAAGTCAAGTCATTTCAAAAAGGAAAGGCAAGGGGCAAAAGCAAGCACTTTTTGACTTGTAACTCACACACAAATATGTATGCTGGAGGGTGCATGGGGATCGGTCCCTTCAGAAAGGCCTGTATTCCACTTGATTGTCACTCTCCCTCTCGTGGCCTCTCTGCAGCTGCGGCCCATGACCGTAGCTCAAGCTTAGATCAGCTTCCGCTTCGCACCTCCGTGCCGTCGGTGGTCGCCCAGCGCAGTGCGGCGTATGGGTGGACTGTTGGCAAATATGGGCGGTGAGCCCAGCGCGCGGTGCGGCGAGCAGTTGGCGTGCAGTTCCCGGCCGCTGCTGGCAACCATATTAGGCAGCCAGGTGTCCATGTCCCCAGTACCATATTATTAGGCAGCCTTGGCCTCGTCGTGCGCCCAGGTCATCCAGGGAAGGAGCTTCTGGAGGTCGGCCGCCTCGACGGTCGGGCCGCACCAGATGCGGAAGCCCGGGGGCGCCGAGCGGTACGCGCCGACGTCCAGGGCGACGTTTTGCTTCTCGAGGAGCGCCGCCATCTTCTTGACACCGTCGGCGTCGAGGTCTTTGACCTTGAGGCAGACGGACGTGTTCGAGCGGACCGACTTGTCGTCGCCCGAGAGGAACTCAATCCAGTCGTTCTCGGCGACGAATTTCTCGAGCACCGCCAGGTTGGCGTTCGCCTTGTCGACGAGGCCCTTGTAGCCGCCGATGGACTTGGCCCACTTGAGGGCATCCAGGTAGTCCTCGGTGGCGAGGAGCGAGGGCGTGTTGATGGTGGCGCCGCTGAAGATCTCGACGTCGAGCTTGCCCTTCTTCGTCATGCGGAACAGCTTGGGCATCGGCCAGGGCGGCGTGTAGCTCTCGAGACGCGCGACCGCGCGCGGAGAAAGGATGAGCATGCCGTGAGCGCCCTCGCCACCGAGGCACTTCTGCCACGAGAAGGTGATGACGTCGAGGTTGGCCCAGGGCATGTCCATCGCGAAGACGGCGGAGGTCGCGTCGCAGATCACGAGCCCCTCGCGGTTCGCCGGCGGCACGAAGCTCGGCGGCACGCGCACGCCCGAGGTCGTCCCGTTGTATGTGAAGACGACGTCGGTCGAGAAGTCTATGCTCTTGAGATCGGGCAGCTTGCCATAGTCAGCCTTGAGCTCGATGAGGTCTTTGAGCTTGAGCTGCTTCGCCGCGTCCGTGTACCAGTCGCCGCCAAAGTTCTCGAAGTGCACGACCGTCACCGGCTTAGGGCCCAGCAGGCCCCACATCGCCATCTCGACCGCGCCCGTGTCGGAGCCAGCGACGATGCCGATGTGGTAGTCCTTCGGCAAGCCCATGGGCTCAAGCAGGTCGCGCGTCCCCTGGATGGCGCCACCGAGCTTCGCCTTGCCCACCTTGGCACGGTGCGAGCGGCCGAGCGCCGCGTCGGAGAGCGCCGCGATCGTGTAGCCGGGCCGCTTTGTGCACGGGCCCGAGGAGAACTGGGGATTGGCGGGCTTGACAGCCGGCATGGTGGACTTGGAGCGCACGAAGCGGGCCGCGCGGCCCGCGTTGCGAGAGAGCATTATGATGACGATCCCAGTTTGAGGACGCGTGGCCGAGAATCAATGAAGAGGACAATCAAGGCTCACCCTACAGTGGAGTCCGACCATCAGGCCCGGCGACTTTTGACGATTTTGGTGATTCCTCTCGTGAAGAAATCCAATTGTGACTCGTGACGACCACGCGCCCTGATCGCCTGGTGCGCTGCGCGGCGCGCCGTTGCCTCCTCCGCACAGCCGCGTCCTGCAGCTGCCGACGATGTGAAACTTTCTCCACTTCCCGAATCACGATGTGGAACGACAAAATAAGACTTTAGTACTGAGGCAGTGGCGCGAGTCGCGTTGAGCGAGAGCGCGTGGCTTGTATTGATCTGACAGCTTTTGCACGCGATCGTCTCTTCTGCTTGGCAGGCAGCGATGCGCGTGGCTTCGTGAGGGAATGCGATGCGGAGGCGCGGGGGCGGGCGTCCTCGTTTGAGGAGGCGCAGGCGCTTTTTGAGTGCAGCTGGCCACCTTGTTGGTCGACAAGTGTGCTGGTGCTCGCCGCAGCGGCATCGCACATGACCCGCGAGCGGAGCGCGCTCGTGCTGCTCGCCGCGCTGCTTGATCGGCTCCCCGACCTACGGCCGGAGGTGATGCATGTGCCCCACCGGCATGTGTCCCGGGACGAGGGCGAGGACGGCCTAGCCGAGGGCGAGCAGCAGCGCCGCCGCCGGGAGCAGCGAGTTAGGAGCAGCGAGTCGGGCCACACGTTCATCAGGAGGTAGGAGGTGGAGGTACGGCATGCGGCGGTGGAGGGCGGCGATACGGCAGCGGCGAGCGGGCAGGAGCTCGATCGTCGATGCTCTGCTCCGGCGAGCCCGAGCCGTGAGAGGCGTCGGCGACCGCGCGGCCGCTGGCTGTGGGAGTGCGATCGTTTTTTTTATTGCTCTCCGAGCTGCAAATATCAACGGGAACCACCGCGCGTGGTCGGTTTATGACCCGGATCGAACGCGGCGAAGCGCCCGGGCGGCGGGGCGGGGCGACCCGGCGACGCATGCGCGCTCGCGCAGCCGAGAGCCGTCGGGGCGGTCGGGGCCGGTCGGGCCGCGCGGGCATGGGCCGCGGGCTTATGCCCACGTTGCTTATGCCTTATCCTTATCGCTTATGGTTATGCGCCACGCGGTATTGTTGAGCCCCGGCCTGGGCGCTGGCGGCACACATTAGACATTTTAGCGATGGGATGCGGTCCAGGACACGCGACACTAGACAGCCGCACACGATATGCGACATGCAAAATGTGTGGGCGGCCAGCAACGGGCCCCACACATTCTATACGCCCCTGATCGAGGCATCATGGTGTTCAAAACGCGGCGGCACGCGGCCTCCGCGTGGCAAATCCCTTTTTCGATCGGTCGTCCGGTATCGATCAGCAGGGGGTGCTGCGCGCGCGCGCGCACGCATCGCATTCTGAGAGCACTCAGGTTCGATCTCCGATGCGATCTCCGATGCGGGCCCAAAAGGGGGGGGCATCGTCGTGGGGCCGAGGGTGCAGCGATAGATAGCGACGGGTCTAGTCTTGCTCCCGCCGCGCCATGGCGGTTTCAAAAAGGTCAGGGGTGGCGGTGCCCCAGCAGCGGCGCCCGGCGCCGGCGAAGCGGCAGAGGCGGCAGTCTCGCGCCACGGGGGCGGCCGCGGGGGCCAGCACAACCGGTCGATCAGACGCGAGAGCCGCTATGGAGGCTGTGGAGGCTTGCCTTCTTCTTAGGCGGAGCGCCGTGTTGGTGTCCAGTATCAGACGCGAGGCCGCTTTGGGGGCGAGAGCAAGTCGAGAGCCGGGGGCGTGAGCCCGCTCGCGCGCAGCACGTCGTGCACGAAACCGTCCCCCCAAGGGGCTGTGAGGCCCTGGTCCACCGAGTCGCTGTCATACGGCGCGCCCGCCTCGCGCGTGCCCGCCTTGGCGCCCGCGCCACCGAGGCTGGCGCCGTGGTGGGCGCCGCGGCTGTTTTTCTTGTCGCGCTGCTGCTGCTTCTCCTTTTCCCACTTGAGGAGGGGCGGCTCCATGGCCTCGAGCAGGGTGAGCTTCGGAGCGATCTGGCGGCCCGAGCGAGAGCGCTTGGTGCCCAAAACGGCGCCCGCGTCGGCGTCGGCGTCGGCGTCGGCGTCGGAGCGCGAGGTGAGCGCTGTGTTGAGCGCTGTGGAGGTATGCCGTGTGGGGCTGGTGAGCGTCGACGAGCCGTTGGACGTGTACGAGTCTTGTCGGGAGATGGGTGCCTGCCGAGCCGCCGGCTGCACGCGCGCTCGTGAGCTGTGCATGCTCACAGCCGCCATCTCGCCCTCCGACGCGCCGCGTTCACTAGGGGACCTGCTGCGCTGTGAACGCCCTTGGGGATCTGCTGTGAACGCCCTTGAGGATCTGCAGTGCTCAAAATCGAGGCTCGGGAGCCGCGTGGGCAGCGCGCCCGTCCGGTACTCCGCCATCGACTCGTCCGCCTCGGCGCCATCGTGGGCGCCGCCCATGTCGCACCACGACTCAGTCCCCACAGGCAAACTGCCGGCGTCGTCGCCTCGGTCCGATCGCGACTCCGACGGCGACGAGTGGCGCTCGGTGCAGCGCTCCGAGGACTCCGACCCGAAGCGATCCTCGGTAACTGACGTGCCACGTGGCCTGGGCTTCGCCGCCGGCAGCTTGGCTGCCTCGAGGTCGGCCGGCGCGACAGTGAGCGTGAGGGAATACTTGGCCTCCATGGAGGCCGCAGCCTCGGCCGCGGCCGCCTCGGTCGAGGCGAGTACGCTATGCGAACCGTCGCCCGAGCCAAGCTCATCGTCCGCATCCGCATCGTCGCCGCCCTCCTCGCCGCCCTTGGTCAGCCCGCTCTCGTTCATCGCCTGCATCCAGTCCCAGTGGGCCAAGTTGAGCGTCGTGTCGGTCGCGGTCTCGTCCACCGGCCCGCCCTGCCGATCGTCGAATTCGTCAAAGCATCGGGAGAGCTGCTCGAGATCCACGAACGAGCCTACGGCCGTCAAGCTCCCCTTGGGCGCCGCCGCGCCGCCGGCATGGGCCAGCCCGCCTCCCTGCTTGCGACCTGGCGCCGCCGGCGCGCCAATCGCCATCCCGAACCACATGAGCGTCTCCAATGCGGCGGCGCACGTCGACGTCTCTGACGACGCGCCGCCCACTACGGCGCCACTGCCAGCGGCGGTGCCCTTGCCGGCCGCCGTCTCGCCGGCACCCGCAGCGTCCGCGCCATTGCCCTGGGCGGCCACGCCGGCGCTTACTACGGCGCCACTGCCCATGCCCGCACCGAGCTCACCCTTTGACGAACCGATCTCACCCTTTGATGAACCGAGCTCACCCTTCTTACGGCTCGTCGGCGCGGCCGCGGCTGCTGGCCGTTCCGCAGCGCTGGCCGAGGACTCGCTCCCACCCTTTGCAGTACCCGCCTTGGCCGGCGGCGCACCCGCCGCCTCCTCGGCTGCCTGCGCCGCCCGTTGATTGGATGAGTGCGCCGCCGCGCGCAGCTGCGCCCGCACGACGGCCAGGTCGGCGTCGGTGAGCGTCCGCCCGCCCGGGATGCCGCTGACGCCCGCGCCGAGCTTCTGCGGAACGCGCGCGACACGCAGAGCGCAGCGTGAGCACACAGTTCGTTCACGTGGCAGCAGGAGCGCAGCGTCACGTGTCACAAAATCGTCCTCTTTTGGATCATCTGTCATCACGGGAGCTCGGCGAGAGGAGGCACGCACCGCGGAGCCATCCTCGTCGTCCTCGATGTGCACCAGCGGCTTGTCGTGCTTGCGGATCGCCTCGGCGATGCTCGCGAACACGCTGCTGTCGCCGCTGCTGCTGGTGCTGCTCTCGACTGGCACAGGCTTGAGTGGCGCTAGGCCCTCCATGTCATCGGCGGCGATTGCCAGTGCTGCGCTGTTGCGCCGCTGCGCGACGCGCTCCGTCGTTCTCTGCGGGGCGAACAGAGCGTTCATGCAGTCAGTGGCTGACTCGTCGCGTTCGCGCGGCGCAGGCAGGCGTGTGGGCATAGGTCTGGCTGGACTGTTACAGCACCGCGGGTCTCACGTACCTCCATGTCCGCATTGAGCTTGTGGAAATAGGTGTGGTACAGCGCCCAGCCGTCCATACGAGAGGTGGGAGGTTGTGGCTGCGATACGACCTCCGATTCGGTTGGCATAGGTGGTTTTGTGGCTCTGGGGACCGCTGGTCTCGGCAGTCGGTGGCGCCTCGTGGATGACTCGCTGACCTGAGAGCGATGACGAGAAAAGAGATGTGTCCAGATCTCGTGAGAGATCGCGATCTGCCACTGATGTCCCGAAAGGAGAAGGAAAGGGACCAGGAAACGCTCGCCGATAGCCGCCGAGAAAAGTCAATTGGCAATTGGGAATCCGAATTGGGAATAACGATTTGGGGCGGTCGCCGACGACGTGGACCTTGGGAGACTTTGGACGCACCTCCATGACCTTCGACGTGTCTTTCAGAAAACAGAAGATGCAAGTCAAGAGTGAGACCCCGCTCCCCGGCAGCCCGGCAGTGAATCCAGAGTTGGTGCGTTACTCACAATTGGTTAACAATTGGTTACTCACAACTAGACTTACTCAGATCAACGGCGCGCGCGAGTTGGAGTTCTTGTCGTCTGCTGTCGTCCTGAGGTCGAAGCGTGGAGTGGATTAGAGTTCTGGAGAGAGACGAAATTGGCTGACGCGTGAAGGTCCGACACAAGCATCACGAGCGGTGGCCCAATAATGTTCCGGCGTTTACTTAAGCGTTTACTGCATGTAAAAATGGGGACTCGTGGGACGTGGCACCTTGGAGTGTAGAGTTCTCCACATGTGCCCGTGCACATGTGCCCGCTACCCGTACCACTCTCTCGCCCTGCAAGCACCGTCCTGGCACCCTGAAGGCACCCTAGGCATGCAAATATGCGAGTGCGACTGTGACATCAGTGCACTGAGCGAGGCTCCCTTGCAGCTCCTCCGATCCTAATGGCGCATGCGTGTGCGGGCCCATGCGCCGCCCGCGTCGTCTTGGGCACTTGCATGCGGCCCGTCTCCCGCTCACGCGAGCGGCCCAAAGTGCTGCTTGTCGCAGCTCGCCTTCATGTCCGCGACGACGGACTCGATGGCACCGTCACAGAGCGCCTCGAGCGGCAGGATGCCAAACGGTTCCTCGATCTGGATGCCGAGCTCCTCGATCCCGAAGAGGAAGACGGCGAGGGCAGCGGACGCCGGGATCGTCGCCCAGTGGTTCCACGTGCCGCGCATCGGCTCCCACATCGCCAGTGGCACGAGCACCATGAAGCTCGTGATGAAGCGCCCGGTATGGCGCGTGTACACGAGCGGGATGGGTGATCGAAAGATGCGCTCGCACGCGCCGAGGTAGTCGACAAGAGCGTTCACGTTCTGGTCCATCACGAACCTGAGGAGGGAGGCCATCGGGCGCCATCAGGTGCAATCAGGCGCAATCAACAAACCTGAGGAGGGAGGCCATCGGGCGCCATCAGGTGCAATCAGGCGCAATCAACGAACCTGAGGAGGGAGGCCATCGGGCGCCATCAGGTGCAATCAGGCGCAATCAACGAACCTGAGGAGGGAGGCCATCGGGCGCCACGACTCAGAAGCACTCCGTGACCATCACAGGTCATCGCAGGCCATCACAGGCACTCAACGGACGCACCGCTCCCGTGGCTCCAGGTTTGCACGCACGAAGGTGGCGGCGATCATATTGCATATGAACGTAGGGCGATTCTTGCTCTATGAGAACGACGTGGCGCTGTCAGTGCCGAGCACCTCGATCGCAATCACAGGCATCGCCAATCACGTACCTGCATGAAAGCCTTGGCGCTGTCAGTGCCGAGCAGCTCGATCGCCTGCAGCAGGGTCCCGAGTGCAATCAGTGGCAATCAGTGGCAATCAGGGCAACCACCTAAAGGAGGATCCCGATTGGAGTCGGTGGCAATCAGGGCAATCGCCTGAAGGAGGGTCTTGTCGTCGTCATCAGCGCCGCGAAGGAAAGAGCGAAGCGCCTTCGGAAACATCGCCACCTGCGACGCGAGCTGCGCGCGCAGCTTCTGGCCGGTGGCGTCTTGTGGGAAGTAGGCGTTCGCCTGCCGGCCCAGGTTGCGGCACGTATTCACGATGCCGCCCCACAGCGTACGTGCTTCGTTCCAACGCGAGTAGGCCGTGTTCGTGCGGAAGACGAGGAGGAGGGAGAGCGCGCCCATGGCGAAGTTGAAGGGGAGCGCGGGGAGAGAGAGAGATTTAACGAGAGGGATTTGGAATACCGCCGCGTAGTGCTCACCCGCCAGGTCGTCGTAACCGGTAATGAGGCAGTTCACAAAGACAATGAAGATTGAAACGAGGGTCACCACGGCAATCTCCGTGTAGAGAGAGCGCGCGACGCCGCTTTCGAGGGTGGTCTGGAGGTTGCGGAGGAAGCGGGTAGATTCACGATGCTTGACCCAGCTGTCGTGGCCGTACACCGTGCGACGGTACTCGCGGGACTGCTCGGTGTATGTTTTGAGTTCTCTTGCGGAGCCCTCGAGACGAATCCCTCGCTGTTCCGCACAGGGCGCGGGCGCGCGGGGGCGTGGCAACGCAGCGTGGCGCATCAGCAGTGATGACTTAGGCGCCCCGGCGCCCGACGTCGAGGACACGAGCACGAGGAGCGCCAACACTCGCATGTTCGTCGGGGAGAGTCAGCCGTCTTCAGCTCCTCTGAGAATGTGTTTCGAGGTACGAGAAAATCAATCTCCCGCATATCTCAATGAAACATGACCACCGCTTCGTCAAAAAGAAATTTTCCCAGCGCCGTGGTTTCATGATGAAAAACTACTTGTGCATGTACCGCCATTCTGATCGGAAGAATTGTGGAATATCCAAAGAGTGTTCAACGGCAGCCGCGGCTCCGCAGGCGCGCGCACGCCCCGGCCCCCGCGGCGCCCCTGGGTGTAGACTGTAGTGTGGTTATGAGTTTGGGGGGTGACGGGAAACTGGTGATTGAGTTGTTCAATTCAACTTTACTTGTTTCAAGTCAAGTCAAGTCAAGTCAAGTCTATACATAAACAACAGACAACCATACGGAAGCCTATCGAATGTGCTCCGGAAGCCAGCAGTGGAGGACGGGAGTCGATGGAGATGGCGGAGGGGGGTCCTTAATGAGGTGACACGTCATAAATGCTGACATACGTGCCCTCGGAGAACAAGTAGGTGAGAAGTAACGGGCCGATCTCGAGCCGATGAGCGCCACTCTTACGCCGAAGAGGAAATCGGCTCGAGATCGACCGAGGCGTCAAGCGTAAGATGGGGGAATGGGGGAGAGAAAGAGGGGGACATAGGCGCCTCGACCTGGGAGCTCGAGGCCGGCCGGTGACGCGTCACGCTCATCAAGATGACCAGCGCGAGAGAGAGGGCCCGTTCTGCAGCACAATGAAGGCGCAGGACGATAACCCTCTTCCTCGCGCTGTTCAGAGCTCAACTCCCGCTCGCTTCGCCGGCCGCCAGTGGTCGACAGAGCCGTTGCCAGAGCCTGCCGTTGCCGCTGCTGCCTCTCGCGCCGCCATCGACGCCACACCTGTATGTCGCGAACGCGCGCGCGTGCGTGAGATAGAGGACGGGGTGTGTGGCGCGCACCGCGGAAACGCCCTCGACCACTCTTGCCGCTCCCGCGCCAGCCGCCCTTGTTGCCTGGCCAGAATCGATTGACGTGCCGTTGTCAGGCCCCAAAAAGCCAAAAACTCGTCAGAGAAGGGCCGGCGCGCGCGAGACGCGCGGCGCCGGCGGTCGCCAGACCCTACCGACACCTCGGCCCATCGTAGCAGCCCTCGCGCAGGCCCCCGATCGCTCCCATCGTCGGCCTGGAGCCGTGTTGCATTGCCGTACTGTAGACTTCCTGAAAAAGGCACGATGTTGAAGCCCCGCGGCGCCGCGATGATCAAGATCAAGAAGATGGGGATGATGCCCCGACTCGGGGCCTTCCAGTGGTGCCGGTTGCGCCGAGATCTGCCCTCCCGATCGCTCGCGCCAGCGATGGGCACCAAAGGCGGCGGAAAGGCGACCGCCATTTTGAATCACTTGACTTGACTTGACTTGACTTGACTTGACTTGACTTACTTGTGAGTGTTTTCGACACGAGGAACTGGACTTGGAGTGTTCACGAACGCGCGATGAAATGCGACCAAGTCTGAGTACCGCGACGCCTCGCCTCGCCGCGGCACGAGCCATTTTGACTCAGCCTTCTCCTTGGATCACGCCCGACGCCGTACAACGAGCCTTGAGGCCAACAGTCGAAACCGAACCGCTCACGGCGTGGCGTGACTACCTTCACGCGCGAGGGTGGCTCTCCCCACGGTTTCCCTCCGCCGAGGTGGCAGACCAGCTCGCCGCGATACAGCTGCTATCGACATCGCTGACCTTCCCACTAACGCTCGCACGTCAGCTGGCGACGCTAGCGCCGCAGCAAGCAGCGTACCGGCTGTGCGTCGTCGGCTCTCGCGCAGAGTCGACGCTGCCTGTCCAGATCTGGAGCGAGCTGGCGTGTCTGACGGGCATGAAGGAGCTTCACGTGAGCTTCTGCGGCCCGAAGGCCGCCCCGCCCGGTGTGCCGCTGGAGCGTGAGTGGCGGTCGCCCGACGGCGCCTTACACATGCGCCTCTCGGTGCCTTCCGAGGGCACTGCTGACCTTTTCCATCGCGGCGAGTTGGGCCGAGCGCTGGGCCGGGCACTCCTCAACGGCACGAGTCTGGATTCGGGTCTGGAGGCGACGCTTCCGGACGCGTTCGTGCTCTTCAATCCGGGCACCGGCGAGCCCGGCTGGCGCGAGGCATGGGCGCCTACACTCCACGCGCTCCGTGCGGCGCGACGGCCGATGTTGATGACGGCCCTCTCAGTGGGTGATGCGGCGCGTGATGACGAGTTCATCCGATCCAGCCTCGAGGCGCCCGCCGCCGCCGCCCTTTGTGAGACGCCCTATGAGCGCAATCCCTTTTGTAGCCTCGCAGTGGCGGAGGCGTGTGATGGCCGCGGTGCGGCCAACTACTGTGCAAAGGTAGTGAGCCGCTCCACAGAGAGAGAGCTGAGCGGCTCACGGGCCTGATGCGGTGAGGCTGCGCGGGGTATCGACGTACCGTATTGACAACGTATAGGGCGGTTTTTTTAAGGGGTGGATTACCGTCGACACGGTGGTTGCTGGGTGTATACGTCGGGATAGAAGTAAGATGTAAGAAGACGGCGTCTGTCCCCCGTCCGGTCAGCCGTCATGATCGTGTTAAAAGCGCCCGCGCCGCATGCCGCGCCGCCTATGCGCTATGGCATGTTGGGCCTAGCGCCTAGCCCTAGGCCTCGGGCAGTGCTCGCGGTTCGGTATCCGCCTGACCTGCCGGGCACGGGGCAGCGTTCGGGTTCGCTCTACTCCGTAACTACTCCGATAGTTTCTCTCTCAATAATGTGATACCATGCCAGGGAGCTGCGTTCACGCCAGGAGCTGTTCACGCCTTCGTGTCCCACTCAATCCACACAGTGTCGGCGTCGACGAAGACGGCCTGTGGGATTCTCCTGCTTGGCGACACAGAGCGGGGTTTCTACGCGCTGATAGTCGACTTCGATCACAATTTTGCTAAAGGTGATCCCGCCTGACGACTGAACCTGGCTGCACGAGCGCGGCTGATGCTCGACAACGTCGCCGGGGTCGAACGTCGAAGAGGTTCGAGAAGCCAGCTGCTGCAGTCGCCAGGCCGAGAGCTGCTCAACTGCCGAGAGCTGCCAGCCATCCTGTGAGCTGCTCACTTGGCCTCTCGCCCAGCGAAAAGTGGAACGGACCCTCATATTTGGCCACACTCGTCCAGTCCTCCACAGTGACAAATCCGTAGCGCTCCTGATGAGGGATACAATCAATCATCATCAGCATTCATCAAGAGGCCACACTCGTCCAGTCCTCCACAGTGACAAATCCGTAGCGCTCCTACTTAGGGATACAATCAATCATCATCAGCATTCATCAAGAGGTCACAGTGACGAATCCGTAGCGCTCCTTAAGTTCCGTGAAGGCATCCGAGCCGCTAGGCCCGAGGTCGACTACGTCGATCCGCTCGTCCTCGATCGCACGCGCCACCAGAGCCGTGACGGCCTGGAACCACACAAACTGGCGCGCCGCATCGTCGTCGCAATAGAACCATTGCCCTCGAAGGACTCTCCCCTTCACAACCTAATGAGGGAGGCAATTAGAGGCCGCCATCAGAGGCCATCACCGCCATCAGAGGCCATCAGAGGCCATCAGAGGCCATCAGATGTCATCAGAAGTCATCAGAAGTCATCAGAGGTCATCAGAGGTCATTCGAGCATTCCCTTCGCTACCTCGTGCGCGATCGCGACGACACGCCCGGTGCGCACGTCGCGGTACTCTCGTACCTGATGAGGGAGGCGATGAATGGCAATCAAACGTCATCAGTGGTCGTCGCGTCGCGGTATACTCTCACCTCGCCCGCCATGCGAGTCGTCCCGATGTAACGACTGATCGCGACGGACAGAGCCTCGAGCACGTCGTCGGCGTCGTCAGCAAGCAACCGAACCTCGTGCGCGCACACCGCACGAAAGCACGCAAGCGACGAGTGCGGCGCCGGTTCTCCGCCGCGGATGGGTCGGAGCGTCACTGCAAAGTTCTGAACCTGCGCGTCGGCCTTGGCAAGCGTGCGACGTGCGCCACGCGATAGCCGTTGCCTCCACTCATCGACGTCGTTGAGTTCGCGTACATCCAACAGGGCGTGCGGCCGGGTTTTGAATCGGCCAGTCCACTGCGCTGCGCCCATCGCACCCAAGGACGCTTGCACTCGGTCGGCGAGCTGGAAGGGCTCTCCGACTGCCTCATCCTCTCGAGGGCACATCTTCATGGCGTCGGCCAGGAGTTGTGTGAGACGCGGCCCAGGATTGTCGCTAAAAATCGCGGTAAATGCCGCTCTCAAGTCATTGTAGCGCTCATCTCCGCGGAAGGCGCAGGTCACCCACGCAAATAGTCGCGTCACCTGTTCTTCCTCGAGCAACGCCTTCCGATCAGCGAAAGTGAGCTTGCCCGCTATATAGGACGTCCTCGCGCTGCAAGCAGGCTGGCGTCGGAAGACAGCAAATTTCGATCGGATAGCTGCTGGAGCAGCGCAGGCGGTGAGGAGGAGTACGGCGACGTAGAAGGTCTGCGGCATTCGGAAAGTACCAAAAAGCTCGAGACGACGCGTAGGATAGACGACGTTTTTTCATTCATCCACCTCCTCATACTCTTCCAAGAACTGCGTCTCGGGATCCCAGGTGCCGAACGGCACCCACACCGGGCGCGCCTTTGCAAGATCTGCGTCCCACTCCTCACCGCGCTGCGCCAAAAGCAAGTTCTTCTCGCCATTGTACAGGCCATTCGCATCGAAGAGGAAGGTCTCTCCTTCGAGCTCGATCTCTTCGAGCTCGAGCTCGGCGAGCGAGCTCTCCTCGGCTCCCGCGCTCGTGTCCACCGCGCGCAGCTGACCGTCGACGAGCACGCCCTTGGTCTTCTCGTCCCACCAACCAAGGCCGGTCAGGAAGCTCTTTGCTGGCCCCAGCACGGAATCGACGCCCGAGACGAAGCCCGCTGCCATGCGGATGGTGTTCGCGTCGGATTTGGCCAGCTCCGCAGGCACGCACCCGAGCACGCCAGGATTCTTCGTGATGATCTCGAGGACCTCGCCCTCGTCCTGAAGCAGTTCCCGCAGCACCTTGTAGCTGCCCGCTATGTTTGCGGCGCGGTTGGATGCGTCGAAGCCGTACGGCAGCAAAATTGCATTGTTGAGCTTCACGGCATTCGCTGCAGCCTCCTCTGTGGGAAAGCAGCTGCGAACCGCCTTCCAATTGGCCTCAGTCACCGGTAGGTCACGCACGGCCTCGGGCACGACTGCAGCGACTGAGCTCGGAAGCTTCATGGTCGGGGACTGCACTCGAACGCGCAACGGCACGCCCGCAGCCTCCCGTAGGAGCGCGAGCAACAGCGGCGACACGAGCACGAGCATATCGGGATCCTCCCCTGTCGGGATCCTAGTTTTCTTGAATCGACGAAGCGTCTTACGGTCGCCACCTTGATTGTGATAAGTCGCTATGATCTGTTCCCAAGAAACGAATTCATGGAAATCCTTTTCTTTGTCTTCACACTTGGTGAAAGGTGAGCGCTGCCCGTATTCATACATTACAACACCGAAGCCTGCGCAGCGGGAGCCATGCGCCCGACGCGAGCGTCCTCGGCCGGGCCGTCTCGACGCGTCGAGGGCGGCCCGTCCACCTGGACGGCGGCTGCGGCGCGCCCGCCGCCGGCGCAGCCCGGCCCGCCGTCTGCGCGCGCTGACGCCACCGCCTCACTGTACATCGCAGGCAACAAGTCAACCATGCCGGAAGCTCGACAGGCGCGCTCCCATGCCGGAAGCTCGACCATCCCAACTATGGGCATGCCGAACGGCATCCCAAATATGGGCATCCCAAACGGCGGCGCGAATCCGGCGGCCATCCTCGCTGGCTTTGCAGCGGCAGCGGCAGCGGGGCGGCAAGGCGGCGCCCGCGACACCGCCAGCATCGGAGCCCCGGAAGCTCCACCCCGAGCGAGCGCGCCGCCCGCGACAGCGCCGTCCGTGGTGGCGCCAGTGCCCACGATGGCGCCGGGCGCTGGCCCGGGCGCTCCACGTGCGGCGAGCGCGCCGCCAGCGACAGCGCCGGGGCCTTCTGCACAGCAACCAGGAGCCGCGGCGCCCACGAGCAGGCCTACCCTCCGTGCCACGCTCAGCCGCGACGGTGATGATGCGGGCGGCGGCGGCGGCGGCGGCGGCGGCGACGACGGCGGCGGCGATGACGACGCGAACGGCACGGTGCCCGGCACGGCGCCACGGACGTATGTGCCGGAGTGCAGTGCGGCTGCCATCGAGTATGATGCGGGCGGCGGCGGCGGCGGCGGCGGCGGCGGCGGCGGAGGCGGCGGAGGCGGCGGCAGCATTGGGGGCGTTGGCGGCGTCGGCAGCTGTGGCATGGCAACGGCGTGCGGTGGCAGCGCCGTGCGATCGAGCGTGACGCCGTCGGCAGGCACCGTCACGGGCGCCGTCTCGGGCGCCGCCTCGGGTCCTTCCCAGCCACGCAGCCCCACCATCGCTGCCGGCGCGCGCGCCCACGACGGCGCTCGACTGAGCGCCCCCTCCGATCGGAATGACCATCGGAAGGACGACGTGATCGTGATCCATGTGTGCGACGATAACCGAAGGATCAATCGAGATTTCTATTGCTCGCGCGAGCTCCTGCTGCAGGTGATGAGCTCTGATGACACCTGATGGCCACTGAGTGCTGCAGGTGATGAGCTCTGATGACACCTGATGGCACCTGATGGCCACTGAGTGCTGCAGGTGATGAGCTCTGATGACACCTGATGACTCCTGATGACTCCTGATGGCACCTGATGGCACCGGATGCCCTCTGATGACCTCTGATTGCTCGCACGAGCTCGCTCCTGCTGCCGCAGCACATGGCCTACTTTGCTCCATATTTGGGCGACGATCGGCGCGTCGATGAGATCGACATCTCCGTCCACTGCGACGTGCACATCTTCGAATGGTTGATGGAGTACATTCATCAGCCGGCCAAGCCGCCCATCCTCGATGCGGGCTCGGTGATCTCGGTGCTCATCTCGGCGGATTTCCTACAGATGAAGCCGCTGACGAAGCACTGCATCGAGTTCCTCCGCGGAGCCCTCGCTGAAGTGCTTCGCCTCCCGATCGACCTGAGCTGCGTCTCGGACAATCTGCTCGGCGAGCTTGCGCTTCATCTCGAGGCGGACGAGATCGAGAGGCTGCGCGACAAGAAGGACAAGATCGCGTCGAGGTTGTACACACGGAAGCTCGAGGCGCACCTCGCTGATGAGGCGAACACGCTGCACCGGTGCCCGCTCCGCACCCTCTACCGATCGGCCCTCATGAATGCCTCTGAGTGCCCTCTGAGTGCTTCTGAGTGGCTTCTTATTACGATCAGATGGGCCTCTGAGTGCCCCCTGAGTGCCCTCTGAGTGCGCTTTTCATCAGGTGCGCCTTCTGCAGTCGGATCTTCACATCCCTCCTCTGAGTGCCACTGAGGATCTCTGATTGCCTCCTTCATCAGGTGCGCATTCTGCAGTCGGATCTTCACGCCCGCCCAGCGCAACTGGGAGCAATGCCCTCGCGCGCCGCCACTGCTCGACTTCCGTGGCAACGTGATCGCCGAGCATGTGCCCAACCGCCAATGGGACGTGCATCGGTGGGTCGCGACGGTCCGACGGGCAAAGGGCGGCAGTCGCGAAGCCTATTGGCGGCTGTGGGGACTCACCCACTTCCTTACCTGTTCGACGTGTGACAGCGCCTTCCCCGTGTGCGAGCTCGACATGTGCGCGCCCGCCACGGCGCGCCGGTCACGGCGCCCCGCCCACTCGAGCCCGGATGATGACCTCTGATTGCCCTCCTGTTCACCTCTGATTGCCCTCCTGATGACCTCTGATTGCTCTCCTGATGACCTCTGATTGCCCTCCTGATGACCTCTGATTGCCCTCCTGATGACCTCTGATTGCCCTCCTGATGACCTCTGATTGCCCTCCTGTTCACCTCTGATTGCCCTCCTGATGACCTCTGATTGCCCTCCTGATGACCTCTGATTACCCTCCTGATGACCTCTGATTACCCTCCTGATGACCTCTGATCTCCCCCCACCCTCCCGTAGGTGTTCGTTCCACCCCCTCGAGCCAGTCTTCGAAAAGGCGGAGGCGCGAGGTCACTTTCCCTGCTGCCATCAGCCAGCGACTCGCTTCGAGGCACCCGCCGATCAGCGCGCCAGGGGCTGTCAGCACCGTCGCCATACTCCTCTCATCCGCCCGCCTCTCGGCTGTACTGCGGCCGCGGCCGAGGCGGCCAAGGCGGCAGCCAAGGTGCTCGGAACGGCGCCCACGCTCACGCCCCTGATGACCTCTGATGACCTCTGATGGCCTTCCTGATTGCATGCAAGTGCTCGATACGGCGCCCACGCTCACGCCTCCGATCGCCACTGATGGCCTCCCTCATTGCATGCAGGTGCTCGATACGGCGCTGGCGCATACGGAGCTCGTGCTGGTCAGCGGCAACACTGCCGACACCGCTGCCGATGCCGCTGCCGAGGCCGCTGGGGGCGTGCCGGTAAAAGGCTGGAAGGCGGCAGTGGACGCGGCAGGCGGAGGCAAGAGCGGCGGCGGCGGTTGGAAAGCCGCGCTTCTGACGGCGGCGGCAGCGTCCAAGGCCGAAGGCACTGCCCTTGCCTCCGCCTTCGACGACGACACCGCTGAGCTCGACGATCTCCATCGACTTGCCGCCGCTCTCTCCGAAGGGAGGTGAGTGCCGATGATGACCCCTGATGACCAATGATGACCTCCCTGATGACATCCCTGATGATCCCTGATGACCCCTGATGGCCCATGATGACCTCTGATGATCCCTGGTGACTCTCGAGTACAGCCATGCGAGCACCAAGGGACGATCGGGCAGCGGCAAGGCGCGCAAGAAGAAGCGAGCGGGCGGCGCCGGCGGAAGCAGCAGTGGCGCGAGTGGCGGCGGCGGTGGCAGTGGGATGATGGCCGCGGCGCGCAATGGCGAGGATCTCTCTGATGACGAGCGCAATCCCGCCGACGACGTCTCCGTCTCCGATTCGGACTCATCGGTAGGCTCTGCCTGATGACCCCTGATGACCCCTGATGACCTCCCTGATGACATCTCTCTGATTCGGACTCATCGGTAGGCTCTGCGGGCTCGGATCCCGACACGGACGGGGCGAGCCGACCTTGCATGCCAGTGCTCACCACGGCGCCACCCCCCCCTCTTCCCCACAGGTGAGCGCCTCGGATTCTGACACGGACGGACGAGCCGGTGCAGCCGGCGGTTCCCATCGCGAAGGCGCCGGCGGGCGGGCGGTGGGCGGCGGCGGGCGCGACGGCGGCAGCGGCCGTGGATGGCAAATGGAGAGCTTGATGGCAGAGGATCAACACGCGATGCGAGTGATGGAGAGGATGCTCGAGGGTCTGAGATCAGAGCCGCCGCCAACCGATCGGCCTGCGGCTCAGATGGGCGCACGCTACTTCTTCCTCCATCCGCGCGAGATCATGAACGTGACGCGCACGGGCGCGGACCGGCAGGTGAGCAGCGTCCTCTGATGACCTATGATTGTCCTCCTGATGACCTCTGATGGCCCTTCGGACCGGCAGGTGAGCAGCGTCCTCTGATGACCTCTGATTGTCCTCCCGATGACCTCTGATTGGCAGGTGAGCAGCGTCCTCTGGCCCAAGAGTCTGGAGTACGTGCTCGGCGGCGGCAAGCCGCCAGCCAGCGAGAGGCGCCGCCCTTGAAGTAGGGAGTGTCCGGATGAACTTTTACCGTTTTACGCCACGAATGCCCTCACTTTTTACCCTAAGCGAGAACGGAAGCGTGGTGCGGTCAGCCAGTGCGTAAATCTAAAATCAAGAGCCGAGGACGAATTGCCTCGAGGCATGCCCCCGGCCCGCAACCCCCGTTATCGTTCGTCGATCGGCGCGGTGTGGCAAGGGCGGCGTCTCGACGGACGACGCCGTCCGACCGTCCACGTTGGCGTGCGGAGGTGGCGGCGGTTTCAATTACTTAATGCACTTTCTTAATGCAACGGTAATGCAACGGGCGCGTCTCGACGCTCCTACCCGCGACCGCGGGCTGACCGGCTACACAGCACAGCGCTGTACAGTTCCATGTACATATCCTTACACCTCATGCACAAGCTCTCGACCACTCCCCCCCCGTTATTAAAAGTTGCCCCCCTCGCCCCCCCCCGCGCCCCCTTGACGTCGCTCAGGTCGTCGGGCGGCTTGTACTCTGGCATATCAGCCTCTTTCGGCTCGGGGACACAGCCCCCTTTTGCAAGCAGGTCGTTCATGTCTTTGAGCCACGACTTGAAGGTTACGCGGGCTGCTTCCTCCTCGGCCGGGTTGCCTTGCCCGGCGACCTCTAGCCCAGCGACCAGGTCACGGATGTTAATCAAAAGTCCCCTTGGTGTCGCTCAGGTCGTCGGGCGGCTTGTACTCTGGCATATCAGCTTCTTTCGGCTCGGGGACACGGCCCCCTTTTGCAAGCAGGGCGTTCGTGTCTGTGAGCCACGACACGAGGTTCACGCGGGCTGCTTCCTCCTCGGCCGGGTTGCCTTGCCCAGCGACCATGCCGCGGATTTTGGCTAAGTAAGTCGTTTGGAGGAAGCTCAAAAGCTTCGAGAATTGCGTGGGGTAAGCGCGTGAAAGCGCGCGCGCGCACGGCTTGAGGAACGCAAGTAGGATGGTCGCGGTGATGTTCCCCGGCGGATGGTTGAGCAGCCGGGCGAGCCACGCCCATGCGCGCGCCATGGGCGAAACCCCCTTGGGTGCAAAGCCCCCTTGCACTGGACGCGTCTGCATCTTTGCGTCTGGTCTGGTCCTATCGAAAAGCGCGTTTCCGGCCGACTGCGGCGGGAATTGGGCAATCGACGACTGCTGAAGCAGCGCGGCGTACAGCGTCACGTACCCCGCCATGCGCGCGTAAAAGTCCTTCTTGGTCTCACCCTGCGTGTAGCCAAGGCGCTTCTTAAACTCGTCCGTGTTGCCGGTCGTTTTTTCCGGGTAGTATGGGACGCAGTAGCAGCACGAGGCCTGCAGGCGCGCGAGAAGGCACTCCCAAAGCACCGGGCACCTCTCGCCCACGTGCAGCACGAAGCCCGACAGCGCGTACGCCATCCCCGGCTGCTTGTCTACCATCGTCGCGCAGGTATCGATCACCTGCGTGGCGATGGTGGCACACACGGCACGCTCCCCCTCGGGGCCAGTTTGCGATGCACTGGCCAGTTCGCGAAGCACCAATTCGGCGCGCTCCCAAACGAAGAAATGCACGCACACGACCTGCCTCACAAGCATCTTGGCCAGTTGCGACTGTAGCTTTGCATGCGTCTTCGAGCGCGTCTCGTCCTGCAGCGTAATGCCTTTCGAGCCCTCCCACTCCGCGAGGAGGGCTGCTGGAGCATCGGCGAAGCCGCCGAAGGCGGGCGCTGCTGGAGCAGCGGTGGCGAGGGGGGAGGCTGCTCCGAAAGGTAAAGCTGCGTGCGCTCCGGCGGCTTGCACGGCGCTCGGGCCAAAGGTAAAGCCGCCGACGGTTGCTGCCGGCGCTGGCGTAAAGCCGAACGCAGAGCCGGGGCCGCCGTTGCCAAATACGCTGCCGCCGGGACCGCCGCCGCCACCGCCGCCTCCACCACCGTTGCCTCCAACCCCGCCAAAGGGAGAGCCGCCGCCAAATAGGCCGCCACCGCGACGGCCGCCAAACGCGCCACCTTCATCTCTGCTCTGGAACTTGAGGACAAACTCGGGGTAGGCCTGCTTGTCGCTGCCTGCGGAGAGGACGACGATCTGGCTCTGCTCTACAGGTAGCCGGTCGACCATGCTCTCGTGCAACGCGCTACTGTTTGGCTTCTGTGTGGGCCGCTCCATCCCTGACCTGCCTTCGCATGCCTCGCCCACGAGCACGCGGCACAGGAGGAGGCAGTGTTCGCCGGTGTTGGGGTCGATCTTCGAGTAGCTGGGCGAGAGTGAGTACGCCGCCTGCCGGGCAAAGTACACGCCCTTTCCATGCGCGCCGCGCGTGTTGAAGTCACGCAAGAATCCATTGGCAAGGATGAGCGGGATTGACTTCTCGTCCGTGCCGTGCCACAGCCAGCGCTCGTTCAGTCGCGGAAGGCCGAGGCGGGTTAGCATCGTCGTCCGACGCGCCTGGTACTCGCGGAAGAAGTCCCGGTTCTCGACGCAGTAGATAGCCGAGAGGCGAAGCGAGGCCAGATCCGTCCCGGAGTCGCAAAGCATCTGGAGTACTTCTTGAAAGACGGGTGACTCTGGACGCAGCTCTCGCTGGAGCCCCCACGAAGTGAGCCGCTGCACCACGGGGGGGGAGCTGCTGCTGCTGCTGCCAGCACCGTCCTGGCTGTCGGGTTGGCTCCAGTACGGCGGAGGCGCAAGTAAGTCCCCAGGAAAGGCACGGAGTTGCGCGAGTGGCGCGCCGGGGGCGAGGAGTACGGCGGCGGATGGTGGCGGTGGCGGCGGCGGCGGGACTTCGCGCAGCCGCCGGACGAAGCCCGTGCGCGTATTGCGCTGCGTGCGATCCGTCAGATTGATCTCGTAGTCGATCCCCCGTGGAGGATCGTGCACAGTGAGCATGGAGTGGCCCGATGCATGCGCGTGCAAGAGGCGCAGGAGCAGCTCGGGATCGTACTGGCGCCACTGACCGCTCTGAGGCGACCCGTCCTCCCATTCCCACCCGAGGCTTGGGAAGATGCAATGCTGTTGATGCGCGCCGCCGGGGCTCCGCACCATGTGCGTGTCGAGCAGCGTGCCATCACTCTCAGACCGAAGGTACCACTCGTGCCCTGCGAATGTCGAGCAGACCCTTTTGGCGCCGGAGGGGAGCCTCACCGTCCGCTGCTCGGGGGGGCGGGTATACGCTTGACCGACGGGTAGCCCAGGGGTGGGGAGCAGGTAGCACAGCACCAAGGGCCATGGCGAGCGGTTCTCGAAGGTGAGCGTCACGGGCGCATCAGGCATCCAGGCTGCGGTGAGCAAGGCCGCACAGCTGTCGTGCCCGTGGCGTGTGGCCATCTCGAGCGCCGTGCCCTCGGCATCGCGCGCGGTGATGTCCGCCGAAGCTGCCAACAGCATGCGGCAGCAAGCTGCGGAGCCCGTGTAGGCTGCCCGGTGCAGAGCAGCCTCGCCGTTCTGGGTCCGCACGTTGGGATTGGCACCATGCTCTAGGAGCACGTCCAGCACGTCTGCGTGGCCCCAGTAGGCGGCCACGCAGAGCGGCGTATCTCCTTGCGAATCGTGTGTATCAGGGCTTGCCTTGCTCTGGAGCAGGCCACGGACACACGTGGTATGGCCGTGCTGCGCCGCCACAACCAAGTACCGCTTGCCGCTCGCAGGGTCAGCGCCGTCTGGATCGATGGCACGGGAGCTCACCAGACCGCCAAGTACCTCGGCGTTGCCATGAACGCAGGCAAGCACCGCAGCAGTCGAAGGGGAGTCCGACATGTCGCCAGCGACACACCGCGAGTGGCTCGTACTCTTGGGCCTGGCGATAGATGCGGCTGAGACTTCGCCTACGTCTTTGCGCTCGACTTGCGCACCGCGGCTGGGGCGACGTTTGCCTCGCGAGTTTTTTGTGCTCGACTTCCGCTCCTGTGGGATCATGTGGGATTTTGCATTGGATTTGTGTTGGAGCATGATGAGAAACGCATGGAAACGGGGAAGCAAATCTTCGTGTACATCCACCCGCTCTCCCAATCCCAAGAGCCCCTCGGTATCGCCCTGGCCTTAATGTCTGCGACGGCGCCGAGAGCACCTGAAAAGCCGGGGTGTCATCTCATTACATCTGCTCGGCACAAGCAAGCAAGCTAAGTTGTCGAAACAACTTGCTTGCTCGGCACACTCCATAGGGGTCACCCTGTGTGCGCGCGGGTGTGCTGGGAGAGGCCGACCTCACTGGGGGGACCGCGACGAAACTGAGGTTTTGAGTTGCTCTTGAGAATTTACAAAATTAACAAAACAGGTTGGTGTTTTTGAGTATGAGTCGTCGGCCGGAGTCGAACGAGCTCTATCTCTTTCGTCATCGATGCTTATGATTGCGTTTGGGTTTTGCTGTGACCAACCTGAAAGGAGGAGCCAGGAGTTGCCCCAAATAGATTTCGAGGCGTCCTCTTTTGCTTCACTCATTTGCCAAAGTCAAGCGCTCCACCTGGGGCACTGTGCTCGCATGTCCAAGGCTCTCGTGCGTCGTGTGCAATGTGCACGGAAAGTCTTCAAGACCGCGTGTTGCTTGTCGCCGACGGCGCTGCACTGGCTCGGGATGTCGCCGACGCTGCACTAGCTGGGGACGAGGCGGCGCTACAATCGGCCATCGAGGCGGGCGCCGACGTCAATAGTGCCAATCCCAAAGGGGTACACCCTCTCATGATCGCCGCCCGCGATGCAAGCGTAGAGTGCGTCTTGCTGCTCCTAGACGCGGGCGCAGATCTTCACCGCGCTACTCGGAAAGGGTGCACCGCGTTGCACCTAGCCAGGGTGCAGCGTAAGCGCTGGCTTGAGGGGCAAGGAATGTTCATCGCAAAGCCAGCACCCACCGACGACGCAGCGATCGCACGTATCATCAAGCAGTTTGATGATGTAATCGATATTCTCGAATCCCGTGCCATCGACAAGATCGTTGCCGAAAGTGCCTCTGACATGCCGGCGCCAGCTGCCGTCCTCTTCGGAGGCACACCGGTGCCAGCTGCCGCGCCCGCTGCCGCTGGCGGCATGCTTAGGGGCGCCCCGGCCTTTGGCGCCGCTCCGGCCGCCGCTAGCAGCTTCGGGCCGTTGCACCCTCTCCATCGCCTTCTTACAGGCCAGGCGACTGCACACGGTCCTCGTCGTTATCGTGTTAGCCACGTTCGACGTTGAAACCACCACTCGGCCGAGTGCCCGGAGGAGATCTGCCTGCAGATCTGCCGGAGGAGATCTGCCGGAGGAGATCTGCCGGAGGAGATCTGCCGGAGGAGATCTGCCGGCAGCCCCTGGACATGGCTACAAAATCGTGTCCAGAGCGCGGGCGCATCTGCGTGTGCATCACTTGCGGGCGCATCTATCACCAGCGTGCCCACAAGGAAGGGAAGATAGTTCCTACGAGTATGTGAACAGCCGATCGGAGTTAGTTTGCCGTCGCCGCCGAAGTACGAGGGGAGTATGCGTCTAGGAAGCGTTGTACGTCGCGCGCGTACTATAACCGAGTGCACATTCGATGATTGGACGTCATCGTGATTCAGGTTTCAGGATTCAGCTGCCCGTACTACCGCTCGAAATAGCTCTTTTTGAACGGGACGGCATATGATAACCTAAACTGTCATTCTATATTCTATTGCAGCGCCGCGCTCACAGCGCAGAGGGTGCGGCGGCACAAGGGCGGCAGCACCGCACTCACATTGATGACGTCGCACGGCTTGGTCAACGGCTTGGTGCTGGAGAAAGCCGCGTGCCGCGCTCGTGCCGAGGATGCTCCACCCTCGCCCTGGCACTCGGCACACGCGCGCAACGGGCGCTTGCCATCGTCGCGTCGCGCCGCATGCGCACACGGCAGCAAACGTTCCATGCGACGCGCGTACCGACGCGTCGTGTCGGGCGTCGGCTTGCCGAGGAGCATCATCTGAGACATCGCGCGGCGTACGTCGGCGGACCGAAGCAGCAGGTGTGCTGACCCCATACCGCCCGCAAACCAGGTGTGGCTCTTCCCTAATCGGCTCGTCTTGATCCACAGCCCGTGTTTCGTCACATGGAACTCCAATGCATGCGCCGCCATGGATCGCAGGTGCTCGGTATTCCGCAGCGCACTGAAGGCCGGCAGGCGCTTCGAGGCCATCAAATGCAGCACGGCGCGCTGTCCCTGCTCCGCATCCCACAGCGTGCGCGTCGCGTCGGATCCAGGCCCAGCCCAGAGCCGCCCGACGCCGTCCTCGCCACGTCGCCACGAGAAGAGCAGCGTTTCGTCATACCAGCGCTGCGTTCGAAAGGGGTCGTCCTCCTTGGCCACGCCACGCGCCGTATCGAGCGCCGAGCCCACCCAACGCGCGCCGCGGCCGTGAACCGCCGGCGTCGGTCGCTGGCCGTGATAGCCGTTGGCCGCGGTAGCGCCGTGATGGGCGCCGTGATAGCCGTTGGCCGCGGTAGCGCCGTGATGGGCGCCGTGATAGCCGTTGGCCGCGGTAGCGCCGTGATGGGCGCCGTGATAGCCGTTGGCCGCAGCAGCGCCGCTCGAGGACGCGCCCATCACGGCGCCCATCGCATTCGGACCGGTAGATTCCGGAGCCGCGTAGATGTAATCGTCTACGAGCCAGACCTTCGCATCTGTCTCCGGCTGCGCCGAGTACGCTCGGAGACGGCCGGCGGCCGCCTCCCGCTCGACAACCTGATGACGGATGCAATCAGGTGCGATCAGGTGCAATCAGTTGCAATCATGTGAAATCAGATGAAATCAGGTGCAATCAGGTGCTCCTCCTGCACTGGCGGCCGCCTGCCGCTCGACAACCCGATGCGTGAGGACGTTCATGGCCATCAAGAGGCCATCAAGAGGCCATCAAGAGGCCATCAAGAGGCCATCACGGGGCAATCACGAGGCCATCAAGAGGCCATCAAGAGGCAATCACCGCTCAAAAACCTGACGAGCAAGGCTATTCGAGTTCATCAGAGGCCATCAAGATCACCAGTGGTCCTCCGCTCGATCACCTTGGGCATGTGGTCCGTCATCAGGGGCCATCAAGGCTCATTCAGTCGCCATCAGAGGCCATCAAGATCATCGTGATCATCACCTTGGGCATGTGGTCCTTGAGCGAAGCGCCCCACCACTCATCAAAGGCCAGGTACGCCGGCGCAGCAAGCACGGTGCGCCACTGCGTCGAGCGCCGGTACAGCGCGTCGATCGGCTTCGTGTGCCGCAGGACCATGAAGGGTCCCGCGTGCCAGAGTGGAGCTGGGAGCGGCGAGATCACGTCGTGATTGGTGAGGAGAGGCTCGTCGAGGAAGGCGCGCAGGTCGCCCAGGAGCTGGTCCTCCTGCATCCACCCCCAAAAGTCGCAGCCCTGGAGCAGCTCAGGATACAGATGCGCGAGCATCGGCTTCAGATCGGATACCTTGGAGGCTGAGCCTGCGACAGGCAGGCTCGACGGCGCCGCGCCGAGCGCCGAGCGCGCGCGCTGAAGCAGCATGCGCAACGAGACGTGATGAAATGCGCAATTGGACGGCCACGAGGCCGCACTCGGAGCGGCGTCGCCCATGAGCAAGAACCGGATGGTAGGGTTGAGCTCCATCGTTCTCAGCAGCAGCGGCGCCCACGGCGGCCAATCACCCCACCGTAGCACGAACAAGCACACCGAGTGCTTGGGCGGCGGCCGTGGCTTACGGGTCCGCACTTCACCATTCGGCCCACAGCAACTCTGCCAGCACGCAGAGCCGTCCGCGCGGCCGCACGCCCGCGACGCCCACGAGCAATTGCACGGATTCCGAACGTTCACGTGAAGACCACAGTTGACTCGTGCTAGACTTTCGGAAATTTTCCAAAGTCGCCGCTTGTGGCACGGTGTGCGACGTCCTGGCTTTTCGTTAGAAAAAAAGGGTTCACACGAGTCAAAAGACCACAGTTGGTCCGAAAAAGACCCCTAAGTCCTTGCTCAAGAGAGCTTCATCAGGTATTCGTGTCGGATATTCGTGTCGGACTTACTTGAGTTTGCCATAAACATATCTACTATTCTACTTCGACGACGCGGGCCAACGCGGGCATCGTGTGCTGTTGCCGTCCGCTACCGTACCGTTTCCGTTCTTGGCGTACCTGGCTAATCCGATCCCGAATCGCTCGACGCCCCGCCGTCGGCGTTGCCGTCCCTACCGTCGCCCGTCTCGCGTCTGGGCGACCGCCCCCCCGACGAGCACCAGCCAAGAGCCCAAGACCGCGGTGGACGGACAGTCTGTCGAGACAGTCTGTGGGACAGCAGCATGGACAGCAGATAAACAGCCCCCCGACTCCGCCCTAGCCTGGACGCGGCGAAACGAAGCCACACGACAAGAGGGCGCCGCGCACGAGGCGATCCGATACACACAGACTCGGATACAGATTCCGTCACGGACGAGCGCATAAGAGGCAACATTCACACTCTCAGAGTGACTCGTCGCTTCTCCCGCTGCCACCGCCGAGGCCACGCCGCTCGAGAGCTGCATTGATCATTTCCCTTTGACTACGCGGATGCAGCATTGAGCGCACTCCTATCCATGAACGAGGCGCCGGTGCCGCCATCATCAGCTCCGCCTGCGTCGACGCCGGCCGCCTCCTACCCTGCTTGGCTGCCGCCGCCTCCTCGGCTGCCGTGCTGGAGAGCGATCAGGTCGGGCCGGGCGAGACCGCCGGTGCCAAATACGCTGCCGCCTTTACCGCCGCCTTAACCGCCGCCTTTACCGCCGCCGCCACCACCGCCTCCACCACCTTTGCCTCCAAAGCCGCCACCAAATCCGCTGCCGCCTCTACCGCCGCCTTTACCGCCGCCGCCACCACCGCCTCCACCACCTTTGCCTCCAAAGCCGCCACCAAATCCGCTGCCGCTGGGACCGCCGCCTTTACCGCCACCGCCGCCACCGCCTCCACCACCGTTGCCTCCAAATGTGAAGCTGCCGCCGGGACCGCCGCCAGGACCGCCTCCACCACCTTTGCCTCCAAACCCGCCACCAAATCCGCCGCCGGGACCACCGCCGCCGCGACCGCCGCCGCCACCACCGCCTCCATCTCCGCTCTGGAACTTGAGGACGAACTCGGGGTAGGCCTGCTTGTCGCTGCCTGCGGAGAGGACGACGATCTGGCTCTGCTCTACAGGTAGCTGGTCGACCATACTCTCGTGCAACGCGTTGCTGTTTGGCTTCCGTGTGGGCCGCTCCATCCCTGAACTGCCGACGCATGCCTCGCCCACGAGCACGCGGCACAGGAGGAGGAAGTGTTCGCCGGTGTTGGGGTCGATCTTCGAGTACCTGCGCGAGAGTGAGTACGCCGCCTGCCGGGCAAAGTACACGCCCTTTCCATGCGCGCTGGTATTGTTATAGTCACGCAAGAATCCATTGGCAAGGATTGAGTCGATTGAGTCCCTGTCCGTGCCGTGCCACAGCCAGCGCTCGTTCAGTCGCGGAAGGCCGAGGCGGGTTAGCATCGTTTTCCGACGCGCCTGGTACTCGCGGAAGAAGTCCCGGTTCTCGACGCAGTAGATAGCCGAGAGGCGAAGCGAGGCCAGATCCGTCCCGGAGTCGCGAAGCATCTGGAGTACTTCTTGAAAGACGGGTGACTCTGGACGCAGCTCTTGCTTGAGCCCCCCCGAAGGGAGCCGCCGCACCACCGGGGGGGAGCTGCTGCTGCTGCTGCCAGCGCCGTCCTGGCTGTCGGGTTGGCTCCAGTACGGCGGAGGCGTATCAAAGTCCCCAGGAAAGGCGTTGAGTTGCGCGAGTGGCGCGCCGGGGGCGAGGAGTTCGGCGGCGGATGGTGGCGGTGGCAGCGGCGGCGGGACTGCGCGCAGCCGCCGGACGAAGCCCGTGCGCGTATTGCGCTGCGTGCGATCCGTCAGATTGATCTCGTAGTCGACCCCCCGTTGAGGATCAGGCACAGTGAGCATGGAGTGGCCCGATGCATGCGCGTGCAAGAGGCGCAGGAGCAGCTCGGGATCGTACTGGCGCCACTGACCGCTCTGAGGCGACCCGTCCTCCCATTCCCACCCGAGGCTTGGGAAGATGCAATGCTGTTGCTGCGCGCCGCCGGGGCTCCGCACCATGTACGTGTCGAGCAGCGTGCCATCACTCTCAGACCGAAGGTACCACTCGTGCCCTGCGAATGTCGAGCAGACCCTTTTGGCGCCGGGGGGGAGACTCACCGTCGGCTGCTCGGGGGGGCGGGTATACGCTTGACCGACGGGTAGCCCAGGGGTGGGGAGCAGGTAGCACAGCACCAAGGGCCATGGCGAGCGGTTCTCGAAGGTGACCGTCACGGGCGCATCAGGCATCCAGGCTGCGGTGAGCAAGGCCGCACAGCTGTCGTGCCCGTGGCGTGTGGCCATGTCGAGCGCCGTGCCCTCGGCATCGCGCGCGGTGATGTCCGCCGAAGCTGCCAACAGCATGCGGCAGCAAGCTGCGGAGCCCCTGTAGGCTGCCCGGTGCAGAGCAGCCTCACCGTTCTGGGTCCGCACGTTGGGATTGGCACCATGCTCTAGGAGCACGTCCAGCACGTCCGCAAGGCCCCAGTAGGCGGCCACGCAGAGCGGCGTATCTCCTTGCGAATCGTGTGTATCAGGGCTTGCCTTGCTCTGGAGCAGGCCACGGACACACGTGGTTTGGCCGTGCTGCGCCGCCACAACCAAGTATCGCTGGCCGCTCGCAGGGTCGGCGCCGTCTGGATCGATGGCACGGGAGCTCACCAGACCGCCAAGTACCTCGGCGTAGCCATGAACGCAGGCATGCACCGCTGCAGTCGAAGGGGAGTCCGACATGTCGCCAGCGACACACCGCGAGTGGCTCGTACTCGGGATAGGACACCTAGATGCGGCTTCGCATGAGACTTTGCGCTCTTGTGTGGGAAAATTGATCCGAGTCGAACCGCACTGTGGGAAAGAGTCAAAGAGATTCGGGGACGCAAATCTTCCCAACTTCCCGATCTAAGAACCTAAGGATCCCCACGGTATCGCCCTGGCCTTAATGTCTGCGACCATCGCGCGCGAGAGCGACGACGGGAGCGACGATGGCGCCCCCGACCGCCGAGTGCATTAAGAGTGCATCTGAAAGTCGGCCGGGCTTTTATCTCATGAAATCTGCAATTGAAAATCTGATCGGCCATGATCGGCTTGCCTGGTGCGGCTTGCAAAGTGCAAAGTGCTGGGCCTTTACAATTCACATGTAACGCACGGACAATGCACACGGAGCGGAATCGGTTACGCGTCTTAGAGCTCCTTTTGGCGAACCCTCCTCCTCGTAGCCGAGCATGATGCATGTAGCCGAGACGAACGCGGTAGGGATAAGCCCATGGATAAGCCATGGGAAAATATGCGAACTGCGGCGACCTACGCTACTGTGTGACAGCTTCGTTCATGCGGGAAGACGTCATGATCAGGCGAGGCTTACAGGTGTTGGCTCCTAGTTCCTATGGTCGCATGTGGTTTTGAGATTGGGTTCGATTTTACAGGATCGTATCGTATGGGCCACAGCTGGGGACGACGAAGATGCGCTCAGTCTCGCGGCCTGGGCCATCCGCCATGCGTGCTGCGCGATTGCCGCCTCACGCGCCAGCGCAGACGTTGCATCGATGCACTCGTACTCATGAACCACCCAGCGCGCGGCCAGCCCCGTCTCGCCCTGACCGGTACCGGTGCTGGTGCAGTCGTCACGATGCTCATTGACCTCCATAGCGGACGTGAGTGGGAGGCGCCGCACGAGCTGCACGTCCGCTTGACCCTCGAGGGACCATCGCAGCGCGAAGAGCTGCCCGGAAAAAGATTGCGCAGCGAGTCGCCGTGCCAGCTTGGCCAGCCCTTCGGGCAAGAGGTAGGCGACAATGTCGGCTTCGGCAGGCAGCTCGACCTCCAGCAGCGAAGCACACACGAATGTGGCTGTGTGCAAACCCTCGGCGGCGGCAGCAATACGAGCGGCTTCGACCAACGCAGGATCGAGCTCCACACCCATGGCGCTGATGCCACGACGAGCGGCGGCGAGGACGATGCGTCCATCACCAGAGCCCAAATCCACGAGAAGCCGAGGCGATCCCGTACACCAGCGGGGAGAGGCGAGAATGCAATCGATGAGCGCATCAACTACAGGAAGTGGCGTGGTGTATACACTTTCCCCGTCGCGGTCGCGAAAAGGCGAAACGTAGCCCTTGGCCCAGTCGAAGGAGTACATATTATGCGTCAGAATTTCTCTGGTTGTGCGCGATGGCCAGCGTTGCCGATGGATGAGCTGATGCGCGCAAGTGGTGTGAATTGGCGTGTGTGAATTGGCTGTTAATACTCGTTTGGGACAAACAGCATTCTCACGGCTGAAAGCACCACGTGGGCCTTGGGCTGCGACATCTCGTGGCGATGGTACTACTCTTGCAGGCCGCGCTCTCGAGCGTGTCCGATCCGCGGCGCGCGCTCAACGGTCGTTTCATCGAGTCATTCGGCGGTGCCGTCGGCCACCAGTTGTTCGGGGGCGTGCTCGCCATGGCGCCCCTCGGCATCGAGGCGGCACGCTCGAAAGGCCCGGGCGGCGGAGGTGGCGCCGGCGGCCACTGCTCTTCCATGTGCTCTTCGCGCGATGCCATCGAGGCCGGCAGCACCGTCACCCTCGGCGACGCTTCCTTCCGGAGCGATGCGCACGGCGGCGTGAGCGTCGCCGCACTGCTCACCCGCTGCAGGTACTGCGACGGCGTCGCACCCTCCGCACCCTCGCAGATCGCGGTCTCCTCCGCACCCTCTGCGGCATGCTCACGCACAAAGTAGACGGCGTCCGCAGCGGGCGTGTTGACCCAGACCGCGTAGCCGCTGCCGTGGTGCACGCCGCCCTGCGGCGTCTGCGTGGCGCTCGCACTGCACTCGCGCCCGGCACGGTACGTGGCCTCCGCGTCCTCGCGAGCGCGCTCAGCCTGTAGACCGCTCACCCGCTCGGCGAGGCGGCTCTCGCGCAGCCGCGCCTGCATGTGCTGCGTCTCGCCCTTGGCCTTCGCGAGCAGCGCCACCTGCTCCGCCTGCGCCTGCGCCTGCGCGCGCGCACGCAGCTTGTGCGCGTGGTACGCGTTCGCAGCGTTCGCCGCCTCGAGCTTCTCCTTGGATCGTTCGAGCTGCTTGAGCCGCTGCCGAAGCTGCTGCTCAGCGGCTCGCGCCTCGGTAGCCTCCACTTCGGCCGCTCGACGACCGTGCACTGCCGAGTGTGCAGCGGCGGCCGCCTCCGCGGCGGCCTTGGCTGCTTTGTGTACCGTCTCCTCGTCCTCGACCGCGATCGCCGCGGCCACCATTGCTTCGGCACGTCGCTCCTTGCCGCCTGCATCGCTCGTCACTCGCTTCGCGACGGCAACCGTTTGCAGCGCCTCGCCCGTGATGGCGGCGACCTCACGCGCGCGCTGCTCGAGCGCCGCCTCGTTGGCAGCAACGGCCGCCTCGCGCGCGCTCGCCCGCTGCTCGCGCTCCGACGCCCGCTGCTCGCGCTGACTCACCACGGCAATGCGCGCCGCAAGCGCCTCCATCACCGGCATTGTCGCCTTGGCGGCCGCTGCCGCCGCGGTGGCCTCCATGGCAGCAGCATGCTTCTCATTTTCGGCCATGCGCATGCGGCTCGCCGCCTGTTCCATGGCGGCGAGCGCCGTCTCTCGGGCCGCGACTGCCTTCTCGCGCTTCGAAAGCGTGGCAGTCGTCGCGGCTATCGTAGCTTTTGCCCTATTGGCCTCGCGCCGTGCTTGGCGCGCCGCAGCTTCCGCCACCTTCAGCTTGGATTTTCGTCCGACCCTCAGGCTCCAGTTGAACCAGTAGCAAAAGGCATCACGGCGTTCCCGCAGGGCACACGAGTCACCAGCCCAAGTTGCGATCGTGTCCACGACCAGTGGTAATGTCAGTGCGCCGCGCAAGGGGTTGACCTCGTTGAGATCGACAATGCTCTGATCCACAGCGAGTACGTGCCTGGACGGCTTGAGCGTCTCTGCTGGTCTGCCGTGCTGATCTTTCAGTCCTCTCCCGAGCAACGTAGTCTGCATGTGGCACTCAAGCATACCGGCGAGACGCTCAGCGCTCTCGTCGTTGCGAAGCCAGCCGGGCTGCGCTTTGGCCCACCCAAGAAAGTCGGCGCACGAGAGCGCCATTCGGTTCAAGGTGTATTTATGTCGAACTCTCATGCTCCAGCAGAACCAATGGTGGAAAGCTTCTCGACGAGCCCGCAGGGCGCACGAACCACACGCCCAGTACGCGATAGCGTCTATTACCAGCGGCAATGTGAGCGCGCCACGCAAGGGATGGGCTTCGTCAATATAGACAACGTGCTGGTCATCAAGAATGATGGTCTTGGACGGTGAGATGTTGTCAGTCATGGCATTCCACTTGCCGGACAGTGACGTTCGCTCACTCCAAGGATCGGGGTGGGGGCGGAAGGACTCTTGGTTTGCTTCATTCGAGTCCACAATGCTCTCGTCAATCGCAATCATGGTCCTGGACGGCGAGATCTTTCTGGCCATCTCGTTCCAGGAATCCACGAGCGACATTGCGTGCACTTACAATTTGGGGTGCGGGGCTGGCTGGACTTGCAGCACTCCGGCTGGGATTCTGAGTGAGAAGGGCTGGGAATCAGAGCGCGAAGCGGTCGGCGAGGAAAGCGTCGGTCGTCGCACCACTGGGCGCGGTGTTGGGCACGCGTTCACACGCGTCATGACGCGTGGGGCGATCATATACGGGAAGAATTCCGCAGGTCGACAAATATGCCATTACTTTGACTTGACTTGTCTTGACAACTCTGACAGAACCGCATGCATCGTATCCGTCGGATAGATCGTTCATGTTTTCAGATGGGAATACAGTATGGGAATTTGTATTCGGCGCGTCAAATGTCTCTGTCCGGCAAGTGGAATGCCATGACTGACAACATCTCACCGTCCAAGACCATCATTCTTGATGACCTGCACGTTGTCTATATTGACGAAGCCCATCCCTTGCGTGGCGCGCTCACATTGCCGCTGGTAATAGACGCTATCGCGTACTGGGCGTGTGGTTCGTGCGCCCTGCGGGCTCGTCGAGAAGCTTTCCACCATTGGTTCTGCTGGAGCATGAGAGTTCGACATAAATACAGCTTGAACCGAATGGCGCTCTCGTGCGCCGACTTTCTTGGGTGGGCCAAAGCGCAGCCCGGCTGGCTTCGCAACGACGAGAGCGCTGAGCGTCTCGCCGGTATGCTTGAGTGCCACATGGAGACTACATTGCTCGGGAGAGGACTGAAAGATCAGCACGGCAGACCAGCCGAGACGCTCAAGCCGTCCAGGACATTATGCACGATCGTCACTACAGCTGACCGTGGGTGCTTCGAGCGCTTTGACCAAAGCGGCAACGACTCCAGGCGCGCCAGCGACCAAAGTGTCGTCGTCGCCAAGTTAAACATGGCGGAAGCTGCGACGCGCCAGGCACAGCGAGAGGCCGATAGGGCGAAAGCTACGTTAGCCGCGACGACTGCCACGCTCTCGAAGCGCGAGAAGGCAGTCATCGCTCGGGAGACAGCGCTTGCCGCCATGGAGAAGGCCGCAAGCCGCATGCGGATCGAAGTCGACGAGAGAGCCGCGCGCACGCGAGCGGATGCCGACGAGAGAGCCGCGGCCTTTTCGCTTTTGGAGTGCAGTGCAAGAGACGAGAGCGCAGCGCGCGCGCGGCTGAAAGCGGACTTAGCCGCGGCGGCGATGCGTGAGACCGAGCGAGAGGAAGCGAGGCAAGCCATCGAAACGGAAACGGCGAGGCTGGCTGCTGTCATGGAGTCGACCGCGGCGACCGCAGCTGCGGCGGCGATTGCAAGAGCGATGGAGGCGATCGCGGCGCGCATTGCCGTGGTGAGCCAGCGCGAGCAGCGGGCGTCGGAGCGCGAGCAGCGGGCGAGCGCGCGCGAGGCGGCCGTCGCTGCCAACGAGGCGGCGCTCGAGCAGCGCGCGCGTGAGGTCGCCGCCATCACGGGCGAGGCGCTGCAAACGGTTGCCGTCGCGAAGCGAGTGACGAGCGATGCAGGCGGCAAGGAGCGACGTGCCGAAGCAATGGTGGCCGCGGCGATCGCGGTCGAGGACGAGGAGACGGTACACAAAGCAGCCAAGGCCGCCGCGGAGGCGGCCGCCGCTGCACACTCGGCAGTGCACGGTCGTCGAGCGGCCGAAGTGGAGGCTACCGAGGCGCGAGCCGCTGAGCAGCAGCTTCGGCAGCGGCTCAAGCAGCTCGAACGATCCAAGGAGAAGCTCGAGGCGGCGAACGCTGCGAACGCGTACCACGCGCACAAGCTGCGTGCGCGCGCGCAGGCGCAGGCGCAGGCGGAGCAGGTGGCGCTGCTCGCGAAGGCCAAGGGCGAGACGCAGCACATGCAGGCGCGGCTGCGCGAGAGCCGCCTCGCCGAGCGGGTGAGCGGTCTACAGGCTGAGCGCGCTCGCGAGGACGCGGAGGCCACGTACCGTGCCGGGCGCGAGTGCAGTGCGAGCGCCACGCAGACGCCGCAGGGCGGCGTGCACCACGGCAGCGGCTACGCGGTCTGGGTCAACACGCCCGCTGCGGACGCCGTCTACTTTGTGCGTGAGCATGCCGCAGAGGGTGCGGAGGAGACCGCGATCTGCGAGGGTGCGGAGGGTGCGACGCCGTCGCAGTACCTGCAGCGGGTGAGCAGTGCGGCGACGCTCACGCCGCCGCGCGCATCGCTCCGGAAGGAAGCGTCGCCGAGGGTGACGGTGCTGCCGGCCTCGATGGGATCACCACGAACGCCGCGAACGCCACTGCTCCCACCACCGCCACTGGCAGGGCCACCGCCGCCGCTCGGTCCCTCATCCTCGTCGTCGCCTGCGCTTGGCACCGTCATGAGGTGGCGAAGCCCTCGGCCCACGTGGTGCTTTCGGGCGTTGTGAAACCATGAAATCGCATTCCTGAACCAAAATGTCCCATCTATTAAAGTGTATGCACGTGCGCTCGTATCCATACTGTTGACATACATCGTCACTAACTCACAACATTTTACAGTCTCTGCGGAAAACTGGCCCCTAAACAGTGCTGGCAGCCTGCCGGCTTCACGACGAACAGCGTCCCCTGGGTGCGACGCTCGTCACGCCAAAGGCGTTCTCTGCGGCGGTAAGAACATCGCAGCCTTTCTCGGTGATGGAGGGCGCCCAGTCATCTCGCGGGGCGGTACATGTATGTATGATCTTATGGAATATGCATGGCAGTGGTCCCAGGGACGCGCGAAAAGAGAGCGCGCATACCCCATGTAGGCGCATATCACATGACGGAACACGAGCAACATGGATCCATGGACGGATTATAGTTCTCATCGGGTGTGTAGCCAGGCTGTGCGTTGACGTCGACGTACTCGAACCAATGGAACCAATAGACCTCGTCGCCGTCCCGTATTCTATGATTGCAAAGAAACACATCCATACCGACCTCAGCAAAGATTGGCTTGAAGCTGGCGACCACACCTTGCACTTCACGCCATTTGAAGGTCCCCTTCCACGTCTTCTTTGTGAGAACTTCATCCTTGAATTTGTCGTAAATGGCCGATGCTCTTTTGCCCGACAGCATCATATCGACCTGTTTGGGTTTCAAATCTTTGAAATTTCTTGCTCGGCCGTCCGCACACTCCTCGCATGCAACTCCAGCAGGCATCATTTTCTTCTGCTGATTTCCGCCAAAAGCTTGCTGTCTCCACCAATTGGTGGAAAACTGCATCCTGTCTCCATCGCCGTGGCCTTGCGGCATCGCTTGCTTGCTCCTGACACAACAACAACAACACGACAGAGCCTCTGAGGGTTAACGGTGTTTTCCAACTGTTGAGGAGCTGTGAAATTTTTTCTCACAGCTCCTTAAGTTCGAGCAGCTGTGAGTTTCATTCTCACAGCTCCTCGCAACTTGTAGCACCTGTGACTGTAAAAACTCGCAGCTCGACAACTTGAGGAGCTGCGAGTTTTAATCTCACAGCTGCTACAACTGTTGCGACGAGCTGTGAAAATGTAACTCACAGCTCTTCAACTTTGAGCAGCTGTGGGGAAAAATGGGCCTTATCTCACAGCTGCTCGAAATGTTTGTCACAGCTGTGAAAATTCGACTCACAGCTCCTCTAAGTTTAGGAGCTGCGAAATCTTATGATGCAGCTTTCTCAAGATTTGATGAGCTGTGAGTCGAATTGTCACAGCTCTTGGTAAGTTGAGTCGAGCTGTGAATATTTTCTGTTATGTTTTTCGCAGCTGCTCAAGTCAGTTTTTCGCAGCTGGAACGGAGCAACTCAGATTCTCTTTCACGACTGACAGTCAGCTAATTATCCATTTCATCAGTCACGGAGTTGTGGTAGACCGATGAATTCTGGGTGGCAGGTCTCGCGAGACCGCTTTTTTCCACTTCACAGGTCCTTCTCTCCTTCACCCCAGGGCACCTCCCAGGGAGACCCGGGAGGGCACGGCGTCGCGTTCTCCGCGTCGCTTCTCTTCAATGCACAGGTTCCCGTCGAACCGATGGCGCGCGTGTGTGCGGCTGGCTATGACGACCTATCGCCAGACAGCGATGACGACTCTCCCCGGTTGACGAAGGATCCACGATCTGCTGCTTGTGGTGCAGAGGTGTCGCCTTTGAAGCCAGTGATGCCCAGGGTCCTCACAACAGTGAGCAGCATGGTGAAGCACCCGGAAACCAGCACCTGGCACG
>Ga0210242_100323_pt1 | contig 41950 bp, 24 predicted proteins | sample ChrtobMeP5a_16mM_FD_155445 | JGI IMG/M metagenome (GOLD analysis project Ga0210242, IMG submission 155445) | Chrysochromulina tobin associated microbial communities from unialgal haptophyte culture, Seattle, Washington, United States - P5a_16mM | ecosystem: Host-associated > Algae > Haptophytes >... | reverse complement strand
CCCCAGCGCCGCCGCAGGCACAAAACCCATTGCAGCCATCACTCTCGTCGAGGTGGATGTCTGTGTTGATGGCGCCGAAAGCGAAAGCGCAAATGTATCTGGTCCCTAGCACGACAAACGCGGCGGAACCGCTGACCAGGATCAGAATGCGCGCGCTTTGGGCGACGTCTCAGGAGAATCTCAGGAGACCTTTCTGGGTTATTGACCCAGAAAGGCGACCTTTCTGGGTCAATAGTATTGACCCAGAAAGGCGACCTTTCTGGGTCAATAGTATTGACCCAGAAAGGCATTCCTGGGCCACACAGGCACGGCTCCAGCTGCAACACGCGTGCCCGGTCTGGCCGGGACGGACGCACGCGCGCGGGACGGGACGCGCGCGACCGCGGCCGCGCGGCCGCGGGTTAGCCGCGGGAGGGGGAGCACGCCTCGCGCGCGATACAACGCGATACAAGTACATGTACCGTAGACAGTAGAGACTAGAGTGAGTACTCTATGGGTACTCGACACACACTCGACACTACAGACATCAGACTACACACCGCACTTCTCGACCGCGAGACCATGCCCGGTGCACTGGCCACTGCACACAGTACAGGTACAAGCTGCAGACACCGCTCACCGGCGGCGCACGCGGTACAGTAACCGAACTGATACACAGTGAGTCGACACTGCGTGTTCGGTTCGTAGAGCGTAGAGCAGTTGTGGGGTTCACGTCACATCTCCGACATGGACTATCAAACATCGCCTATCGTGGGCACACGTACACGACACAGCTCGGGCGCGGGGTGGTGTCGGCTATGCATGGCATATGTGTAGATTGAACAATTGTTCACAAGGATATGGCACAAAGGTAAGTCGTCCCTGTGTAGAGCGCCATGCTCGCCATTGCCACCCACTCGTCCTTCACCGGATCGTACTGCTCGACGGAGCTGAGCCGGTTTTGTCTGTCATAGCCGCCCATCACATACAGATTGCCATCAACCACCGCCGCTGCCGAAGCGTCTCGTGCCGTGGACATCGGTGCGACTGCCTCCCAGGCATTCTTCTCCGGATCATACCGCTCGACGGAGCTGAGCGAGACATACTCTGCATCATTGCCGCCCATCACATACAGCTTGCCATTGACCGCCGCCGCATCCAAATCACGTCGTGCCGTGGACATCGGTGCGACTGCCTCCCAGGCATTCTGCGCCGGATCGTATCGCTCGACAGAGCTGAGCGACTTATCATCTGCATCATTGCCGCCCATCACATACAGCTTGCCATCGACCACCGCCGCTGCCGGAGCGTATCGTGTCGTGGACATCGGTGCGACTGCCTCCCAGGCATTCTCCGCCGGATCGTATCGCTCGACGGAGCTGAGCGACTTATCATTATCATCTGCACCATTGCCGCCCATCACATACAGCTTGCCATCAACCACCGCCGCCGCCGGAGCGCATCGTGCCGCGGACATCGGTGCGACTGCCTCCCAGGCATTCTCCTCCGGATCGTACCGCTCGACGGAGCTGAGCGACTCATAATCTGTACCATGGCCGCCCATCACATACAGCTTGCCATCGACCACCGCCGCCGCCAAATCAGATCGTGCCGTGGACATCGGCGCCATCGCCTCCCACACATTTGCCATGGAGTCGTACCTGTAAAAGGTGGCCAACGCATCACCGCCATTGGCGAGCCCGCCTACAATGTAGAGCTTCTCAAAGCCCATGCGACGACGCGCCGAGTCGCCATGCAGTGCGCCAAGCAAGGACTGACTAAGCATCTGCATGCCAGCAAACGTCCTCAGCAGCGGCTCGTTGTGCACCGTCTCTTGCACAAACTCGCGACTCAGCAGCGGAAAGCGCACCAGCCGAAGCAGTGCCAGCGCGTCGTCCTCGGCGGGTGGAGGCGCCTGGGCGTGCAGCCACTTGACCGCTGCCGAGTACACAGCCTCTTCATCAGCCACCTTGAGCCGGTCGGAGGCGACCAGCACACGCACCGTCTCTGCCGGCGCGCTCAGCCACGCGGGCGACGCTGCGATCTGCTCAAAGTGGCGAGCCGCTGCCGACACCGCGTCGGCCGCGAGCTGGCTCAGACCCTGCCGGTCGGCGACGGCCCAAAAGGCGAGGGCAGTGGTTGCGCTCAGGTGTGCACTCATCGCCTTGGCCGCGGCGTCCACGAGCGGTGGAATCTGCAGATAGGCCGCCGCCTGGAGCACGACGATCAGCTCTGCCTCATCGGCGACTGCGCAGCTCCCCGTGTAGATGAACTCGAGGCATGCGGCGAGCCCTTGCTTCGGGACCTCGGGCAGCGATAGCGGCCGACCGGCGGTGTCCGCCCACCGCTCGCCGGCCAGCAGGCGCTCAAAGTACTCAGAACCCGAGGTGATGCACAGGGCGTGAGCGTGGAAGGCGGTGCCGTCCGCCGCCACCACCTCCACGTCGGTGAGGCGACCATCGCGGAACTTGGCGATGGTGCTCGGCTTCTCGGCGAGGCCGCCCACGAGCTCGATCGATGCGGCGGAGGGCGCGTCGGCGGAAGCGCGGCGCGCGCGCTTGCGTGAGGGCGGCATGGGATGAAAAGCGGAGCGTCGGGCGGAGTGGGCAAAACATCGCACGTCAAGTTTGAACGTTTGAGAACCCACATAGTCAAGGAAGGCCACTTGACCGCGAGAAATCTCAAACTTGGGAGATAAGTGCTCGCACTCAAAAGCATGATGAGTCGTCGCCTGTGGCCGCTCTTGGCGTTCGCACTCCTGCAGTGTCGCGGCGCTTTCGTAGCCAACGTGGCCGTATCGCAACGGCGCGCTACTACTCCTGCGCTGGCGGCCGCGCAAATTTGCATGAAGAAGGGGCGGGCGCAGGGCGGCGGACCAAAGATCGGCTTGGGGCGGAAGAGCAAGACCGCAAAGGAGCTCAATGTCGCAAAGAAGCGCAGAGAGATTGAGCGCTCCTATGTGAGGATAGTGAAGAAGCCCACCGTGCTTCCTGGACGGCAGGAAGATCGCTTCGCCGATCAGGCTTCGCCCACGACGCCGGCCGCGACCGTCTACGCACGAACGGCGAGCGGCTCATCCGAGGATGGCACTGTGGGCGCTTGGATGGAGGTGGGTCGCGTGAGCGTAGCGGGACGCGTGGCCACGCTCGGTTTGGACAGCCCGCTCAGCCATGAGGATGCGGCCTATGTGCAGAAGCGCCTGATTCTCGAGCACGCGTGTCGCATCCACCCTACGCTGCAGCTGCACCATGAGCACCTCGAGCTTGGCATGACGCCGCCAAGGGCGGCGCGCGCCGCGGCCGAGGGCGACGCGATGGCGGACGTTGAGCCCGAGCCTGAACCAACGCTGCTGCAGCGGGACGAGATTGCCGATCTCATCATGGAGCAGAAGCAGCTCGCGGCGGCGTGTGGCTTCGTAGGCAAGCCGGATCCCAAAGCCGGCCACTTCTACGCAGACAGCGAGCTTGGAGATGCGTTCAAGACCGACGCGAGAAAGGTCATTCTCAGCAAGCTCGGCAACAATGCGAAGAGCGCCGTGCACAAGCAGTTCAACGAGATGCTCGGGCTGCGTGGCCACTGAGCGCTGGTCCCGCGGGGGCGTCCCGCGTCCGCCAGCCCGACCTCCTCCGATGGGCCCCGTCGCTCGACCGCCCGATTCGCGATTGGCCCACAGTCTCTGAGTCACACATTCCGAATGGCAAACAGAGCGGCGGAGGCGAGAACCAACCTGGCGTACAGTGGCATGTGCGTGTGTAGGATTTAAAATTTAATCATAATAAACGTGGTCGAACGTGTAAAAATCGTGAGCCGCGTGGCGTCGCGGCTGGCGCGACATCGATCAAGGATCATCCGTCCGAACGTCCCGGCGCGCGCGACGCTCGGCGCGGAGACCGCCTGACCCTGAGCCCTGACCGCGCCGCACCCCCGGCATGACCCCCGGCCGACCGCACCGCCGGGGAGCGGGGTCCGGGGCGTGCGCGGCGTACCGGCGACGCGGCGACCAGGGGACCGGCAGCGGGAGACGTCGGGACCGGGGACGAGCGGACGTGGGCACGTGTGGCGCAGCACGTCGGTGCCACGTCCCGCGTGGCGCCCGACCGTCTTAGTCTTCAGTAGTGCGGATCTTCAACCGTGGTAGCTACTGGTACTGCCATGCCCCCGATGGGTACTGCGCGAACACCGAACTGCTGACATACACTACGCATGACACATTTGTCGGACCGTTCCGGCTCAGCACAACGACAAGCAAAAAAAGTATTACGACACGACCGAGCGTTCAACTGGCACCGGCACGTGTGAGGGTGCGTTTCGACGCGACGACGGTGCGTAGCGCCGGCCCCTGGCCCATCCTAGGCCCATCCGTTTCTCCCTCGCGCCGCGCGTGCACCGGCACTGGCCTCGCGCCGCTGTTCCTCTGCGCTCCACCCGCGCTCCAACGAGCGTCGTACCGAGCGCATTACATCCCCTCGATCTTGTCGTCCACCTCAGCGTACAGCTGGCGCAGGCGGTCGAGGTTATCCTCGGTCGTCTCCCAGTAGCCGCGCCCGTTGGCCTCGAGGAAGGTGGTCACCATGTCGCGGAAGGCGTTCGGGTTGGTCTCGAGCAGCCGCTTCTGCATCTCAGGGTCGGCGATGAAGACCTCGTTCGCGTCCTCGTACACGAAGTTGTCGACGGCGCCCGCGGTCGCGGACCAGCCCATCGTGTTGCGCAGCCGCTTGGTGATCTCGCGCGTGCCCTCGTAGCCCGAGGCAAGCATGCCCTCGTAGAACTTCGGGTTGAGCAGCTTGGTGCGCGCGTCGAGGCGAACCGTCTCCGAGAGCGTGCGCACCTGCGCGTTGGCGGTGGTCGTGTCGGCGACGTACGCGGTCGGCTTCTTGCCGTCCGTGCGCAGCCCGGCCACCACCTTGGTCGGATCGGAGTCGAAGTAGTGCGACACGTCCGAGAGCGAGATCTCGGACGAGTCGAGGTTCTGGAAGGTCACGTCCACGCGCTTGAGGGACGACTTGAACAGGGCGTTTTGGTCGTCGAGCACGCCGGGGCGGTCCGCGTTGAAGGCGAAGCCCTTGCGCGAGAGGAACTGGTCCTGGAGCTGCGCCTCGTCCTCCCAGCCGCCATTCTCGATGGCGAGGCCCACGTTGGCCGAGTACGAGCCGGCGGCATTCGAGAAGACGCGAGTGGCCGCGTCGCGCAGCGACAGGCCCATCTCCTCGGCCTGCTCGAGCGCGTGCTTGCGCACAAAGTTCATCTCGAGCGGCTCATCGAGCTCCGCCACCATCTTGACGGCGCGGTCGAGCAGGTTCATCTGGTTGATGAAGAGGTCACGGAAGACGCCCGAGCACGTGACGACGACGTCGATGCGGGGCCGGCCGAGCTCCTCAAGGGGGATCGCCTCGATGCGGTTGACGCGGCCGAGCGAGTCGGGCAGCGGGCGCACACCGACCATCCAGAGCACCTGCGCGAGCGACTCGCCGTACGTCTTGATGTTGTCGGTGCCCCAGAGCACGAAGGCGATCGACTCGGGGTACTTGCCGCCGTTGTCCGCCGCCTGCCGGTCAAGCAGCCGGTCGACGACCTTCTTGGCGCAGTCGCACGCCGCCGACGTGGGGATGGCCTGCGGGTCGAGCGCATGCATGTTCTTGCCAGTGGGGAGCACGAGGGGGTTGCGGATCGGATCACCACCCGGGCCCGGCGTAATGAAGTAGCCGTTGAGGCCCTCTAGCAGAGCGCCCATCTCGTTGTCGGCGACGACCTGCTTGAGGCAGAACTCGCAGTAGGCGAAGAGCGGCGCGAGCTCGTCGTCCGACACGTCGAACTTGAGCTCGAGGAGCGCCTTGCGCATGGGCGAGCCGCCGGCGAAGAGGGCGCCAAGCTTGGCACCCATCTCGTTGACCTCGGTCACGCGGCCCTGCGCATCCGTCGAGCGGGCGACGGAGGCACGGATGGCGGCGCGCACGCCCAGCTTGATCTCCTCGCACAGGCGCACATCATCGAGGACGCCGCGGTCCGAGCCGCGGTACACGTCCTCAATGTCGCGCCCACGCGCCTTGGCGAGCATGCGCGGGAGGCCCGAGATGGGCACGGTCGAGTCGATGCCGTTGCCCTCCGGCCGATCGATCGAAGCGATGTTGACGAGCGTGGCGATGGCTTCCTCGGCAGTGGGCGGCACGCCGACCGTGTGCAGGCCGCACGGGAGCAGCCGTGACTCGATCTCCATGATCTTGCCGTACACCTTGCCCACGACGCGGTCGCGCTCATCGAGGCTCATCGTCGAGCAGTCAAAGTCCTCAGCTGGCAGATCCACATCCTTGTCCAGGTTGCACACGCGCGCGGTGGCGATGATCGAGTTGCAGATAGTCGAGCCGCGCCCGCTCTCGCGCAGGCCCTGGTACGAGCCCACGAGCTCGCCGAGCTCCTTGAGCCCCTTGTACAGGCCGGCGTTCTCGGCGGGCGGGGTGAGGTACGAGATGGTGGCCGCGTACGAGCGGCGCTTGGCGATCGTCGCTTCCGAGGGGTTGTTGGCGGCGTAGTAGTACAGGTTGGGCGTCGACTGGATGAGGCGGTCGGGGTAGCAGCCACCCGACATGCCCACCTGCTTGCCCGGCATAAACTCGAGAGAGCCGTGCGTGCCGAAGTGGAGCACCGCATCCGCACCGAAGACCTTCTCGACGTACGTGTAGTAGGCGGCGAAGCCGTGGTGGGGCGAGGCCGACTTAGCGTACAGCAAGCGCATCGGGTCGCCTTCGTATCCAAACGAGGGCTGCACACCGATGAAGACGTTTCCGTACGTCTTGCCGAAGATGAGCAGGTTCTGACCGTCCGAGTTGAGGTTGCCCGGGGGTGGGCCCCAGTTCTCCTCGAGCTCCACTGCGTACGGGGTCAGGTCCTGGTACTCGCGCACACTCATCTTGTACTCGACGTTCAGGGTGGGCGCGGCGAGGCGCGCCTCCTTGTCGTGCAGCACATCGTCGACGAGCGCCTCGACGGACTCGGGGAGCTTGCCCACGTCGTAGCCGGCGGCCTGCATCGTCTTCAGGCACTCAAAGATGGAGCCGAAGACGTTCAGGTACGCGGCGGTGCCCACGTTGCCCTTGTCAGGAGGGAAGGAGAAGACCGTCACGGCCACCTTCTTGTCGACATTCTTCTTGCGCGAGAGCGAGGCCCACTTATTGGCGCGGCGCGCGAGCGTGTCGATGCGGTCGCTCTGAGGGATGGATCGGCCGGTGACGCCGTCGCGGCCAGCGAAGATGATCGGCTCGATGGCGCCATCGAGCTCCGGCAGCGCCACCTGGAGGGCAACCTGGATCGGGTGCAGGCCGAGCTCCGAGTCCTTCCACTCCTCAAAGGTCTGGAAGGTCGCCGGCACCGCGCACAGGTACGGCCGGTTGAGCGCCTTGAGCGTCGCGATCGCCTTCGGGTGATCCTGCGTCGCTGGGCCGCCGACGAGCGCGAAGCCAGACAGGTTGATCGTGGTGTCGACGATCGACTTGCCGTTGACGAAGAAGTAGTCGTCGATCGGCTTCGAGAAGTCGAGCGCGCCCGTGTACGTGGGCAGCACGAGCGAGCCCAGCGACTCGAGCTCCATAATGAGCGACACGTAGTGCGCGTCGTCCTTGGTGTTGATGTGCGACTTCTGGAGCACGAGGCCGATCACGGGCGCGTTGTTCGGGTTGATGCCGAGCGCGGGCGCGTGCTCGTTGTAGAGCCAGTCCTTGTACTCGGCCACGGTCTCAAAGACGCGCGGCGCCACGGGGTGCCAGATGCCCATGTCAGGGATGACGACCGGCTCCTTGACCTTGACCTCAGTCAGGTAGCCAGCCGCCTTGATCTCGCCAACGTAGTTCTTGGCCAGGTTGAGCAGCAGCGCCTCGATGTTCTCGGGCGAGCCGCCGAGCCAGTACTGGAGCGACATCATGAACGAGCGCGCGTCCTGCGCCTTGTCGCCGGGCAGGTACTTGAGCACCTTGGGCAGGGTGCGCACGAGCTTCAGCATGCCGTCCTGGAACGAGGTACCCTTAGGCTTGTTCTTCTTCATGAAATCCATCATCACGTTCTTCGACTGGCCCATTGAGGCCATAGTGAAGGTGCCGATCTTGTTGAGCTTCATCACCGCAGGCATCGATGGGAAGACGCACACGGCGTCCAGTTTGTCGCGCAGCGGCTCGACGACCTCGACGACCTTGTCGGCGAGCTCCTGCACGAAGATGAGCGAGCCGATGAAAATGTTGGCCTCGGCCATATCCTTCTTGAACTGCTCGAAGTTGACGGGGTCGCGCAGCTCCTCAAGGATGTAGCCGGAGCACTCGACCGCCACGTCCGGCTGCACGGGCGGGGTGGGAGCGGGCGAGTGAGCCCACATGTTGATGAATCTTTTGAGAATCTTGGATGCGATTCTCAGATGCAAAATCAGATGCATGCGCGTGACAAGGCAGTGTCGCGCACCTGGCCAGCGTTGATGCGCTTGCACGCGGTCGTGAGCGACGCCTGGTACTGCGACTCGAGCACCACGTACACGACCTTGAAGACGGAGCGGCTGCCCACCTCGTCAGGCACGACCTTGCGGTCAGCAGGATTGCTGCTGGTGAAGAGGCCGCTCTGGCCCGTGGCGACCATGCTGGGCGCCGACGAGCGAAGCACGGCTCGTCTGCAGGCGGAACAGTCGAGCGCAGAGCACGCGTCAGTCGATGGGCGCGCTGGGGCAAGGACCAGGCAGTGTGTTGGCAGCGCAGGAGCGGTGCTGCGGCAGCGCCGCAGGCGCATGCACCCAGCTCACCGTGACTGCTGCTGCTGCTGCTGCGCAAGGCTCGTCGCGAGCTCCTGCTGCGCGAACTGGGCCATCTCGCTGTGTGACCTCACGGCTGCGGTAGGAGCGAGAAACGACGATGCACGTCAGATGAGCATCCTCAGCGCAGCGACGACGCCGAGCGCGCAGCCGCTGCTGCCTGACAGCGCGGAATCGGCAGTCTGGCGGCGCGGTGTGCATGGGCGCACCGACACGCGGCGCAGTGGTTGGGGCAAAGCTAGCATAGCTCGCCGCCGTGGCGGCGATGCATCCGACGGTGAGGATCCGCATTGACGATTGCCTCCGACGCTGCCAGATCTGTCGAAGGCGAAGAGCACTTGGACCCAATCAGGTCTGGGGAACCTGATCGCCGAAGTAAGCGGAAACGCCCCCAATGAAAATGAAATAGAATTGCGACGCCCATCACCGAAGAATTTTAAAAATGAGCTTGGTCGTGCACAGACACACAAAGGTCTCTCAAGGTACTTGTAGGAACTACATGAAACATGATGACTTGGTTCATGAAGCTTGATTGAAGGAGTTTGTGTCGCGTAAGATGGCAGTGTGAAGCTGTGAACTTTAACACGACAGACGCGACCACCGGTGCTATGGCACTGTTTCTGCCCGCTCAGTACACACACCGCAGTGCGCTCCCACCCTTGACTTGACTTGACTTGACTTGATTGGCAACGAAGGCCAGGGTCAAGGAAGCGCAATGCAGGGCTTGCGAGTCTTAGGAACACGGGCCGTACGCGCAGCGGCGGCGGCACCGACGCGCGCGCTGGCGACCGCGGTCGCGAAGGCAACGGTCGCCGATGCTCGGTAAGCCATCGCCCGCCCCGCGATCGCCACTTCATCCGTTCCCTGGCGGTGGAGAGCGCATTTTGCCACTCACCTCCCCCAACCATACACCCGCGAGCCGCGGTGTGCCGGGTGGCTGAAGTGGCGCGCACAATTGTCTCGCGTTTCCACGTGATCTCATTCTGCGAGAACGGCCGCCGGATGGCTCAAGCGGCACGCAGATCCTCGTGCCGTCTACTCACTGTGATGTGGACATGGAAGCTCTCACGCTGTGCCTCGCTCGTCCCCCACGCAGCGTGTCATGCACCTTCATCATGGCGAAGAAGAAGCAGAAGGTGACGGTGCCCGGCATGGTCGGCTGGTCGCTGCTGGAGACGGCGCAGCACCACGGCCTGCTGATGCAGTGCTGCCACGCCGACGAGGCGTGGGATTACAAAACCTTCGGAGAGGGTCCCATGTCCGCCGAGGATCACGTCGTCGTGTCGCGCGAGTACTTCGACAAGACGGGCCCCGTTGGCTACCAGGAGAGGAACGTGCTCAACATGGAGGTGCCCGAGGACGTGACGCCCACCTCGCGGCTCGCAACGTGCGTGATCCTTACCAAGGAGCTCGACGGAATCACCGTCATTGTGCCGGACACCAACCCTGACTTGACCAACTACTCCTGAGGCGTGGCCGCTCCCAGCGGTGGCGCAGCTTCGTTGATGAGCCGAGCAGCGCACGGCGTGCGCATGTGCTCCGCGCGTCCCTAGCCCGCGTGATCCCCTACCCCCGGGGACTACCGAAGTACCTCGATCTCCCGGTTCGTCGCGCGACGCTCGCGCGCGTTAGACGGTACCGGGGCGACTTTTTGACAAATGCTTCCTATTCGCGGTGCCGGTTGTCGCGGCGCAAATTAATACACCATACAGTCATATACTCAATACTGATTCCCTCCAGCAATTGTACACGCTGATGCTACTGTAAATGTCACCCCCAGCGCGCCTAGGCGACCAGGAGGCTCCTGCCAGCCAGGACAGCCCGCGCGCCGTCGCGTCGTGGGGGCTCCGGGGCCGCTCGGCAGCAGCGGATACAGCGCCCCTACAGCACGTACCTCTGGGTCATCCCTGGGACCTCACGCCGCATGGACACGCACGCGCCGTACAGGCGAGGAATCGGCGCAGACCAGAGGCCGAGGCATGCACAATCTACACGCGTGCTCTCGCCCAGTCGACGAGCGCACGCTCTGCGCCACCTTAAAAACCTGGCGCTCCCTCAGGCCTGCTCGGCCTCTGCACTGGCGTCAATGAGACCCCGACCTGTCCAGCCGAGGCGTGTGAGCAGCGTGCGCTCGGCCTCCGCCATCTCGCGGTGCTCCACGTCCCCGTCCTCATGATCATACCCGAGCAGATGCAGCACGCCATGGACCATCAGGATGCGCAGCTCGTCGCGCAGCTCGTGCGCGCGTTCGCTCGCCTGCCGCCGCGCGGTGTCGATCGAGATGACGAGGTCGCCTAGGAGCTGATCGTCGTCCATCGGGAACGAGAGCACGTCCGTCGGCTCGTCGACCGAGCGCCACTCGCTGTTCAGCTGCTGGATGTAGGGGTCGTCGCAGAGCGTGAGCGACAGCTGCTCGCCGTCGTCGAGCCCCGCGGCGGCGAGGAGCGCGCATGCGTCCTCCTCGGCGGCCACACTCAGACCGCAGCCCTCCGCGCCGCCCTGCTCGCTCAGCAGCACGCGGTCGAGCGGCACCGGCAGCTGGTCGAACTCGAGGGTAGGCACCTCAGTGTCCTTGCCGGAGCTCTCGTCCACGAGAAGCAGCTGCGCATTCACGAGGAGCTGCGTCGAGCTCGCGCGCCGGCCAGCATAGTAGTCGCTGCGCAAGCCGACGTTGCGCAGCGATTTCGAGCCCGGGAAGCAGTGGAGCTTTGGCAAGCCTGCCAAGAGCAGCAGGACGGTCCGCATTATCCTCGTTGATGAATCGAAGAGCCGGAGCGCGGCGGGTAGGCATGAAACACGATCATGAACGGGGCGCGATGAACATGTAAAGGAGGGCCGTCGAACATTCTTCACCTTTTGGTTCACATCACGCTTGCACATGCTCGCCTCATGTCTCTGCGCACTGGTGGCGCTTCGGTCGTCACCACTGCAACCGGCGCTTCGGCCGGTGCCCCTTCAATGGGTGCGCTCACCGCCGCCGAGCCTCGTCGCGGTGCCCAGCACCGAGCTGCGCATCCGCACGGCGGAGCTGAAGGAGCAGCTCATCCAATCGTGCGCCGCCTTCAAGGCTGCGCAGAAGGCGGAGTGGGATGCCCAGGACGCCAAGGGTGTCGGCCCGCAGCAGGCCACGGGCGAGCGCCTCAAGTCTCCGCTCAAGGCAGAGGGCTTTGGCAATGTCGAGGTCTCTGCCGAGAGCGAGCGTCTCGCCGCGGCAAAGGCGGAGACGATCCGGCTGATCGAGGCGCTTGCCACACGCAACCCCACGAGCGCGCCCTTTGATGGCTGGCAGACGACCGAGGGCTGCGCGCTCGAGGGTACGTGGAGGCTGCTCTTCACGACGGGCGCAGACGCGACCTTCCGTCCATCGAACACATCGGGCACACCCAAGACATTCCAGCAGATAGATACCCGCAAGGGACTGTTTGTGAACTGCGTCGACTTTGCGAAGCCTCAGGGCAAGCTCGAGGGCTTCCGGGTCGTCGTCGCGGGAACGCCACTCTCGCAGACTGAGGTGTCGCTGAGCTTCAAGCGCGTCAAGCTGCTGCGTCGCTCACGGGTACGCCTACTGCGCACGCTTGTGATCCCGCTGCCGCCGGGTTGGCTGCTGCGCGGGATCGCGCGCTGGGCAAGCCGCGGCAAGGCGCAGCTGTCGAAGCGAGGCGCGGGCTTCGAGATGCTGTACCTCGACGACGAGCTCCGCATGCACAAGACCTTCGACGGCCAGTACTTTGTGCAGCAGCGCGACGCGACTGAGACCTTTTACAAGAGCACGAATTTCGTCGTGCGCAAGGAGGAGGAGGAGGGCCTCTCGGGGCGCCAGGCAGCCGCGAGGGCCGCCACCGCCGCCGCGTACGGCAAAAAGAAGCTGGGCGCGTTGGGTGCGCCCGAGGGGTTCGTGTGGGGACCGACTGTTTAGATCGGGGAGAGTGTACTAGAGAGGTCGGGTTACTAGAGGTTGGGTTTGTGCGTCAGCCACTGGGCTGTACGACGCCGGGACCCGTGCCGACCGGCGCGCGGCAGGCTTAGATGAGTCACTGTGAGCGACGCAGCGTGAGGACCGACAGTCGTTCAGATGAGAATTGAGAGTGACGCTGAGCCAGGACCCCGCGCCTCCGGCGCGCTCGTAGAGGTGTCGGGAGGTGGTATGACCTCGATCTGCTCTGGCCCACCGCCGGATTCGGGCTTACGGCTAGCGTTAGGCTAGCGTCTCTTGTGAAACAGAAACGGATCTGTCACTGTCTCCCATGGCATGTACCGGCTTTACACGACTCCAATTGAGCTCAATTTGTGCAAAGAATTTGGGACTCGGGACCACCCACTTTAAGGTAAAAGTTGACAATATTAACACCGTTCATGCTATAGGCTTCACAGGAGCAGCACGCCAGCACCATGGAACATAGACCTAGCATGCCCTCTCGTGCGCATGCATTCGATCCAAGTTTCAAGCGACCACAACAACGACAAAGAAATCCGCGTGGAATGGCTGAGCCCAGGAGCGGCTCCATTTACGTTGCGCTAGGCGTGCTGTCCTCAGCGATCACGTACGAGACTGGCCGCAGCGTCGCCGGCAACTCACGCTCACGCCGCGACCGCGTGCGTGAAGCAGTCGCGCACTTCCCGGAGACGCTCGGGAGAACGGTGGTGCTGCGCTTCCTCTTATCTGCCAATATTTCGAGGCAGGCTCGCGCAGCGACGGTACGAGCTAACGATGCGCTCATGCTGGAAGCGCATGATGAAGCGCACACGTACAGGGACATCGTCTTCCTCAACATGACCGAGTCTTTTCACCTGTGCGCGTGGAAGAAGGTGATTGCCACATGCCCACATCTGATTGCCCATCTGAGTGGGTCCGAACGTCCGATGAGTGTTGTGATGGGCTCGCTCGATACTCGCTCGACGTTCCAGATTCTGTGGTACCGTTGGGCCACGGCCACCTTCCCGAGCGCGCGCTACCTGGCCATCGCCGACGACGACGCGTACGTCCAGATCGCACATCTCGAGGCCGACCTGCGCCTCACCTCATCCATCGTGCACTCGCCGTGGGTGTTGCACGGCCTACTCATGTGGAAGGCCTTCTACATCGCGACGAGCCACGAGCCAGCGACCGAGTTTGGCGGCTGGCGGCCGACGGACTTCAAGGCGGCCGCACTGCGCGATCACATTGAGCGCTGCCGCCTGAGCCGGCTGCTGCACAATGCGAGCGCGGAGGCCCCGGCCAACCGTAGCTCGAGCACGTCGAGGAGCATGCCGAGCTCGAGTGCAAGCTCACATGCAGATGGTTCGCCCTCAGCAGGCGTAACTTCAGGCGTGGGTATGGCAGGGGGTGCGACGGGCCGGCGCAGCCATGGGCGAAGCCTCCGTACGGCGAGGGGGTTCGAAGCAACTGGGCGGGGCTCGGCTACTGGGCGAAGCCTCCGTACGGCGAGCCGCCATAGCGGGGGGCATAGTGGGCATAGTGGGGGGGCACGCCGCCGCTCATCACCCTCAAGAATCGCGCACGACCCATGCGCCAAGGTGCCCAAGAAGCTTCTCAACCGGCTGGACGAGCTGCATCGTGCGCCGCCTTACCCATTCGCCAACGGCCCCCTCATAGTGCTCTCCCGGCCTCTCGCGAGCCTGCTCGCTGTGGATGCCTACCCTGCGGAATGGTTGGCCAGCCTCGAGCGCACGCCCGTGCTCCAGTTCTATCGGCAGCGCGGCCGAGTGCCGTTTGTGCTGCGCAAGGACGCATGCTTCCCCGCGAGCTTCGATGCGGTCCTCGGCTGGTGGGTCTACCAGGTAGAGCTCTGATTGCCTCCCTGATTGCCTCTCTGATTGCCTCTGATTAACTATGATTACCTCTGATGACCTCTGATGACCTCTGACTACCTCTGATGACCTCTGATGACCTCTGACTACCTCTGATGACCTCTGATGACCTCTGATTACCTCTGATTGCCTCTGATTGCCTCTGATTACCTCTCGGCTGGTGGTTCTACCAGGTAGCTCTGCGCCATCGGCTGCGGCTAGCGCTTGTCGATTCGCCCTTCATGATCCAGCACCACCCCTGGGTTGCGTACCGACACGGCGCCTTCTCGAATGCGTCACTCATCCTTCACGAGCTCAAGAACCCGCGCAGCCCCGGATGGGCCTTCGCCCAGGCCCACGGCTCGGGCCCCTTCGTACCCACCCCGCGTGAGTGTGGACCTTGTGGAACATCTGTTAGTGGATCAACTGCACCACTGGCGCGAGCTGCGAGCGGCGGCACAGCGGCTGGCGCTCCTCGCCCCAGTGGTGCTCTGGTTGGGGGTGGGCTTGAGGCACTACCACTGGAGCGTGATGGCGATGACGGAGGGGACTGGGGCGGCATGCCCATGGGCTGGAGCACTGTCAGGAGAAGCCCGGTGGCGAGATGGGAGTGCTGCGGCCAACGAAGCTCCGCGGAAGCCGTGAGAATGGCGTGCGACGAGCGCATTACGGAGCTGGCGCGGTGCGCTGGGCCGGGGGGTGAGGACTGACAAGTTGACGTCGATGACGTTCGTCTTCGTTAGACGTTCGTCGGTTCTCGGCGTCGGTACGCAGGTGCGTTGGGTGTACTAAGACAGGTAGGTGCGTATAACGGCTATACGCAGTTATGCACCGCACGCCGCGTTTGCGCATGGACGCAAAGAGGTCGCGGCGCCGCGCGCCGGTGCCGCGGCGGTGCAAGTTCGCACCGTGCGGGTTTACGCACCCCAGCTGGGAATTAACGCAGGAAGGCGCGTTCATTATGAATACACACAACACGTAAACGGCACCACTGTGAAGAGCTATACAGGACTCTCGGAATGAGAGAGCTGAGAAACAGCCATTGATAAAAGAGAAAGTGCGGCGAGACCCATGTTCACACGAGCCTGTGTAGATAGAAACCCTAAGAAGTGTGTGTTAGAAATCACACAGGCGCACTTTCACATTCATACATGAAGCTTAGGAAGTCACTGTGTATCCGGATATTTCGGCCTGTTCACTTAAGGGGGTAGGTCAGCCCCTTAGTTTCAAGCTCACCGCAGGTGTGGTTGTGTTCAGTTAGGTGTGAATGAGGGCTCCCGCAGGCGAGCTGACCTTTCGGTCCGGCCGAGCATGCATGCATATACCGCCCATATTACCATATCGGGTCGTAATTCGAGTCGTGATGAACGCTGAGTGCGTCCCGCGCTGAGTGCTTCGAGAAAGCTTCGAGAATCCGCTCTCGCGTCTCGTGCGCTCTGTCGTGTTGTTGTTGCTGTGTTCGTCCGCTCACCGCACTTGAGAGGACTCGCTACAGCCCAGGGGAACTTCCATGACCTATGGCCGCGCACGGTGGCGCGGAAGCTGACTACAATGGGGTTTCTGAGGCATTGGGGGGGACGTCGTGTTCGTTAACACTATACATCCCAACCGAGCCCAACGAACTGTGAGGCTGAGCCACTTCACACTTGTCGATTCTTGCGCGAATGCTGTCCCCTCCGAAGCGCGCCCGCGCTTCCGCCGACGCGCCCTCCGCCGCATCGATCGAGCTCGTGGGTGGCCTCGCCGAGAAGCCGAGCGCCATCGCCAAGTTCCGCGATGGTCGCCTCACCGACGTGGAGGTGGTGGCGGCGGACGGCACCGCCTTCCACGCTCACGCCCTGTGCATCACCTCGGGTTCTGAGTACTTTGAGCGCCTGCTGGCCGGCGAGCGGTGGGCGGACACCGCCGGTCGGCCGCTATCGCTGCCCGAGGTCCCGAAGCAAGGGCTCGCCGCATGCCTCGAGTTCATCTACACGGGGAGCTGCACAGTCGCCAATGAGGCAGAGCTGATAGTCGTGCTCCAGGCAGCGGCCTATCTGCAGATTCGACCGCTCGTGGACGCCGCGGCCAAGGCGATGAGTGCACACCTGAGCGCGACCACTGCCCTCGCCTTTTGGGCCGTCGCCGACCGGCAGGGTCTGAGCCAGCTCGCGGCCGACGCGGTGTCAGCAGCGGCTCGCCACTTTGAGCAGATCGCAGCGTCGCCCGCGTGGCTGAGCGCGCCGGCAGAGATGGTGCATGTGCTGGTCGCCTCCGACCGGCTCAAGGTGGCTGATGAAGAGGCTGTGTACTCGGCAGCGGTCACGTGGCTGCACGCCCAGGCGCCTCCACCCGCCGAGGACGACGCGCTGGCACTGCTTCGGCTGGTGCGCTTTCCGCTGCTGAGTCGCGAGTTTGTGCAAGAGACGGTGCACAACGAGCCGCTGCTGAGGACGTTTGCTGGCATGCAGATGCTGAGCAATTATTTTTTCGGCGCCCTGCACGGCGACTCGGCGCGTCGTCGTATGGGCTTTGAGCAGCTCTACATTGTGGGCGGGTACGATGGCAGTGATGCGTTGGCCACCTTTCACAGGTTCGACTCCATGGCAAATGTGTGGGAGGCGATGGCGCCGATGTCCACGGCACGATCCGGTTTGGCGGCGGCGGCGGTTGATGGCAAGCTGTATGTGATGGACGGTGCTGATGATGATGGACACGGGCTCAGCTCCGTCGAGCGGTACGATCTGGCTAAGAATGCCTGGGAGGCAGTCGCACCAATGTCCACGGCACGATACGCTTTGGCGGCGGCGGCGGTTGATGGCAAGCTGTATGTGATGGGCGGCGCTGATGCTGATGGACACACGCTCAGCTCTGTCGAGCAGTACGACTCCACGGCGAATGTGTGGGAGGCGATGCCGTCGATGTCCACGGCACGATCCGGTTTGGCGGCGGTGGCGGTCGATGGCAAGCTGTATGTGATGGGCGGCAATGATACAGATGATGAGTCGTCGCTCAGCTCCGTCGAGCGGTACGATCTGGCTAAAAATGCCTGGGAGGCAGTCGCACCGATGTCCACGGCACGAGACGGTTTTGCGGCTGCGGCGGTTGATGGCAAGCTGTATGTGATGGGCGGCTTTGACGGCCAAAACCGGCTCAGCTCCGTCGAGCGGTACGATCCGGCGACAAATGCCTGGGAGGCAGTCGCACCAATGTCTACGGCACGAAGCTGTTCTGCAGCGGCGGTGTTCGATGGCAAGCTGTATGTGATGGGCGGCCACGACGGCAAAAACTGGCTCAGCTCCGTCGAGCAGTATGATCCCGCGAAGAATGAGTGGGTGACAATGGCCAGCATGGTGCTCAATACAGGGACGCATTCCCTTTGTGCCGTATCCTTGTAGACTACGGCCCTGATGCGAGAATTTTGCGAGAATTTTGCGGGGCTCATTCAGTTCCCAAACAGGTGTGGGGAACCTAGGGCCTTATAAACATGAAAAATAGTAGACCACTCCCCCTTGGGTCAAGCGCTCGATGCGCGGATTGCGACGTTTGCGGGAGGCTGTTTCTGGGGGTTGGAGTTGGCGCTCCAGCGGACTCCTGGGACCTGGCGTGCTGTGCACCGTGCTACACACAGGAACTGATCAGGTTTGGATGATGTTCCATGTTGTGAGCAATGGCTGTGTTGAGATTACTAGTCTTGTGGGGATGTGTTTTTATAGTCTCTTGTCACGATACCAGTGTGATCACGGACATGAAGATGCGCCTTCTCATGGACGCGCTGATTAATCTGAAGCACCTCATTTCACACCAGCTCTCCTCTCTATGAACTGAACTCGTAATGTCCCATCTTGGGCTCACGCGTGCGACGTCGAGCGACGACGAGGAGCCCACACTCACCCCCCGCTCCGTTATCACCGCGCCGGCAGAGGAGGAGCCGGCAGCGGCCGTGACTTTCGTGCGCAGTGATGGCAGCGAGGCGTTGCTGAGTGGCTATCTGAGCGCCAAGGTGTCCCAGTCCCAGCTGGCAGGCTTCAGGCAGCGGCGGCTGCGGCAGTTCTACATAGCGCAGAATGAGACCATCGACGTCCTCGTCGCAGACTTGAAGGGGGCGCAGCATCTTGCAGGGGGCGAGATGCAGCCCGAGGAAGGAAAACAAGCTCCGACCTATACAACCTGGGAGGTGCGAGCGGCGGTGAATGGCTCGTTTGCGCTCAACGTGGCGCTGCTCGTGGGCAAGCTGATCGCCACAATCATCTCCGGCTCGATGTCTGCGTTGGCCTCAACGGCGGACTCCGCCCTGGACCTCGTCTCCGGCTTCGTGCTCTTCGCTGTCCACCGCTCGATGGCGCGCAGCGACCCATACAAGTACCCCGAGGGTAAGTCGCGCCTCGAGCCGATCGGTGTGGTGATGTTTGCGGTGGTCATGGGGATGTCGTCGCTGCAGATCATAATCTCGGCCATCGAGAACCTCGTCAGTGTCTTCCAGGACGGCAGCGAGCTCGACCTCGGCCCGCTCACAATCGGCATCCTCGTCAGTACCATCGTGCTCAAGTTCGGCGCCCTTCTCGCTTGCCGGTCGATCGCCGCAAAGATCCAGTCCTCCTCAGTCGAGACGTACGCGCAGGACCACTTCAACGACGTGCTCACGAACAGCGTGGCGGTGGTCGCGGTGCTGCTCGCGTGGTGGCAGCCGAATACGCTCGCCTTCCTCGACCCCTTGGGCGCGATCCTGATCGCCTTATGGATCCTCGTCTCGTGGCTCTCAACCGCCCTCACATACGTGGCCAAGCTGGTAGGCCTCGTGGCGCCACCGGAGCTCGTGCGCCGGCTGACGCACCTCGTGTTCTCGCACGACCCTCGGGTGCTCAAGGTGGACACCTGCCGCGCGTATCATTTCGGGGAGCGTTTCCTAGTGGAGGTCGAGATCGTGATGCTGCCCGAGACGACGCTGCGGGAATCACATGATGTGGGGATCACGCTGCAGGTGAGAAGGCCGACTGATGGCCACTGATGACGACTGATGACGACTGATGATGTGGGGATCACGCTGCAGGTGAGGAGGCCGACTGATGGCCACTGATGACCACTGATGACCACTGATGACGACTGATGGCCCCGGGTGGCCTCTCTGATGGCCCAGCTGCTTGCCACTGATGACCTCTAGATGACCTCCACTGATGACCTCTCTGATTGCCTCTTGAGTACCTCCGAGTGCGCCTGAGTGCGCGCCTGATGGTTGCTCGCAGCATAAGCTCGAGCGGCTCGAGGAAGTCGAGCGCGCCTTCGTGCACATCGACTACCAGATCCGAGACGTGGATGACCATGACCCTCGCACACCCGTCGCGCGCAAGACTGTCGAGGCGACCACCGCCCGTCTCGGCGCCGCTCGCGTGCGGCGTGCGAGCGAAGAGGGGGAGGACATGGCGCTCTGCCACTCTGTCGAGATGACGAGCACCAGCAGCGGCGGAGGTGCCGTGTGAGATCGCTGCTGCGTCAGGATGCCCTCTGAGAGTGCCGAGCCACGGGCCGAACGGGGAGAGCTCTCGTGAACGTGAGACGTCGCCCATGTACTGTCGCCCGTGTACTGTTGCCCGTGGTACCGTCGCCAGGGAGTCCAGAGGGTCCGGTCTAGGTCCGGTCCGCGCCAGGGTCGGGGTCCGGGGTGGCACAACCGCGTTCATGTGTGAATACTGGTCGAGAATATTGGTGGGTGTCTGTGCATGGTGTCTGTGACCGCGATCGCGTCAGATCTCATCAACATCTACGTACTCAGCTCGTAACCGGACCGGCTCATCGCTCCCGTCACGTTCGTCGAATCACGAATGGCGCCCGGGCCGGACGTCCAACGTGTGGACTGTGGTTGCAAGAATCGGTGGCGGGGCCATTTGCCGCGCCAGGACGACCCCGCTGCCGAACTTGCCCTGCCAGGAGCGGTTTGGCGCGCCCCTTCGATCCGGTCCCTCCCACTAGTCCACCCGGCGTGGAGGACGGGCCCGGGCCGGCGCGCGGGCGACGTTAGACCGACTTGCGACGAGCGACGGCTACCGTGCACGGTTTGGGTATAGCGGTATACCGAATTCGCGTGTCGCCGCAACGGGCCGCGGTACTATTGGGGCGTACATGACTAATGTCGCGCGTAAGTCCGATATGTCGGGCGCGTTCGGCTCCCGTGCGGGTCGCCCCGTGCGTGGACGGAGCGAGGACGCTCCGGACGGCGTCCGCGACGGCGCGGCCGGGCGGCCGCGGCGACACCGCGAATTTTATCATTATCAAAGACCCCACCGGCCGTCCGAAGACCGGTCCGGTAAGCCGCGGGGGTCGCGTCGGGGCACTACATGCCGTGCCGACATGTTATTGATATTGAGTTAAAGTACGGTCATCTCTAATCTCACAGTCTCATTAGTATATACGAAATGCTGGCTACTTCGGCACTAGCGCCTTGCTCTCCTAGCCTTGCACGAACCCTCGGGCTGAGCCGGGCGTGCCACCGCCGGCTCCACCTCCAGCTCGAGCTCCACGCCCGCCTGGATGAGTTGTGCCAATCGGCGCTGGACCAGGCGTCCCGAAGGCAGTGGCTTGCCCCATGCCTCTACGACTGGTCTCTTGCTCCCATCGGTCAGCTACGAAAGCCGAATTCGACGGCACTAGCGCTGCCTGACCCGATGGCGGGAGCCATGGCGCGGAAGCGGGGGTCGTCGGGCGATGTGGTGATCGGGGCGGCGAGCGGGGCGGCGAGTGGGACGGCGATGCCGCAGCAGGCGGTCGTTGCGACGTCGGCAATTGCGACGAGGGCCCTGCACGCGGCGACACCGTCGTTGGAGGCGGCGTTGGAGGCGGTGCCGTTGGAGGAGGTGGCAACGTCGTTGTCATCTGGGCGCGCAGCATGCCCTCCTCAAGATCATGCACGAGCTCTGCAAACTCGATCAGGTCTATGTTGCCGTCCGGCGTATCGTCGTACCGCTGCAGCATCGCGCTCGCCCCTGGTGCACTCAAGTTGACGCCATAGTGTCGCAGGACCGCGTTCAGCTCGCGCCGGTCGATGAAGCCGCTCTGGTCGGCGTCAAAGAAGTCGAACGCCTCTACCACGCGCGCCGGCACGCGCACGCGCTTGGGCGTGGGCGTCTGGCTCGGCAGCGCCTCCCAAGTGCCGCCCTCCCCGTCATGCACTTTGAGCGAGCCGCTCGACTGACGCGGCTGACAGCAGCGGCACAGCAGCGCGGTGACCAAGGCCACGAGCCCCAGCGCTAAGAGCACGAGCCCCGATGCAAACGTCCAGAAGCCGTCGGCGGTCTGCGAGATCGGCGTGTGGGTGGTGCTCTCGATGGCTGCCTCGACTGCGAAGCCGACGCTCTGCTCTGCGAAGCCGAACGACGGCTTCGCAGTTGAGGTGAAACGATGCAAAGCGTCGGGGAGCAGCGGCGGCCGGGGCGGCGCGGGAGGCGTCGGCGGCGAAGGCGGAAGGCAATTGTTGCACGTCGTGAAGCACTGGGCCATCACCCACGCCTCGTTGCAATGAGCGCCCGTGTTGCCAATCCAGTGAATGCACTCGGCCGAGGTGTCCGCTTGGAAGGTGGAGCACCGCGGTGGGATGGGAGGTGGCTTGGGTGAGGGCGGCGAGGGCGGTGGGTCCGGCGAGGGTGGCGGAGGTGACGGCGGGTCCGGCGAGGGTGGCGGAGGCGAGGGTGGCGGCAATGGACAGGGAGGTGGAGGCCGTGATGGCGGTGGTGTTGCAGGACCGGGTGGCAACGAGGGCGGAGGCGGCGACGGCTGCGGAGGAAACGGAGTCGGTGGCGGAGGCTCTGCGGGCGGTGGCGGTGGGGGGCATGAGGGCGGAGGTGGCGACGGCTCCGGAGGAATCGGCGGCGGTGGTGATGGCGAAGGCGGCGGCGGCGGTGGCCTGGAGGGTGGCGGCGGCAGGGGTGGAGATGACGGTGGCGGCGAAGACGGCGGCGCCGGAGGCAAGGGCGGCGGAGGCGGAGGAGGTGGCGGTGGTTCGGATGGTGGTGGCGATGGCGAACAGGCGCAGCACTGATCAGCCTGAGCAGCCATCGCGATACTGTGCGAGTGAGCGGCCTCAACAAGTGGGCGCACATAGAATATCCAGCAGCCACCGAATCCTATAGATGTGCCACCAATGACGAGGAACACAGCGTAGATGCCCTCGGCAATGCTCGGGCAGCGCAGCGCGAAGAGCGGCACCCGACCTCTCTCGTGGTCTTCAAGAACCATGCGTGCTTGTGTCCGTCTTGCTCCCTGAGGGGTATTGAGCGAACGCTGAACTCCCACGGAGCGGCAGCTTGGGCGTGCTCAGAGCACCAGGCTGACCGACCCAGCGGTGCACCAGAGCGAGCGAGCGAGACGAGCCAAAAGCATTCGGCCCAACTATCCGGCGCTACCGGTATTGGGTATACCGGTCCGTTCTCAAAATGGGTTTCCATCTTTTTCCTCTTTCGCGGCACGGGAGGTGCGGGTTCCCCGAGGTTCGTGAACTAGTGTTGTTCTTTATAAGCCGTGGCTATTTGCCTGCACATTCACTGGCCCACATTTTCGATAGACCCGACGGAGGGCGAGGGTGGCTGCGTTGATATCCTGGACCGGTCCTTCGGTCGGTGTTCACTTCGTACGCCGTGCTCCTCCCCCATCCTCGTCGCCAATGCGGCGCACGTGTACTCTTAATCTCGGCCACGATTCTTCTGGCTCTCGAGCTTGCGCTTACGCTTGCGCTCCTGCTCCTCGATGATATCCGACATGTCCTCGGGCGCGCTCTCCTTGCGCTCAGCCTGGCGCTGCTGCTCATAGCGCGCGCGCAGCGCCCCTTCATCGAGCTTCTCGAGGTCCGATGGGTCGAGAGCGAGCTCGACGCCGTCCGAGCCTTTGCCCACCCGCCGGCCTGCGCCGCCGCCGCCACCAGGGCGGTTCGCCGCCGCTGGGCCAGTCCCGATGCCCGGAGGCGGCGGCGGCGGTACGATGTAGCCATGGGTGGAGCCAAAGGCGGCGGAGCCGATCCTTGATTCCGTCTGCTGGAGCACCTGGTACAGCTGCGGAGCCGGGCCCGCCCCGGTCGCGCCAGGCGTGTCGAGGCCTTCGGAGAAGGCTGAGGGTGTGCCCAGACCATCAGCAGTCTGCTTGCGCAGGTTGATCGCATCGGGAGTGGCCATCCCTGAGGGCGCCATCGAAGAGATGGAGGCGATGCCGTCGGCGATGTCATCCTCGGTGCCCGCGACCGAACCGTCCTGGCCGCCGCCCTCCCCGTCATCGCCAACCGCATCGTCGTCCTCGTCCTCGTCGGCCTCCTCCATCGCGCCCCAAGGCTCATGACTCACCCCCGCCTCGAGCCGCTCCTTCTCCTCGCGCTCCGCCGATCCGAACACGTCGCCGTACAGGGGCCGTCCCAGCTCGTCGACGGGCGGCTTGCCCCAGCCGCCCACGTGGTACCCGTAGCTCGCACCCGTCGGGATGGGCGCATTCAGCCCCGGAATCTTGAGGTTCGGGTAGCTGGGCGGCGGCCCATAGCGCTGCATGTTCACCAGCCACGGGGGCGGACCTCCAACGGTCATCTCGAGCGCCCCGATGAGCTCGGCGGACAGATGGCCCGGCCGCTTCACACGCAGGTGCGCCTCGTGCTCCTTGCCCTCGTAGTACAGGTCGCCGTGCTTGGTCAGCCGCGGCTTGGTCTGGTACTTGAAAAAGGCGTCGTGCAGCACCTGGTAATCGATGTCAATCTTGCCCATCTTGGGCTGCATCTTCTCCTTCATCTTGCTCTTCATCTTCTTCGCCTGCTCCCTCTCGAGGACGGCATTGCGGATGCGCTCGATGCCGGTCGCCGCGATGAAGTCGGGCAGCTGGAACGGCGGCTTCTCCATCCCGCGCTTGCCCATCAAAAACTTCCTCTTCTGGCACCAGTGCTTGGGGACCGGGATCGAGTTGCGGTACGCCTTGAGCTGGACGAGGAGGCGCGGGTCCTCGGAGGTGGTATCCCACGCCTCGACGACCTCGGGCTTGCTCACGAGCTGCTTGAGCTCCGCGATCGTCAGCCGCTTCTCGCGCTTGCGCGCGCGCTTCGACAGCTCCTTTGGCTCGTCGTCAGCGCCACCCTTGGACAGCGCCGACGCGCCACCCGCATTGGACGAGTGCTTGTCGCCGGCACCGCCCTCGGCCTCGACATCCGCGCTGGCGCCGCCCCCGACGCCGTTCATCAGCTCCTCCGCAGTCGAGAAGTGCCCGAAGACCGACGCAAACTCGGCAAACGCCGGGCTGCTCAGCACCTCGTTGCGCAAGGAGACGTACTCGACGCTCACGCGCGGCGCGGCGGCGCCGTTGCCGTTGCCGCTGCCGCTGCCGTTGCTGCCGCTGCTGCTCGGACCCGCACCGCCGCTGCTCCCTGTCGCCGATGCCGCCGACTTGCGCGCCTTGGCCGCCGCCTTCTTCTTCTCCTTCTTCCTGCGGTTCTTCATGGAGGCGAAGGACGAGGCGACCGATTCCGTGTCGGTGCCGGTGTCGGTGTGCATGCCGTACACCGTCGAGCCGACGTCGCTCTCATCGGGCTCGTCCGAGGGCTCCGCGGCCACGAGCATCACACTATCGTCCTCCATATGTTTCGTGCCGCGTGGCGAAGTGCTCGCAACGGCGCCTCGATGCCCGACTTGGGCGCCGCTGCGGCCGCCCCCGGAGCGTCGCCACGCGCCCGATACCCGCTGCGCATCGACGTGGCCAAGCCAGCGGTGGTCTACCAGCCCTCATTTGGCAAGCCCTCGCCGTCGCGGCCGATGGCGCCCGAGCTCGCAGGCGGCGTGCCCACCGGTGGCGGCGCCAGCGGCGCGTGTGCAGGCGCGGGCGGCGGCGCGAGTGCATCGGCGGCCGCCGCGAGCGCGAAGGTTCTCGGCAAACGACGGCGGGCAGGGCGCACCGAGGTGCTCGTCAAGCACCCGGGTGGCGGCGAGTCCCAGTGGCAGCCGATCAAGAGCGTGTCCGCCGCGGCGCTCGCCGAGTATGAGGTCAAGCGGCAACGGCAGCAGCTGCAGCAGTCGCGGATGGGCGGCGCGGCGAAGCCGGCGAAGCAGCCGCAGGCGGTGGAGGCCGACGGCGCCGATCCGACCGACGAGCGGATGCCTTTCCGCCTCCTCGCGCAGCGGCGCTTCGAGACGGGCCAACGATACCTAGTTCACTGGGAGGGGCACTCGGTGACCGATGCCTCATGGGAGTCGGCGAAGCGCATCAACAACCCGGCGATGGTGGCGGACTTCGAGGCGGCAGTCAAGCGCGCGCGCTCGCATACCGAGGTGCAGCTGCGTTCCGGCCTCTTTTCGCTCGCGTCGCTCGGCTTTGCCAGGGCACGCCCGTACCTGGGCCCCTCCGCGCGCAACGCCGACGGCACCGAGAGGCTGCCGGCGCGCGAGCACATGGCGCTGAGCACGGCGCGGAGTGGCGCCAACCCGCCCTCATCCGCCGGGCTGTCACGCAACGCGCCGCAGCGGCGCAAGCCCACGCCCGGTACGGCGCCGCCCGGTGGCGCCGCCCAGTACGGCGCGATCTCGGGCGGCGGCGCCGAGTTGGGCGGCGGTGGTGCGGGCGGCGGCGCGCCCCTCGACGACCCGACGACGAGCCGTCGTGGGCTCGCGCCGCTCGGCGGCTTGCTCAAGCGACGCCGACTCGCGAACGCGGCGGCGTATGCCGAGGAGGACGAGCCGTACGTGACCGACACGGCGCTCGGTTCCCGGTACGCGAATGGCGGCGCGGCCGCCGCCGCCGCCGCCGCCGCCCTGCTCTCCTCGCTCGCGAGCGCGCGGGGGGCAAGCGCCGTCCTGGGCGCGGAGGACGTGGCGCGCGCCGTCGCGGCAGCGGTGTGCAGTACCGGGGCAGCCGGCGCCGCGTGCGCCGCCGCCCTCTCCCAAGCATCCCGGGCCCCCGGCGCCGCCCCCGCCCTCGCCCCCGCCCTCGCCCCCGCGCTGGCCGACCAATGGAGCGGCGCCCAGCTCGGCGCGCAGCTCGGGCAGGCCGCGACGCTCGCGCAGCACTATGGCGGCGCCGTACCGGGCGTCTCGGGCGCCGTACCGGGCGTCTCGGGCGCCGTACCGGGCGAGCTGGACGTGGACGGGATGGACGAGGATGGCGAGGCCCTCCCGTACCCCGGGCTACGCCCCCCCGTCAGCGTGCGCCTCTCCCTCTGCCCCACCAAGCTCAAGGGAGGCTGCACGGGCGCCCAACCGGTGCGCGTCACGTTCCGGCTCGTCGGCGCTCCCAAGCCTCGCGTGCGCAAGCGCAAGGCGATCGGCTTCTACATGGTGCGCCTCAAGATGCAAGGCGAGTCGCACGTCATGCCGGCGTCCGCGGTGCCGCCGCCCGAACCAGCGCCCGCGACGGCGCTCGGTGGCGCGTTGGGTGCCTGGAGTGGGCATCTGATCACACCCAGTGGGCATCTGTTCACACCCAGTGGCCATTTGTTCACACCCAGTGGCCAGCTGTTCACACCCGGTGGCCAGCTGTTCAGCGGCTTCGCGGGCCTCGACACGGAGCAGCTGCAGCTGGCCATCGAAGCGGCGGGCAAGGCGGCGGGCTGCGCCGCGCCGGTGCTCCTGCCAAGCGCTGGCACGGGCGCCGGCGCCGCGGCCGCGGCCGCCGCCGCCGCCATCGCCGCCGCCGCCGCCCGTGCGCCCGCCGGCGCGCCCAGCACGGCGCTCAGCGCCTCGGCCGCGGCGCCCAATCTCCCGAGGGAGATTTCCTCCTCGATGGCCGCCGCCGCCGCCGCCGCGGCCATCGCCGCGGCCGCCACCTCGTCGCAGCAGTATCGAAAGATGCAGGGGAGCGCCGTCCCGAGCGGATCCGCGGCGGCCTCCCTCCCCGAGGGGGTGGGGGTCAAGCCCTTCACCGGCGGAGCGGGAGGAGCGGGAGGGGCCGCGAGCGCCACGATGGCGGCGGCGGCGGCGGCGGCGGCGGCGGCGGCAGCGGCGCGCGCGGCGGCGAGCCTACCACCGCTCGCGACCGCGTGCCCGGTCTACGTTCGCCACGACTCGCCTGCCGCCTTCTCGACTCAGATCGCCTCGGCCCTCACGCTCGACGCTGTGATGCGAAGTAAGGGCTCGTCGCACCTCACCCTTGATTGCACCTGATTGCACCTGATTGCACCTGATTGCACCTGATTGCCTCCCTCATCAGGTAAGGGCTCGTCGCACCTCACCCTCGACACGCACGGGCGGACGTTACCCGTGGCGCCCCCCGGATACGCATACGCCATCGGACCCCGCCGCGGCGGCTATTGCGTCCTGCAGCCGGTGGCACTGCCAGACCACGCCCTCGTCGCGAACCACGTGGGCGCTGCCGCGCAGCAGCAGCAGCCGCAGCCGCAGCCGCCGCAGCCGCCGCAGCCGCCGCAGCCGCCGCAGCCGCCGCCGCCGCCGCAGCAGCAGGCGCAAGCACAGGCGGCGGCCGCCGCGGCCGCGCAATTGCAGGTGCAGCAGCAGGCGATGCAGCAGCAACGTGCGCAGCAGGTGCAGCAGCAGCAGCAGGCGATGCAGCAGGCGATGCAGCAAATGCCTCTCCCAGTGCCGCATGCATTCACGCCGTCGCACGGTTTCGTCAGCCTCGGACTGCCTCCCGGCCACATCGCCGGCGGCGCGTTTGCGCCTGGCGGCGCCTTTGGCCGTCCACCCGCCAGCGATGCCGCCGCCAGCGCGCCCGCCGCCAGCGATGCCGCCGCGCCGAGCGCCGACGCAGGGGCGCCGACGACGGCGCTGCCCGCCGCTGGCTCCGACGATGGCAGCGGCGCCGCGGCGGCGCCCTCCGCTGCGAACAACGCCGTCCAGGTGAGCCATCCTTGGCATCCCTAATTGCCCTCATTGCCTTAATTGCCCAAATTGCCTTAATTACCCTAATTACCTTGATTGCCTTGATTGCCGTCCAGGTGAGCCATCCCCGGGGGCGCCATCCCGGGCACCACGAAACGACCAAAGGCGGGGGCAGGGGCGGGGGCAGCAGCCTCGCAGCCGCGAGCCTCGCCGCCGCCGCCGCCGCCGCCGCCGCCGCCGCCGCCGCCGCCGCCGCCGCCGCCGCGCACCCCATCTCGACATTTGTACCGCCCTCCTTGAGCTTCGGCCCGAGCGCCGTCCTGAGCTTCGGCCCGAACGCTCGATGTAGCGCACAGCCCACATGTAACCGACATCCCGCGCTCGGGACGGCGCCCGGGCTGTCCTCGAGCGATGCGTCGGCCCTCGGCGCCGTACTGGGCGCTGCAGGGGCGCCCGCGCCCGCCGCCGGAGCGGGCGCCGTACTGGGCGCCGCCGGAGCGGGCGCCGTACTGGGCGCTGCCGGCCCGGGCGGCCTCGAGAGCGGCGCCGTACTGGGCGCTGCCGGATCAGGCGCCGTCCTGGGCGCTGCCGGTCTGCCGCCACTCCTCGTCGACGGTCGCAAGCGCGAAGCAAAGGAGTCGAGGGCGGCGTACCTTGTCATGGCGCCCGCGGCGGCGCTCGGCGCGCCGTCGCGGGCGCTGGGCGCAGGCGGCAGGGAGCCGATGGAGGTGTTCACAGAAGGCGACGGGTCGGTGGCGCCCGGGACGGCGCCCGAAAGGATCCTGTCTGCTCACGTCCTCCCGGGCGCCGTCCCGGGCGCCGTCGCCGCCGCCGCCGCCGCCGCCGCCGCCGCCGCCGCCGCCACACAGGGCACCGGTACCAGCGCGGCCGCCATCTCGGCGCCCACGCCCGGCACGGCGCTCGCACCCGCTGCCGGGACCCCCGAGATGGCCTCCGCCGCCCAGTCGCACGCGGCCGCGAGCGCCGTGCCGGGCGCCGGCGAGGCTCCCGCACCGAGCGCCGTGCCGGGCGCTGCCGGCGAGGTGGCGGCAGAGGGCGGCGAGGCACCGGGCGACGCGCGCGAGGCGGCGGGCTGAGTTGTCCGCGGCGGCCGCGCTCGGCACGGCGCTTGAGGTGACGGTTTCCGCGGCGGCCGCGCCGCGCTCCATTGCGCGCGGACGCCCCTCGAGGTGGAGCGCCGTGCCGAGCGCGGAAGCCCCTCGAGGAGGAGTGTGAAGATCGAGCGCGAGATGAGAGCGAGATATCCCGCGCGGCATGAGCAGCATGGCGACAACTTGTACAAAGATGGCTGTATGTGCGCGCCGGATCTGTGTGCATGCCCAGAGCATGTCTCCCATGTGTCATGGTGGCGGGGGGGGGTTTTTAGCAGCCAATTCACACTCTGCCACGTCGATGGCGGTCGTCAGAATCGGCGCGGCGTCGGCGGCGGCGGCGGCGGCGCTTCGGCGCGCCGCTGTGCCATCGCCGCTACATCTAGCGCTGCGCGCGATGAGCAGCAGAAGCTGGAGCAGCAGAGCGAGCGGGAGCAGCCGAAGCTTGCTCGTGCGCCATGTTGCCGGCGCTGGCCTGCCGAGCGGCCACGGCGGCCGCCTGCTCTGCACGAGCAGCTTCGCAGAGCAGCTGCAAGTAGACCAGGACGAGGTCTTCGCGTCGCGCCTCGACAACGATCGCGGCGCCATGGACATAGTGAACGGGCTGAACGACGCCGTGCAGCTCCTCCAAGAACAGGAGGACCAGGGCGTAGCTGCCGACCGCACACAGGACCTGTTCATGACGGCAGTCATGCACGACAGCAAGCTGTACGACGCGGTGCTCGCCTACTTTACGAGCCAAAAGGACGCGAACCCGAACACGGAGACGTACACCTCGCTCATCTACGTGTGCGTCAAGCTACGCCAGCTCGACGAGGGCTTCAAGCACTTTGAGCGCATGATGAATGAGGGAGTGCTGCCCGACAACCGCACGTACGCGCACCTGATCAAGGGGTGCGGGCGCACGAAGCAGATCAAGCGCGGCGAGGCCTTCTGGCGGCTGCTCAAGCAGCGCAACGCGCCGCAGGTCTACGACCGACGCGTCTTCAACGCGATGCCATGGCCCCTCTGCATGCATGTGCTCAGCACGGCGCCCTCGCCTCTCCCCACAGGTCTACGACCGTCGCGTCTTCAACGCGATGATCAACATGTACTCGCATTCGAAGCAGCGCCACCAGTTCCTGACGCCCGCCGAGGCGGCGCCGCCGTGGGAGATCTTCGGCGAGATGCAGAACCGCGGCGTAGAGCCGGACGACGTGACGTACAATAGCCTGATCTCGCTCTGCAGCCGCACGCTCAAGCCCGACGTCGTGCGCGCCCTCTCGACGCTGCGGGAGATGAGCGCCGTCGGAGTACCGCCGTCGGACGTTACGCTGTGCGCACTCACCCAATCGCTCGGCCGTGCGAACAACATCGAGCTGGCGCGCTCGCAGATCAAGGAGCTCCTCGCGAATCAGCCCCACCTGCGACCCACCACCTCGACGTGGCGTCCGCTGCTTCATGCCACCGCCGTCTCGGGCGACGTCGAGATGACCCAAACGCTCTTCGATGAGATGAAGGCCGCGTGCGGATCGGTACCCTGAGGACCCCTGCGTGCCTCCCTCATCCCTGCTTGCCTCCCTCATCACTGAGGACCCTTGAGTGCCTCCCTCATCACTGAGTGCCTCCCTCAACAGGTGCTCTTCGACTCGTTCAAGCATCGAGTTTCGCACGCGACCAATTACCTGATCCTGGCGCACGGGTATAAGCACGGGTATGCGGCGGCTGAGAAGCGCTTCGCCGAGGCCCGCTCGAGTGCTCAGGTGGACATGCTCACGTATACTTTCATGCTCGAGCTCGCCCTTGGGTTGCACTCGCGCCCCGGCCGCTCGCCCCTGGTGAATGAGACCGGACGGACGCTGGCGCTGGGGCTCTGGGACATGATGCGCGAGGATGGGCTCACGCCCTCGTCGCAGTTCTGCCACCGCCTCTTCGCCGTGTACGCGCAGCACGGCCGGCTAGAGGAGGCCGAGGCTCTCTTTGCCTCGATGCAGGCGGCCTCGCAGACGATGCGCCGATCTGGCGAGGATCTCGCCGCACGATGGGCGGGAGGCGACCTCGAGTCTGTGCGCGCTTTCCTAGCGACCGCATCGCTCTCAGGCAACTCGATGTGCCACACCTCGCACTCGTACGTGCGCCTCATCGAAGCGTGCGTGATGGCCAACCAGCCGCAGCGCGCCGCCCTCCACCTGAAAGCCTTGCAAGAGGAAGCACAGGCCAAAGGGATCTTTCTCGGGCACGAGCTCACGACGCCGTTGCTGCTCGCGCTCTCGCGGGGCGGGCTCGAGACACTCGACCTCGCCCTCGAGCTGCACCAGCGGAGCTTCGAGGGCGGGCGCCCGTGTGCCGCCGCCCCTTCGATCCAACTATGTGGCGCCTTGCTCAAGCAGAGGCGCGAGCACGCTGCGGCCACGACGCTCCTCCAGATGGCGCTGCCGCGGCGCGATCAGCAGTGGGTGTATTCGAAGCTCGAGCAGCGGTTGGCCAAGCTGCACGAGCTCACCGCGAGCTCGCAGCCGCCCGAGCGCCGTCCTGAGCTCGAGGCGCTCCTCGACACCGTGTGCGAGCGCTTCGAGCTGCAGCGGCCTGCCGAGAAGGCGGCAGCTGAACAGGTTCCGGCAGCGGCACCAGCCGCGAGCTGAAGATTCGGCTTCAACCGCGTCCTCGAGACCACGAGGGATGGACTTACTAGGGCAGGACCTCCGTGGATCCACGTGGCGATGAAGGGAGGCGATGATGCATACTATCAAGTTACTATGCAGCCCCGGAAATTGGGCCCGCAGCGCGCACCAAAACATGTTGAGCTGGTGACATAGATATTTGGCTAACATTTGTGCGACATCTGAGACGAGACGTATAAGGGCAACCTCGGCCCCCCCTACATGTTACATCGTGTAATTCGTACATAATTCGTATCACCGACGAACTTTCAACTTACCTCTTCCGTGACCGTTCCGCCGGCGACCGGATTCGACGCGGCTCTTCTCGGTTCGGTTGAAGACTTGATGTGCGAAGATGTGCGGGACGAGCGCGGTTTGGCGCACGCCACTCAGCAGCACCCACCCGCCCACCCCGTGCGCGTGAGCGGGTCTTTGACGAGGCCAACCAGGGGATTTGTGTCGTGTCGAAGCCGTGCCCGCACGAGACGTGCCATGAGTAGGCGAACATGGGGTAATCTGTGCTCTGTGGGTAGCAGCGCGCCCGCCGCCCACTCCCGGGACCTGTTCTGTTGTGTCAACCGTGTGAGGAAGAGCTCGAGTGGGGAGCGCCTGGAACGGCGCGGCGCTCTGTGGGAAAATTCGTGACAAATCTCGGAAAAAACGACGATCTGATCGACGTCGAACTTGACGGACCAATCATCCCTGCGCACAAGGGAGAGCAGTCGAAACGTGCGCGTGCTCAGGTATGTGGCGCCGCTCGCGACGCCGCCTGCGCATGCCTCGTATCCGTAGCGCGAGCGTGTGGTCGCTTTCGCTTGTTTCGTCTCTCGCAGGCTCTGGCGGGCTCCTCTCATGTGGTCGTCATCGAAATGGCTCTTGCGGGCGAACGAAGCATCCGCCGCGGAGACAGCGGCTTCTGGCAGCGAAAAGGTGCCTCTACTGAGAACAGATTCGTTTGATCAAAAGTTGGAGAAGACAATCGAAAGCCAGAAACGGGAAGTCATATTAGCGAAGCGACACCGGGTCTTGATATTGGCACGCATCCTTCTGGCGTTGCCAGGACCCGCCTTTTTGGTGTTCTCAGTCTTTCATCACTTTGAGATCACTACCGTCACCGAAGGATGGGCGTTGTCTGCGCCTATCACGCAGATTGAGACTGGTCGAAATTTCGCGCTCGCTGTCGGGCTGACTACAGCTCCGTTGTGGATTCTTTCGCTCCTGATTGCACAGATCGAAAACGCTGTTCAGAAGTTCGCCAACGGCAGCCGTGTGTGCGTGAAGCGCCAGGCCAAATTGGTGGAGCTCGAAAAGAGCGGCTCTGGTAGGCTCTTGGAGGCGGATCTCCCTGAGAACCCGGCTCAGAAGTTCGCGAATGGCAGCCGCGTGTACGTGAAGAGCGGAGAGAAGGGAGAGAAGACGAGCATTGGCTATGTGAAGGAGTACGATGAGAAGAAGCAAGTCTACACGGTGGAGAGCTTTGGCAATGTGAAGGTGTACGATGCGAAGAAGAAGCAAAAACCCTACACAGTGGAGCTCGAAAAGATCGGCTCTGGTACGCTCGTGGAGGCCGAGGAGGCGGACATCGCTAAGAACCCGGCTCAGAAGTTTGCTAAGGGCAGCCGTGTGTGCGTGAAGAGCCGAGAGAAGACGAGCGATGTGGAGAGGGAAGAGAAGACGAGATTTGGCTATGTGAAAGATTACGATGAGAAGAAGCAAGTCTACACGGTGAAGCTTGATACGACCGATGATAACTTCGGGGAGGCCGAGCTCGAGCTCGAAAAGATCGGCTCTGGTACGCTAGTGGAGGCCGAGGAGGCGGATGTTTCTAAGAACCCGGCTCAGAAGTTAGCAAATGGCAGCCGCGTGCGCGTGAAGAGCGGAGAGAAGACGAGCCTTGGCTATGTGAGGGAGTACGATGAGAAGAAGCAAGAATACAAGCTTGAGCAGATCGAATGCGGGGAGGGCTCTATGCGAGATGCAACTCCTGTGATCTCTTGTGAGCGTCTCGTGCGTCTCTGGAACTATTTCCTGAGTCTCTGGGAATGGGATCGACGGATCTGGACACGGCCAAAGGCCTTTGAGGCTGCTTTGTTTTTCGGCTGTGTCTATGGGTACGCAATACTCTACCTACCGTTCGGTGCGCTCTTCTTTTTTGTTCTGTTCGCCCCGTTCGTGATCGCACTGCTTTCGTATATGGTCACAAAGATTGTGCAATCCATCATCGACTACCAATACAACCAAAAAGCCGAGTACCATACGTTTGTGAACTTGCAAGCAATTCGGCTAAGCATCGTGACCATCTTCGGCATCTGCCTGACCGTCTATGCTCTTTCGGCAATGTCGCGGGTGTCCATTCCATCCAATCTGGTGGGACCCTTTGTCGAGCTCTCACTCACTGGCATCACCTGTACGGACCGAGATGCGTTCTGGACTGCATTTGAGGCATCTGCAGTTAGCTGCGATGCCCGGCCCAGTGGGTGCGGTTATAACGCTTCGCTCGAGAGCTTCAATGCTACATGCCATGCCCGGCCTAATTGCGGTTACGTTTCGTTCGAGAGTCTGTGCCAGGCCGTGCAGTACGCACCAATGGTGCAAGCTGAGGGCGTCGACCTGGTTAAAGTTCTCCTCTTCAATTGGTTAGGGTGGCTCCTCGGCTCGCTGTTCGTCTTTGGCACTGGCCGTGCAAGCCTAAACAACGGCTACGCGCATTTGCTTTCCAAACACATGCTCGTCGCCATGGTGCTGGGCCTTGGGCAATTCATGAGTGCATGCTACTCACTCGTGCGCCTCCTTACTCTCGTGCCCATGCTGCGGCTGCCGCGCCCGGCTGCCTACTTTGACGAAAAGGGGTTGATGTATTGGGAGCTACCTTTCTTCTGTTACGGAAATACGTGCACGTATTATGATTTTAATTGTACCATCCAAGTGCATGTGCTCATCGCCCTCGCGCTCAACTTTGACTTCCTCAAAAAGTATGCGACGGCCATCGGCGCCGGAGACCAAGCAGCCATCGGTAAGCTCAAGGAGAAGATGAAGGAGGAGGGCGAATGGAGCGACGCGGCTCCATATTTTTATTTCCTTTCCAGACAAGTTGTGCTCGGCTGCAAGACCCGATCGTTAGAACCAATGCAGAACCTGCGCGACGTCGATCACCTGAAAAAGAAGAAAATCAAACTCATCGACGCGTTCCGACAGGCGGAGAAGGAGGCATTACTGGCAAAGGCGTCCGCAGTTCTTCGAGTGGAGGGCGCGGGTGCTTACGACCATGTCCAAGGTGAGTATAGGGTGGACGTTGCCGCAGGGCTCAAGGATGGGGTGCCCTGCTACGTCAAGGTCGGCGACCCTAGTGTGGCCTATGGCAATGCACAAGCATCGAGTATGATCATGCGGCGCGATGGGAAGTGGTGGATTGCCTCGAGCGTCTCGAACCAGCCACCGAGCATGCTGTATTCGGTCGCCTCGACCGGCGACAAGCCGCCTCCTACAGGCTGGGGCAGGGACGGCTGCGTGCCCCTCCCCACCGGCTTCTTCGCGCCGAGCGCGGACAAGATGGAGTTGATGCCTTCGATCGTGCCACTGGTACTTCGGGTGGAGGGCCCGTGCGATTACGACCATGTCCAAGGTGAGTATAGGGTGGACGTTGCCGCAGGGCTCAAGGATGGGGTGCCCTGCTACGTCAAGGTCGGCGACCCTAGTGTGGCCTATGGCAATGCACAAGCATCGAGTATGATCATGCGGCGCGATGGGAAGTGGTGGATTGCCTCGAGCGTCTCGAACCAGCCACCGAGCATGCTGTATTCGGTCGCCTCGACCGGCGACAAGCCGCCTCCTACAGGCTGGGGCAGGGACGGCTGCGTGCCCCTCCCCACTGGCTTCTTCGCGCCGAGCGCGGACAAGAAGCCGTTGATGCCCTCGATTGTGCTGCTGGAAGACAGAGCGGTGGCCAGTGCGCCAATAGCCTCGGGCAGCCCTGTGCCCTCTGCGGCAGCCGAGAAGGAGGACGATGGTATCGAGTTTGTTCAAATCGATGACATCCTCTTCATAAGCCATCGCTGGGAAGAGCCTGGTCGGCCCGATGTCGACGGCAAGCAGCTCCAGGCCATCCAGGAGTACCTTCGGGAGCACCACAAGATCAAATGGGTCTGGTTCGACTATTCATCGATGCCCCAGAAAATCGGTGGCATCGACACGCGGACTCGCGAGGAGAAGGCCGAGTTTGAACTGATGCTCGCCGCCATCTCCGACCTCTACCTGACCGCGCAGGTCCTCATTCTACTCGACGGGTCGTACGCGTCCAGGTTCTGGACGCTGACGGAGGCATGGTGCTCGATGCAGACGGCCACAAAAGATGGGCTTCAGAAGTCTATTTCCAAACCGGAGGATGCCGACTTCACGGGCTCGGATGTGAAAGTCGGGCCGAGATGCACGATTAAGTGCATCCACAACGCAGCTAAAGAGACAACAAGCAAGGGTCTTGTGAATCTGGTCTCCACACAGACACCGGAGGGAATGCATGGAATCCTCGAGAAGCCGGACGTGAACGTCACCAACGCAAAGGACAAAGAGGCCATATTGCCCAAGATCCTGAAGACCGACATGCACGTCAAAGAGGGCTTTCTGAACAACTTTGACTTTGAAAAGACAAAGAACGAGAAAAATGGTCTAACGCCCAAATCCGAGCCAGAAGCTGCAGAGCCCTTTTCCAGAGCCCGTTTCAGATCCAAAATGGCTCAGGTGGCTCCGGCCACTGCAGCTGCCCCAGCCGCCTCAAATCAGGTGGCTCCTTCGGTCTCAACCGAGGTCACTCCGTACGACGAGCCTTAGTGAGGAGTTGCGTGCACGTCGCAGTGCGCACCAATGTGGTCGCTGTCGGTGAACCACATCGCCTGCAGACCGGGAGAGGGGTTGGGGCACCTGGCGAATCGAGGGAGCTTGCAGGGGCAGCCGTCAGGGGCGCGGGGCGAGCAGGCGGGATGTGTGCGCCATCCGAGGGCAGGCAGCAACTGCCATGCACAGAGCAGAGGCAGGTGTGGAACACGCTGGCAGGGGCAGCGGAGCCGTTAAGCAGGGGGGCATCGAGCAAGCTGGACAGCGCTTGGGACTCGTGTGCGATGCCATACGCACAGTGTATGGCCCACACAAACCGGTCACCGCACACGGGGCATGCGAGGAACTGAGGATGCAAGGGCGCTCGCTCCTACCGAAGGTCCTAACGGTTACCTAACGGTCATACGGTCTCTGCTCCCTCTATGCTCTCTCCGCTCGTCGCACGCGGACGCGCACGCGCGCGCTCTATCCACTGCTCCCGGTCAATGAACCTACCAGGGGGCAGTAAGAATACGCTCAGTACATGCGAGTTCTCGGCGTCGGTACGCAGGTGCGATGGGTGCGTAAACAGGTAGGTACGTATACGGCTATGCGCAGTTACGCACCGCACGCCGCGTTTGCGCATGGTCCATGGACGCAAAGAGGTCGCGGCGGCGGGGTGCAAGTACGCATCGTGCGTTTCCAGTGATACGCACATTCACATTCACACATGGTTGCACAGGAAGAAATGTGTCTTCGCTTGTCGATTCGCGCGATCTCATGCCGCCCTCACGCAAGCGCGCCCGCCGCGCTTCCGCCGACGCGCCCTCCGCCGCATCGATCGAGCTCGTGGGCGGCCTCGCCGAGAAGCCGAGCGCCATCGCCAAGTTCCGCGATGGTCGCCTCACCGACGTGGAGGTGGTGGCGGCGGACGGCACCGCCTTCCACGCTCACGCCCTGTGCATCACCTCGGGTTCTGAGTACTTTGAGCGCCTGCTGGCCGGCGAGCGGTGGGCGGACACCGCCGGTCGGCCGCTATCGCTGCCCGAGGTCCCGAAGCAAGGGCTCGCCGCATGCCTCGAGTTCATCTACACGGGGAGCTGCGCAGTCGCCGATGAGGCAGAGCTGATCGTCGTGCTCCAGGCGGCGGCCTATCTGCAGATTCCACCGCTCGTGGACGCCGCGGCCAAGGCGATGAGTGCACACCTGAGCGCAACCACTGCCCTCGCCTTTTGGGCCGTCGCCGACCGGCAGGGTCTGAGCCAGCTCGCGGCCGACGCGGTGTCGGCAGCGGCTCGCCACTTTGAGCAGATCGCAGCGTCGCCCGCGTGGCTGAGCGCGCCGGCAGAGACGGTGCGTGTGCTGGTCGCCTCCGACCGGCTCAAGGTGGCTGATGAAGAGGCTGTGTACTCGGCAGCGGTCAAGTGGCTGCACGCCCAGGCGCCTCCACCCGCCGAGGACGACGCGCTGGCACTGCTTCGGCTGGTGCGCTTTCCGCTGCTGAGTCGCGAGTTTGTGCAAGAGACGGTGCACAACGAGCCGCTGCTGAGGACGTTTGCTGGCATGCAGATGCTTATTAAGTCCTTGCTTGGCGCACTGCATGGCGACTCGGCGCGTCGTCGTATGAACTTTGAGAAGCTCTACATTGTGGGCGGGTACGACGATGGCAGTGGTCCGTTGGCCACCTTTTTCCGGTACGACTCAATGGCAAATGTGTGGGAGGCGATGGCGCCGATGTCTACGGCACGAGACGATTTGGCGGCGGCGGTGGTCGATGGCAAGCTGTATGTGATGGGCGGCCATGGTACAGATTATGAGTCGCTCAGCTCCGTTGAGCGGTACGATCCGGCGAAGAATGCCTGGGAGGCAGTCGCACCGACGTCCACGGCACGATACTGTTCGGCGGCGGCGGTGGTTGATGGCAAGCTGTATGTGATGGGCGGCTATGACGACCAAAACGACGCGCACAGCTCCGTCGAGCGGTACGATCCGGCGAAGAATGCCTGGGAGGCAGTCGCACCAATGTCCACGGCACGACGTGATTTGGATGCGGCGGTGGTTGATGGCAAGCTGTATGTGATGGGCGGCTCTGATGCTGATGGTGGACTCAGCTCCGTCGAGCGGTACGATCCGGCGAAGAATGCCTGGGAGGCAGTCACACCGATGTCCACGGCACGATACGCTTCGGCGGCGGCGGTGGTTGATGGCAAGCTGTATGTGATGGGCGGCCATGACGGCCAACACCCGCTTAGCTCCGTCGAGCGATACGATCCGGCGAAGAATGCCTGGGAGGCAGCTGCACCGATGTCCATGGCACGATGCGCTCTGGCGGCGGCGGTGTCTGATGGCAAGCTGTATGTGATGGGCGGCTCTGGCGGCCTAAGCCTGCTCAGCTCCGTCGAGCAGTACAATCCCGCGAAGGACGAGTGGGTGACAATGGCCAGCATGGCGCTCATCACAGAGAGGAGTTGTTTTTGTGCCGTATCCATGTGAACATGTGTGCACTCTAAACAGGTTGTTATAACATCCGATCTAGGCCGCTCCGTCCCGAACCACGACGCGACAGGCGGGTACTCCGCTCTCTAAACCGCGCAACGCACGCGCACCCGGCCGTGCGCGTATGACCCGGTCCCTCCGGGTCGGACCGTCTCTCCCTCTGCCTCTCGTCTCCGTACTCCGAACTTATAACTTGACGCGCGAATTTCGTCATGAAAAATACAAAGCAGCTGGCTGACTTGCCCGGCGCTCTCCTACCGAAGGTCCTAACGGTCTCTGCTCTCTCTATGCTCTCTCCGCTTAGACACGCACGCGCGTGCTCTCCACCGCTCCGTCAACGAACCTACCAGGGCAGTAAGAGTACGCTCAGTACATGCAAGTTAACTCTCTCTCTCTCTCTACTCCTAAGGAGCATTCTCGACCCCGTGCACTAGCGCATCGAGGCATTGTCAGTGCGTGAAGCCCGCGTGTTGCGTTCTCCGTGTCAGTGTTCGTTCTCCGCACTACCAGCGGTCCGCGAATGCGCGACGATCATAAGCCTCGGATTGCTGTGTCGCGCGGCTTGAAGGCACGCGCCACAATTGCGACTTCTCCTGCTCTCGCATACGCACGGCCGGGTACGCCCGTAGCGGCGGCATCGGCGGCGGGTGAGCAGCACCAGAGCCTCCTCGCGCTGAGAACGGCTCGTCGTGCACCCATTGCTTCGGGTACGAGAGGAGACGCTCCTGACGCTTCGCCTCACAGCATGCAGGCCAGCGGTTCGGGTCGTCCGGAGGCGGTAAGCGGCCGCGCGGTATCTCGTACGTCCGTTCACCAGCGTGCGTACTGCAGGCCAACCGCCGTTCAAAGGCCGTACTTTCGCGGGCCGAGACACTATCCGTGGTAGCACCCGCTGGCGGTAGTCGCCACTGGCGAGAGTCTTCGCGAAGCCGCTCGCGAAACGAGAGCGACGAGCCATCCTTGCCGTTGGTGAGAGGTCTCCCACAGCCCCCACGCCCTTTGGCCCGCAGATCGCTCTCGCAAGCGCGTGCCTCAGTGCTGCAGCTCTCAACAGGGCGAGGTCGCCGCTTTGTGACCCGCTCTTCGTTTTGCGGCGCCGGCGTCGCATCAGTTTGCGGCGCCCAGTGGGTCACCCCATGCGAGGTGACGAGCATCGCCCCATGCGACGTGACCGTACTGCCGTCCTGGAGCTGTACGGTGGTGACGATCGAGCCATCATTGGCGTCGGGGCTCGCAGGGTCATCACGCCGTGTTGGGCTTGTCGGGAGATCGCGTCTACCAGTAACCGAATGTGTGCGGTTGGATGGCTGAGGCACGGCCACGGCGCCATCCAGAAGCTGGATGGGATTGACGAATACGGGCTTGGGCGGGCGTGTTTCGAAGGGGAGTTTCGTTGGCGAGCTCGCTGCAGAGCGGCGCCTCTTGTCGCTGCAGAGCGACGCCGCACACAGCCGGCAATTGACAATCATGTGGGCTTTGCACGGCTTCCCCTCGCTAGCCACCGGCGGCCCTGCCGACCTGTCTGGACGTATAGGGCCGTGAGGGAGGCTGGCGACTCTGGGTGGCCTCGCAGGCTTCTTTGACGAGGCCACCGAGACTTGGGTCGAGACTTCGGGTGGCGGCAACGGGGCGGGAGCAAGACTGGGCGGCGGCGGTGCCTTTGGCGGCGGCGGAACCGGCGACGCTCTTTGAGCTGCTTTTGCTGCCTTGTACGCCTCGATTCGCTCAGGCGGCGCGGCAGGTACGGTCTTGCCTCCATTTGTGGTGCTATGCCCATGGAGCCTCCGGATCGCGCGTCGACGCATTCTTTCAATCGCACTCCTCACATGGTCCTGCTCGATAATCTTCATAGCAATGATCTCATTCAAATCCTCGGGCTCATCAGCGTTTCCGGGCGACAAAGTCACCATGAGCGGCGGAATGACCACACCCGGCACTACCTCCTTGAATAGGTCAAGGTCCGCACCGGATTTGTAGTAGTTGCTCTGGATGATCTCCCTGAGTAGGTCGCGGAAGGCCACTCGCCCATTGAGCTGGGGCACCTTGAGCGAGAGGCAGAGAGTCGAGGCCTGTTTGAAAGTCTTGCCCTTGACGCCGAGGGGACGCGGCAGCTGGAAAATCAACTTTGGCACGTCTTCCATCTTCATGAAATTGGTCGCGTCCGGGTCGTACTGCGCCCACGCCTCGCTGAACATCTCGAGGTCGGATGCCGAGGCGAGATCGCTGCTGGTGTGGTGGAGAGTCGCAAAGTTCTCGATGATGACGGCCACCACAAGATTGAGGAATATGAAGCTGCTCAGGACTTGGTAAGAGATGAAGTATGGCACGGCCACGGTCGAGCCACAGTCACCCGCGGCCTGCGTGCAAGTGCCGCTTTCCTCGTTCTGCATCGCGTCGGCCATGATGCTTGACCAGTCGTCGCCCGTCATGCACTGGAAGAGGACGAGGAAGGCCGAGTTGAACGTGTCGAGATTGCGGAAGCTGGTGATGCCGCCCTGTACGCCGTGGTGAGAGACGAAGGTGAAGAGGTTGACCCCGAGGACGGCGTAGATGAAGAGAATCAGACAGAGCAGCGAGCCCACGTTGAACAGCGCC
>Ga0210242_100321_pt1 | contig 41959 bp, 38 predicted proteins | sample ChrtobMeP5a_16mM_FD_155445 | JGI IMG/M metagenome (GOLD analysis project Ga0210242, IMG submission 155445) | Chrysochromulina tobin associated microbial communities from unialgal haptophyte culture, Seattle, Washington, United States - P5a_16mM | ecosystem: Host-associated > Algae > Haptophytes >... | reverse complement strand
GGACACAGCCATAGCCTCAGTGCGCGTCCTCTTTGAGCCAGTCGGAGGCATGGACCTCGCGCTCGGCTGAAGCCTTGCGGCTGCCTGTGCGAGCTTTGGCGACCGCAGCAGTGCGGCGCGCACAGCAGTGCGGTCGATGTCGCGCCGCACTCGCCGCAGTGCGGTCGATCAGTGCGGTCGATTCCGACCGCAGTGCGGTCGATTCCGACCGCAGTGCGGTCGATTTTCCGCCGCAGTGCGGTCGTCTCGCACCGCAGTGCGGTCAATTTTCACACAGCACTGCGGTCGATTTTTACCGCAATGCGGTCGTTTCCCCTCGCAGTGCGGGAGCGTTTTATCCCGCAGTGCGATCCGCAAATACCGCACAGGGGGACCGCAGTGCGGTCGAGTTCCCCCGCACTGCGACCTCGCCCAGTAGCCGGGCCCCGCCCAGTTGCTTCGAACCCCCTTCCTACACGACAGGTACATGTAAACGGCACCACACGTCCGCATACGGACTCTCGAAATGAGACACATGGACATGCAGGCGGAGAGCTGAGAAACAGCCTGGAAGAAATGAGAAAGTGCGTCGTCCGTCGAGACCCACTCCCGCGCCCGCCGAATCATGGGCGGTGAACATGGCGGTGAACCCCCAGATGGGCGAGCCAAGGGGCGACGAGCAGAAGTTTGCACGCCGCCCCCTGTTTCACTTCACAGTGTGGACCCCAACTTTCTACTTTATGCTGTGAAGTGAAACAGGGACAAAGTAAGTAAGTAACACTTATAAGTAAAACACGCCTAACGGCAGCGTACACGTGGCGAGAGGGATACCCCCAGGCATACTAAGCGTGCACGGTGGTATTGGTCAACAGCCAAGTGCCGGGACTGAACACTGATGAAAGCCATCAGGGGCCGGGGGGCTTCTTTGTCATCAGTGGACGCTCGACCTCGAGGAACCTTTCGACCTCAGCGGAAAACCACGGTTCCGATCTCTCTAGTGAGATATCGAAGTGCGGCTCTCTTGTTCCCAGAGGCCTTGGGCTCTCGATTTCGCAGCTGTTCGATCCACTGCTGTTCTCCCCGTTCTCTTTCCTGCCGCTGTAGAGCCGCTTGTCGTCGGTCAGCACGTGCACTGAGTTTGTTTGACTCTAGGGTTTTGGGGACGGAGGGAAAGACGATGGCCGAGGCGGCGAAGGCGGAGGCGGTGAAGTCGGTGGAGATAGAGGAGATGAAACAGGGACAATGCAGGGACACATGTAGAGATAACATTTAAATGTAACATTACATTGATAAACATTGATACGTATACAAACCCGCATGCAAATTTGTACGAACACTCCGCCACGCTCGCGAGCACGCGAGGAACGTGAGGTGACTGTCTCTCTTCATTTATACTTCCGCAATGTTTTTCTCCATATCACGTCAATCATCCTCATCCGAATCCTTCTCCGACTCGCTGCCCTCGAGCGCCTTCTTGGCGTCCTTGGCCTTGATCTTCACGCAGCCGACCTTGGAGAACCAGAGCTCCATGACCTCGGTCCTGAAGTCGTCCTTGCCGCCCATCTCGTCGAAGCCCTCGAACTGCTCGCAGACGACGCCGTCCTTGAAGACGATGACTGTTGGCAGCATGCGGACCGCGAGCTTCGCGATGAAGAAGGGCGCTTTCTCGGCGTCGAGCGTGAGCCACTTGCACGAGAGGTGCTTCTGCGCGAGGATTTTCAAGTGCTTATCAACGATCTTGCACCGGAAGAACTCGCGGTGGTGAAAGTGCACCACCACCCACTGCGAGCCGCACACTTCCTTGAGAAACTCTTCCTCGGTGATCTCACGGTACTCGCCATGACCCGCCGCGTGGAATTGCCGCTCGAGTGCGTACCTGTGGCGGCAGTCGCGTGAGCGTGAGCGTGAGCCACAAACCGTTGAGGGACAGAGCACGTGCGCGCGCGCGCGCCGCTGCCGGTGCTGCTGCCGCCACAGCTTCCGGGCACTAGCGACGCACTTCTTCTGCAGATCGTCGAGGCGCTTCTGCTTCATCTGCTCCATGAAGTCATCGTCCTCATCCAAGTCGTCGTACTCGTCCTTCTCCGCGATTTGGGCCTTCTTCTGCGCTGATTCCCACTCAGCGAGCTTGTCCTTGTACTCAGCCTTCGCCGTCTGCTCCAGCTCGCCCTTTACATTGTCCATGAGGGCCTCCTGCGTGACCTCCATGTTGACGGCATTGAGGATGTCGGCCGCGCCGCCCTTGGCCTTGAAGCCGGACGCGTCGTTCTTGGACGTCTGCTGGTGTTGCCCCAGCATCGGCGCCCGCGCGGTATTGACGAGGTGAGCGAAGGACCGTTGGCCCAAAACTAGGCCGAGAAAAAAACGAAGGTGAGAATTTTACGCATCGATGTGCGTAGGTTTTCGGCATCCCCCAACGCGGACCTGGTCCTACATGTACGTCGTTTCCAACAAGGCACCTTTTGTTTAATGGATTCTGCGAAAGCAAACGCGCGACGGATTGGAGACGGCGATCACATGGCGTCCGGCCTGCTTTCAGCTTCCATGACGAACGCGACGGTCGTCGATCGTTGCCCGGGCACCGATCGGTGGGGCCGCTGGCCCAGCCCGGTCGGTCTGTCACTTGGCATCCTCGCCGCGCTCGTGGGTCAGATCGTCGTCATTGGGTACCACTATGCTCGCCTGCGGTGGAGTGCTACAAGGCGCGTGCAAAAGGACCCGCGGCCGTACACGTTCTCGGAGGGCATCCAATCGCACCTCGGCAGCCCGGGCGGAATCATTATGATGGTCGTCTACCTGTGCGCCCATTGGATGTTCGACACGATGCCGTGCTCATACTACCATTTCGACGGCGGCGTGCGCTGGTGGATGGTGGGCATGCAGATCGTGTCGCAGGACTTCCTAATGTTCCTTTTGCACTATTTTGAGCACAAAGGCCCGCTAGGCCCCGAGTTCTACAAAAAGTCGCACAAGCCGCATCACCGCTTCGTCAACCCCCGCCTCTTTGACGCTTTTGACGGATCTGTGCCGGACACGTTCTGCATGATCCTCATCCCGCTCGCCATCACGTCGCAGCTGCTGCACGCCAACGTGTGGGAGTACATGCTCTTCGGCTCGCTCTGGTCGGCGTGGCTCTGCCTCATCCACTCGGAGGTGCACCATCCGTGGGACGGCGCCTTCCGGCTTTTCGGCCTCGGCACGGCCGCCGACCACCACGTGCATCACCGCACGTTTGTGTTCAATTACGGCCACACGATGATGTGGTGGGACTGGCTGGCTGGGACGTACAAGTGCCCCGAGGACGTCAGGCAGTTCAATGACCCGAACATGGCGCCGACTGTCCAGGGCGGCTCCGACTACAAGTACGATCTCGCTGGCAAGTCGGAGTGACGTTTGCGGAACGAGGAGGCGGCGGCGGCGTGTGGCTTCGCGCGCCGACAAGGCAAGATGTTTGCACGCAAGATTGGAGATGGATCCGAGGATTCAAGCCAGCAGGTGTTGGGCGCGATCTCAAACTGTATTGGCTTCTTCCACTTGCGGCGGCTCGCGTGCTTCCGACAGAGTCATTCAGTCATTGGACTTTGGAGAAACAGAGTACTGCAGAGAGTTGAACTGAGAGTTGGAAGGGCCGGGAGCCCCCCGTCGGGAGACTGACGACGCCAAACCGTGCACCATAGTTTAGATGTGAGCCTTGAGAGCGTGTTACTGGGTCAGATTTCAATTGTCAGATTTAAAACAACCTACGCAGGATGCGTCTACTTGGCGGGGGGGGTGCACTCCCGCCTTTGGATTTGCGGAACTGCAAGGAAAGCACGTCTGGCAACGTCTGCTACAATGTAGGGGGGGGGAAATCCAACGCCTCTAGTTTTGCGAAACTGCCAGGAAAGTTCCCTCACGCTTGGGCCCCGACTCGAGAGTTGCGCCGACGCTCGTCGCCGCGACGCTCGTCTCTCCTCTGCCCGGCCACGATCCCAGCGGCCACGAGCCGATATTGTGCGGGTCGGCAATGCTGTACAGCCTCTTTACGATCTTCCTCGTCCTATCGCCCACCGCTGCATTCTCGCGTCGACTTCCGGCGGCCGCCGGTGCGTCGCGCGCCGCAGTCCGAATGGCGGAGGACCCCCTCGCCAATCCGTTCATCATGGCGATCAACAAATTGCAAGAGGCGATCCAGGAATCACCAGCTTCAAAGTTCAAGAAAGGGGTGGCCAAATTGCAAGCGGGCAACTACGATAAGATTGCCATTCAAGCGGAGCTCAATTCGCTGATGGCTGAGCCGGCCATCATGTTCTCGTTCACCACCTGACCTTTCTGCATCAAGGCGAAGCAGGTCTTGGACGGCTACGGCGCAGAGTACAAGGTTGTTGAGCTGAATGAGATTGCATCTGGATTTGCGCTGCGGGCCGAGCTGGCCGAGCGCACGGGCCGCACTTCAGTCCCCGCGGTCTATGTTGGTGGCCAATTCATCGGAGGTTGCAACGATGGCGGAATGGGCGGCGTGTTGACGCTTGATAAGGCTGGCAAGCTGAAGCCGCTGCTCCGCGCGGCAGGCTGCATGCCCTGAGCTGCACGTTTCACGCACATGTGCACGCAAGACTGTGGAACAAGGTTATGATGGCCAACGGGGCGCACCGACGAGTCGGCACCCGCCTTGGCTTGAGAGACGCTGTGTCCCCGACCTTTCTGTGCACTGCCGTGTTGAGTGCGACGCCCACAGTCGCTGTTAGCCCCTGTTTAGCCCTGTTGGCTTGGCTGAGCATAATATCAGGTGAGAGCCAGTTAGCTAGGTGCGCGCCGCCTGTGTTGCTCGCGCGGTCCCGCGGCGCGTCATGTGAAAACCACTAACCAGCGCGCCTGGTGCGTCTCGCGTCGCCTGGACACTGTCATTCTTACTCGTGAGTGGCGTTGTAGCCGCCATGGACTTGATATGTCCAGACGGCTCTCTGGCCTTTATCGAGCCTCTCACCACCAGCCGGGCGATGAACCCTTGTCGACGGACGCCGTGCAGCGGGTCGAGCGTCGGCACCGACGCTTGTCCACGTTACTTTGGCTATTGGCACGGTCCTGCTGAATTGGCACTGACGCCGTGAGAGCCGCACCCGCACGCCTGTCGAAACCCCCTGATCATCCAGGTTGCCTAATAAAGAGGTGACGAAACTTCGACGAAACATTTCCCGCACTTTCAGTGTCTGACACTCCAGTGTTTGCACATCTGTAGACTGTTCAGCGTGTGACTCATCGACTCTCAATCTTCGGCTCGGGGGGTCGGGTCCCGGTCGCCTAGGGTTCGGGGTGGGGTTGACCTCCGAGGTCGGCGTCGGGGTCGAAAGGGAGGTGTTTCCCCGGAAACGACATTCGATTTCCTGGGGTCGCTTCAGACCCGACCCGACCCCCGGTCCGATGAAAATGGGGCGCTCTCTCAAGCGAGTTTGGAGCTCCGCGGCCTCCGGGAGTGTATGGTAAAATCATTTATTAAAAGAAGAATCCATTTTCCGAAACGAACTCCCGTCGTTCCAGCAGGGAGATTCGGGCTGCCCGAATCCGCAGATTTTGTTTTTTGTTTTTTATTTTTTGAAAGTGGTAGTACCCTGCAGCGAGACGCCGAGGTCGAGAGTTTTTAGAGTTTATTTAGTTTTGTCGTGGGTTTTCCATGGGAGTTGGTTTCGGGCAAAGGGAGATGACTGGAGAGTGCACGGAACTTGGATTTTACTCAATTTAGGAGGTGTGGAAAGCAATCAGAAAGCAAGCGTCCTGGTCGCATCCTGGGCGGTGCAGCCCTGCAGCCGAGAGTGAGAGTCAGCAATGGGAAGTGCACGGGCGGCGAGGAATGCGGGGCCACTCGAGACTACATTGCTATCAACCATCCGCACCAAGCTGGGGCTGCTCAGCGCTCAGCACACGTGCCCCATGTGCTACGAGAGATTCACCGATGCGGATGGCGCGAAGCCGGCTACCACCCTCAGCTGCGCGCACAAGGTGTGCACCGAGTGCTGGAGCGAGTGGCGTAAGATGCAGGGCGCGCATGCATTTTGCCCGCTGTGCCGCCTTGACGAATTTCTCCATGCCATGCTCCCCGCGGGGTCTGCAACCGCGCCAGCGGCACCTGTTTCGCCCGCTGCTCCTACCGCGCCCGCCTCGCCTGCTCCGGCTGATTCGAGTGGGAGAGGAGGCGACGGTGGCGGCGGCGCCTCGCGCCTCGGCCCGTTTGAGATTAGCGAAGCGCTACTCGGCGAGGGCGGCTATGGGCGCGTGATGCTCGCACGACACGCGGAGAGCGGCGAGCACGTCGCTGTCAAGATGATGGTCACCAACTCGCCCAACGCCGTCATGCGCGAGATCCACGCGATGCGGGTCGCGGGCACGCATGAGCACGTTTGCGGGCTGCGCGCGTGCTTCGTCAGTAGCGACGGACGCAGATTCAGCCTGGTGCTCGATCTGTGCACGGGTGGCGAGCTGTGCGCGCTCGTTAACAGGTACGGCGCGCTCGCTGAGGGAGATACGTGGCGCTTCTTTCGTGGGATGCTCGCCGGGGTGCGCCACCTGCACTCGATGGGCATCGTGCACCGCGACATCAAGCTCGAGAATGTGCTGCTGGGCGGGCCCGAGCAGTTGACGCCCAAGATCTGCGACTTTGGGCTCGCGCACATCTACCAGCGCACGGCTGACGGCCTCAGCTTCGAGAACGTGTCCCTCACGCAGTGGTGCGGCTCGCGTTCCTACTGCCCGCCGGAGATCATGGCATGCATGCCCTATGAGGGCTTCCGTGCCGACCTGTGGTCGCTCGCCGTCGCGCTCTTCGCTATGGTGAGCGGCTTCTTCCCCTTCGAAGAGGCGACGCAGCGTGACTGGCGCTTCTCACGCCTTGCGGTGCTCCAGCTGCGCGGCCCTGCCGGCGAGTCGACCACAGCTTCTATCTACGGCTTCTACTCGCGCCCTTGCCCGCTCTCGCCCGCGCTCATCGAGTTGCTCGACGCGATGCTCATGCTGCGGCCGTGTCGCCGCATGCCGCTCGACGACGTTGCGACCTCCGCGTGGGTACAGGGCGGCCCCGATGCCCCTGCAAGAGGCCTGCCGCCGCAGCCCGGGGCGCCGCCCATAGCGCCCGACACGGCGCCCGACGCCGGTGGCGCGGACATCGGCGCGGGCGCGGCCGCCATGAATGATACGTTAATGGAGGGCGACATCGTCGTCAACGGAATGCGCGACCTCGAGATGGCCGAGGTGGACGGCCCTCTCTACCGCGGGTCTTGGGCGCGCGCGCTCATCGTAGGTTCCACGTAAATGAAGCATGACATTACTAGATTGAAGACAGATACACCACCAGGGGGTCACATATGGTCATACACAACTCTGCACATAAGTGTCCCGGACACGCCACAGCATTAAATGTACTTCATTCGATTACGATTTCGTAACGATTTCGAACCGTTAGTCCGCCATGTACCCATGTTGGTGCGGCCTCTCAAGCGAGTTTGAGCTCCGGCCTCCGGATGTGTATTGCGCATATATGACTTTCTGACAAAAGACGTGTGTGCGTGAATTTGACCGGCTCCTATAATGCGATGGGACGGAGCGCATAAGTAGCGCAAGCCGAATTACTAAATTCGGCAATTGCGAATTGGGTGCGCAATAGAGGGAGCAAAGGCCAACCTCGTGTTGACCCAGAGATCATCGTCGTCAGGTCACTGCCTCGTGCCTGACACCAACAGAGAGAGAGATACGTTACGAGAGATGCTCGGTACTCCATCAAACTACTATGCCAGTCCAACACGGCCACGGGCCGCAGGACACCGAATCACGGCACACGTGTGCTCTGAAGCACCTCTGTCCCATGTGCTCATGATCCGTCGCCAAGCCCAACTGCAGACCCACGATGCAGTGACCCTCATCATCAGTTCACTCCCGCCCCCCCTCCGCCGCGCCCTCATGTGCACGCTCCGCCTCGCCTCTGCCCCCTGGCCCCCTATGGCCGCCCTCCGCGCTCGCGCTCCGCTCCCGCTCCCTGCGCGCGCGCGCCCTGTCCGCGCTCTCGTGCACCTCCCCCCTGACTGCACCCCACAGCCACACACAGCTACCCTCATCATCAGCCCACTGCTCACGCCGTCCATCTCATCAAAGGTGGTGCTCCACATGCAGGGACCCGGCAGCCTCTTCCTCCTGCGAGAGCGCCACCGCGCACCGGCGCGTCTCAGCGTGCTCTGGCCCGAGGACGGTCCTCATGCGCTCGAGAGCCGCTTTCAGCGGGCTGAGCCCTCCGCCTGCAGCGCACTCGAGCCGGGCGTGGACGGCCTCGAGCAGCAGCGTCGTGTCCACCGTCGGGCCCAGCGCCGCACGCGCCGTGCTGAGCACGCGTGCATCCACGAGCGCACGGGCGCTCTCGATGCGGCCTTGCGCGCGGCGCACGTCTGCGAGCCAGGCTTGCGAGCGCAGCCGGGTACGCTGGCCCTCTGCGAGCGTCGCGGCGCAGCCGTCGTGTGCTTCGAGGAGCAAGGTCTCGGCCTCGCCCAGCCGGCCCTGGTCGTGCAGGAGCCGCCCGAGGTTGTTAATCGCGCGGAGGGTGTCCGGATGCTGATCGCCGAGCGTCGCACGGCACGCCTCGAGCGCCTCGCGGAGCAGCACGCCAGCCTCGTCGAGCTGGCCCTGGTCCTGTAGCAGCACCCCCAGATTATTAATCGAGGCAAGGGTGTCTGGCTGCCGATCGCCGAGCGTCGCACGGCACGCCTCGAGCGCCTCGCGGAGCAGCACGCCAGCCTCGTCGAGCTGGCCCTGGTCCTGTAGCAGCACCCCCAGATTATTAATCGAGGCAAGGGTGTCTGGCTGCCGATCGCCGAGCGTCGCACGGCACGCTTCGAGGTCCTCGCGGAACAGCACGCCCGCCTCGTCGAGCTGGCCCTGGGCCTGCAGCAGCATCCCCAGATTATTCATCGAGGTGAGGGTGCCCGGATGCCGAGCGCCGAGCGTCGCACGGCTCGCCTCGAGCGCCTCGCGGAGCAGCACGCCCGCCTCGTCGAGCTTGCCCTGGGCCTTCAGCAGCAACCCCAGACTAGCAATCGAGACGAGGGTGTGCGGATGCCGATCGCCGAGCGTCGCACGCCTCGCCTCGAGCGCCTCGCGATACAGCACGCCCGCCTCGTCGAGCTGGCCCTGGTCCTGCAGCAGCGACCCCAGATTATTCATCAAGCTGATGGTGTCCGGATGCCGATCGCCGAGCGTCGCACGGCTTGCCTCGAGCGCCTCGCGATACAGCCCGCCCGCCTCGTCGAGCTTGCCCTGGGCCTTTAGCAGCCCCCCCAGATTATTCATCGAGGTGATGGTGCTCGGATGCCGATCGCCGAGCGTCGCACGGCACGCTTCGAGGTCCTCGCGGAACAGCACGCCCGCCTCGTCGAGCTTGCCCTGGGCCTTCAGCAGCAACCCCAGATTACCAATCGAGCCAAGGGTGTCCGGATGCCGATCGCCGAGCGTCGCACGGCACGCCTCGAGCGCCTCGCGGAGCAGCACGCCTGCCTCGTCGAGCTTGCCCTGGTCCTGCAGCAGCGACCCCAGATTATTCATCGAGGTGAGGGTGTCCGGATGACAATCGCCGAGCGTCGCACGGAACGCCTCAAGCGCCTCGCGGAGCAGCACGCCCGCCTCGTCGAGCTGGCCCTGGGCCTTCAGCAGCATCCCCAGATTATTAATCGAGCCGAGGGTGCTCGGATGCCGATCGCCGAGCGTCGCACGCCTCGCCTCGAGCGCCTCGCGGTACAGCGCGCCGGCCTCGTCGAGCTGGCCCTGGTCCTGCAGCAGCGACCCCAGATTATTAATCGAGCGGAGGGTGCCCGGATGCCGAGCGCCGAGCGTCGCACGGCTCGCCTCGAGCGCCTCGCGATACAGCCCGCCCGCCTCGTCGAGCTTGCCCTGGGCCTTTAGCAGCCTCCCCAGATTATTAATCGAGGTGATGGTGCTAGGATGCCGATCGCCGAGCGTCGCACGCTTCGCCTCAAGCGCCTCGCGATACAGCACGCCCGCCTCGTCGAGCTTGCCCTGGTCCTGCAGCAGCATCCCCAGATTATTAATCGAGCCGAGGGTGCTCGGATGCCGATCGCCGAGCGTCGCACGCCTCGCCTCGAGCGCCTCGCGATACAGCACGCCCGCCTCGTCGCGCTTGCCCTGGTCCTGCAGCAGCGACCCCAGATTATTCATCGAGGTGAGGGTGTCCGGATGCCGAGCGCCGAGCGTCGCACGGCTCGCCTCGAGCGCCTCGCGATACAGCCCGCCCGCCTCGTCGAGCTTGCCCTGGGCCTTTAGCAGCCCCCCCAGATTATTCATCGAGGTGATGGTGCTCGGATGCCGATCGCCGAGCGTCGCACGGCTCGCCTCGAGGTCCTCGCGGTACAGCACGCCCGCCTCGTCGAGCTTGCCCTGGTCCTGCAGCAGCATCCCCAGATTATTAATCGAGCCGAGGGTGTCCGGATGCCGATCGCCGAGCGTCGCACGCATCGCCTCGAGCGCCTCGCGATACAGCACGCCCGCCTCGTCGAGCTTGCCCTGGGCGTACAGCAGCGCCCCCAGCCGATTCTGCAGCGCCGACATCGCCCGCTCCTCGCGCGGCATGCGCGCCAGTTCCGCGCGGCCCTCCGCCGCGAGCCACTCGCGCAGCGCCTCCGAGAGCCGCGCATCCAGCTCCGTGTGACCGCCTTTCAGCGCGCGATCGATCGCCGCGTGGACCATCGCCTGGTCCTCCCGCGTGAAGCACTCGGCCGAGCGCGAGTCGATGCGTGCCACGCTCGCCGCGATCACGTCAAACTCATACATCAGCGCCGCCTGAAAGTCGTCCGACTCCGCCGGCGGCAGCCGCACCCTCAACGCCGACGACGCGCCGCCCGTTCTTCCTTGCGCCGTCAGAGTGCACAGCACCTCCCAGAGCATCCACGCGCGCCGAAGTGGCACCGCGTCCCGCCATGGCGCGAAGACGAGGCACGTGTGCCCGATCGCGGCCGTCGTGAGCTGGAAGACGACGTCCCAGTTGCAAGGCCGTTGCGCCGTGCCCACATCGCCGATCCAGTGCTGGTACTGCGAAAAGATGTCGAGCCACACATAATGCCGCTCGTGCTCCTCTTCGGGCAGCGACGACACGTGCGCACACACGGCGTCGACGAGGTCGCGGAACAGGTACTTGCGCGCGTGCGAGACGAAGATGGTTGGTGCGGCGGCGAATGGCACGCCCGTCACGGGGTCGACTGCCCCCAATCGGACGAGGCACGCGGCCAGCGAGTCCCCTGCTGTCTCGGTGAGCGGCTTGCACACGCGCTCGCACACGTCCTCAGTCGTGGCATCGACGAGCAGCGCCTCGTATGCCCGAGCGAATGCGCGCAGGCACGCGACCGACACGCCGAGAAACGGCCAGTTGGGCAGCGCACCGACGGCCGCAGCAGACACCACGCGCTCCGTTGGCGCGTCACCGTCGCCGAGCCGCTCGAGGCGGACGCGCCACCACGCGTCGGAAGATCCGAGCTCCTCGAGGTTGGATGACTTGAGCGAGACAGTCTTGTTGTGCGGCGCATCGAGACGAACGAACACGCGCTCGTCCAGGGCAGGCCCTTCGACCTCACCGACGCTTACGTTGAGCTCGGGCTTGCTCGCGAGTCCATGAACCCGCACCCGACTCCCAGCGAGCTTCTCGAGGAGCGTGACACCCTGTGTAGTCAGCAGAGGGGCGCAGTGAGAGACAGCGCAATGCATTCAGGCGTCACTGAAGGGGGGTTTGCTGTGCAATCCACCCGTCTGATATTCGCACCACAGATATGAGGCGGGGCCGCGCGCCCGCACGCATGGCCGTGGGCACAACTCGATCGGCGTCCACGCACCTGGCCGTTGAGCTCCGGCTCATCCTGCAGGCCAAACAGCGCCGCCGGGTCGCCTGCCAAGAGCGCCCTCCGAGCTGCCTTCGCATCCTCGCTCACGGGCTCGAGCGACCCGATCCGAGCCAGTCGGCCTTGCGCGCCGCCAGCCGCAGCGGCGCCAGGCGCACCGCCTTCATCCACATGTCGCGGCCCACCCTCCACGAGTATGTGACGTCGGAAGCTGGCACCGTGATCTCCTCAACTGGTTGCTGGTCGCCGCCGGTCCTGGCTCGAACAACCCACTCACCCGGCCGGCCCTCGTGCAGAAGGTCGCCCTCCAGGCCGACACCGGCGACGGTGGCGACGACAGGATCGCCTGGCCGCAGCGGCTGGTGGCGCCGCCGCTCCACCACGACGTGGACGAGCGAGATCACGCCGTCGGACGCGAGGACGTCGAAGCCATCCTCGGTCGCCTCAACGAGTGTCTCAGCGAGCGGCACGCCGGGCAGGTACTCTTCCATGTCCTTTGCAGCCATGTAGGTGCGGCTCCAATCGTATGGCGGGGCGATTGCGAGGTGCCGCGTCGGGCAAGGACGGTCGGTGAGCACGCGCGCCGTCGCGATAGCGTCAATCAGCGCGCGTTCCGCGAGGGAGTCCTCCATCTTGCGAGCGAGCTTCTTGCGAGCGAGTTGACAAGTGTGAAGCGCATCCGTATGTGAAGCGCCGGTCCGGTGTCTTGGGTGTCGACTTATAAACATTGGCTGTGAAGCTGAGAACCCGTTTTTTCTCACGAAAAGCCAGGACGTCGCACATCGTGCGAGCGAGGCAGTCCACAGCTTGGCTCGTGCTAGATTTTCGAAAATGAATTTCCCATACAATAGTAGACGCCGCTCCGTCATGCGCTACGTAGGATGTGCGACGACCAGGCTTATTTCCGTGAGAAAAAAACGGGTTCACACGAGTCAAGACCATACCACAGCGATTATTTCCCGGTGTGTAACCGTTTGATCCGTGTGTCCCCGTGTGTCCCGTGCGTATGGTATGTCCCGACTTTCCCCGTGTTAGGTATTTGTGTGTGTCCCGGCTCCGATTGCCCGGGGGCCCCGGTGTTTGTGAATGAACCGTCTTCACAACATTCACAGAAAAACTTGACATGACTTTTGGGCAGGGCATCGAAATATGACGATGTGCATGCAATCGTTGCGTCGTTGGGCCCGCAACGGACAGAATTGCACTTAGGGGTGGTAACACCCTTAACTTTAAAAGGGCAGAGGGGGGGCGAGAGACGGTGATCCACTACATTCGATGCGCTCATCACGGCGCGTTTCGATCAATATGTGACTTTGAGACGAACCGTGATTGACGAAATCCAGTCGGAAGGTTCAGAAGGAATCGAGTCGAGACGAAATCCAGTCGATTCCCTCTTAGACTTCCACACCGACTCCAAATCTCCAATGGTGCTGATTAGCGGTCCTCTCCGCCCCTCTCTCCGTGGCCCTCACCCTTCGCCGCACCTATGTCAGTCAGAAGCCTGTGTAATTGGTACCCATGATAGCGTAGTACCGAGTGTCCGGGCACAGGGACTACTTAGGGACTACAGGTCCTGCCCGGGGTCGCATGCGGTGGGGCCCCGCCACGCGTTTGTCAACGGCTGACGAAACCAAGGTTTCGTCAACGGCCAGACGGGGCGCGCGGCCGGGCAGGTTACGCCACGCGCCTAACGGCAGCGGATAACCGCCCGCCGCCACCAGGAGGTGTTTCATGCTAATCAAGATAAAGATAAACGAACAACAACCCTGACATCATAACAGTATACCACCAACAGGCGCACCACACAACACAAAATGTTCAAAGAGACGAGAGGAGACGAGCACGCGAGAGCACGGCCTGATACGTCTCAACCCTCTCCTTCCTTTCACCGTACGTTAGCGCCGTGAGCCTTAGAGCCAGCACGGAGCTACTCCCAAACCCACAGTCATTTGGTCATTTACTCGGAGTCTCGGACCGAACTCATCGACGAGATTGACGTCGACCGCGTTCCGGCTAAAACAGGACCACACAGTACAGCGGCGCTCATGCGGGCGCGTCCCCGGGGGGGCGTGTGCGTGAATTAAAACAGGACCACACAGTACGGCGGGCGGTGCACATGCAGAGCTGCGGAATTTGTTGCCGACGTCGACGTGAACCCGACTGGATTCCTGACTGACTGGCGACTTCTTGTTCTTCCTGGTGCCCCGGCCATGTCGAAGCGGGCGCTTGCCCGAGGCCCCTCGGTAGAAGACGATGACTCCTCGGACGACGAGCCCGTGGCCAAGAAGAAGAAGCAGAACAAGCAGCTTGTCGCGCCACCTGAAAAGATAGGCTCCATGCGGCCCGCGGCGTGGACGCAGCAGAGACTCACGGCCACTCCCATCCGCAAGAACGTGTGGGAGGGCGAGCTTCCTGAACCGGCCGTGGATGAGGAGGCCGTCGAGTTGCACCGTGAGCGGCTTGGGCTGCGCGTGCCTGCAGTTGGGCGTTTACCGTGCAAATTCTGGTTGCAGGGCCGCTGTCACAGGGGCCAGGCGTGCTCATTTGCGCATGTGAGTGCGGGCGAGGCGGCGGCGAGTAACGCGGCAACGTGTCCACCGCCCATCGAGAGCCTCTCGGACCGCGGCCTGCCGCGCACTCTGGGGCGTTCGATGCTCCACCTCGGCTACCGCGAGCCGAGTCCGATCCAAGCGCAGGCGTGGCCGGCGGCTCTCAAGGGGCATGACCTACTGTGCCGCGCCCCAACCGGCAGCGGCAAGACGCTCGCGTACCTGCTGCCCGCGTGTGCGCACGCGCTGGCAGCGGGCACGCCGCGGGGGGGCACGGGGCCGGCCGCCCTCGTGCTCGTGCCCACGCGCGAGCTGTGCATGCAAGTGCTCGGCTTATGTCGCAAGCTCCAACGGCCAAGCGGCGTCCGCGCCGAGGCGTTGTACGGAGGCGAGCCGCGCGAGGAGCAGGCCGAGGCGATGGAGGGCGCGTTCCACGTGCTGGTGGCCACAGCCGGCCGATGCACGGACATGCTGAGCAGCGGACACGTGTCGCTCGCCCGGGTGGGCTGCCTAGTCCTCGATGAGGCCGACCAACTGCTCACGCTCGGCTTCTCTGTCCAGGTGAGCCAGGTGCTCAGCCAGATCCGACCGGACCGCCAGATGCTGCTCTTCTCGGCCACGCTCTCCGAGCGACTCGAGACCGTCGTGGGCAAATGGTTCACAAAGCCGCCGCTGCGCATCTATGCCGACGAGGCTGTGAATATGAATGTGAATGGCTCGACCGCCCCCACTGAGCCGGAGAGCCTGCTGCCCTCGGTGGCGGCCGACGAGGCGAGCGGCGAGGCGAGCGGCGAGGCAAGCGGCGAGGCGAGCGGCGGCGCGTCGCTGGACACCGAGGCCGCGGCGATGCTGAGCAATGTGCCTTCGAGCGTCGAACAGCGCTTCGTCTTATGCGGGCAGGTGTGAACATCACGCCAAGACGGATGGACTCCTGATTGCCTCTGATGACTGCTGAGTGTGTCCGAATGCCACGGATTGCAGGGCAGCCGCTCGAACGAGCTGTGTGGGTTACTCGCCGAGCTCGGCCATACCGTGAGCGCCGAGGGCTCGGGGTTCGAGGAGCTCGGTGCGGGCCCGTTTGCGAGCCAGCGAAGCGCCGTCATGGGCACCATCGATGGCGTCGGCCAACGCGGGGGGCTCAAGGGCCACCTCCTCAAGGGCCACTACACCTCCTCCGCCACGGCGGCCGCGGTGGGCGCCGCCCTGGGCGGTCCTCGGCGTAACGCGCCGCGCGTGATGGTCTTCGTCAATGAGATCGCGATGCTCCGGAAGCTTGCCATACGGCTTCGGAAGCGCGCTGTGAAGTGTGAAGTGCTCCACGGAGAGCTCTCTCAACGGGAGCGTGAGGAGGCACTCCAGCAGTTCAAGGCCGGTGCAAGGCCCGTGTTGCTCACGTCCGACCTTGCCGCGCGGGGTCTCGACATTGCACGCCTGCCGGCCATTGTCAACTATGACGTGCCCCCCTCGACCGCCTCGTACTTGCATCGGGCAGGCCGCACTGGGCGCAAGGGCGCACCCGGGCTGGTAGTGACCTTCGTGCGGCGTGACGTGCCCAGCCGCCACTTTGCGACGCAATCGCGCGCCCTCTTCAAGCGGGCGGGCTTGCCAATCCCCGAGGCGCTCCGCTCGCTACTACGAAAGCCGGTCGATGCGGCGCAGCGCACCCCGCGAAAGCCGGTCGATGGCGATGCAGGGCTGGCGGGGGCGAGCCTACTCGACTTTGCCGCCATGGCCGCGGTACCACGGGAGCCATGCGAGATCGGGGCGTAATACAGAGAGACCAGACCGTGCGCAGTATGCGCGGCTTCGGCATGCGCAGCTCTGAACTGTGGCTGCGCCCGTATGCGTTGGGAGGTGGCGGTCATGGTGTTGTTGGGGTGGGTAAGGCAAACACCGCACGTGCACGGCACGTCGAAAGGTGACATGATCTCAGATCTGGAGATCTGCCGCACCGCGGCGTCGCGGGCCGACCCGCGACCGACCGCGCCGCGACCACACCGACCGGCCGCAACTCACCGACACGCGCGCGCGCCGGGCTCGGGGTCTGAAGATGCACTGTCACTGCGACGGCGATCGAGACCGTTTTGAAAACGTTGAAGGTCGGAACCGCGTTAAGACTTGAAATTTCTTCAAAGCCGCGTCGCCAGTCGCGCTCCACGCCGCCAGATGCCTTGAGTTCCGCAGAGACGACGTACAGCTCGGGACCGTGGACCTCTCCAGATGCGAACAAAAATTAGGCAGGCAGCTTCAAGCCGCGCATCTGTTGAGCCTTGGCGCGGTCGGCTTCCGCACTCGCCTGGTCTCGAAGCTGCTCGTGAACATCTGCACGGAGCTCGAGCAGGTGCGAGAGAAGCGTGGCCCCCTGATGGCGAAGGGACCCGGCTTCATTGAGTGCACTCGTTAGTAATCCGAGTGCCTCCTTCGGATTGTTCGCGCGAAGTGCCCGCATCGCGTACATCCGCTTCACCCACGCCTTGGTGGCTGACTCTGGGACCGTGATCCCCTCCTCTTGCAGCAGTGCCACGCAAGTTGCAGGCTTGTGGACGTCATTAAAGACCTCTCCGCCTTCGGAGACGACATTTGGCCCCTTGCCACAATTGCCCAAGCAGCCACACGAATCGACCTTCGTGGCACTAAAAGCTTGCTGAAGCATGACCGTGTCTAGCATCGCATCGTTATTGATGAGCGCCTCATTGGCACACGCTGTTAGCACACGAAAGGTTTCGAGCGAATCTCGAGAGCCCGCCTTTTTGCACGCTGTGCTCGTGCAGACTCGCAGTGCGTCGAGGCCAGTCACGAGCAATATCACCAGAATCACTCGAAAAGGTTGCGTCGAGGCCCGTTCCGAGCCGACGGGCGGGCGCACCCCGACGGTCGTCATCAACTCTCGATGAAAATGTAATTCGGTATGTGCTCGCCTTTTGAGAGCGATAGTCTTCGTGCGTCTGAGAAATACTTGTGTGTGTGTACCCCACCCACAAATGCAAAACTACTGCCCCGGCACCTTGCGCTTCCCGCCACGGCCCTTGCCGCTCTTGCCGTCGACGTCCATCGCGTCGGCATCGGGACCAGTGGCCGGGCCTGCAGCGCCATCGCGGAGCCTGACTTCCGGCTCGGGCTGGGTGGGCAGGAAGAGGAGCTCCTCGTCGTCGTCGTCCGCGTCGGGCACATGGTTGAGCTCTGTCGGGTCGATCGTCACGATGTCGATCTTCTCATCCTCGTCGTCCTCCCGATGCTTCGTCTCCTCTTGCGCCACTATGTCGAACTCGTCCTCCCGCTCTGATGAGGGAAGCCATCAGAGGCCATCAGAGGCCATCGGAGGCCATCAGAGGCCATCGGAGGCCATCAGAGGCCATCGGAGGCCATCGGAGGCCATCGGAGGCCATCAGCGGCCCTCACCCGCGTATTCCTCGTTCTCCTCGAGCTCCTTAAAGTCGGGTGCGAAGGCGGACCAATTCTCCGAATAGCGCTTCGTCCAGATGTAGACTGCGCCCGAGCGCGCGCAGCACGCTAGGATCGGGCGCGTCGGATGGCTCGCAAAGTACAGAGCGCCGTCCTTCACCTTGTCACCCTGCCCGAGGATATTCACGAGGTGACCTTGCATGTCCCAGATGTAGACGAGATGGTCGGCCGCCACGTACGCCGTACCGATGATGTGTTCCGACTCGGAGGAGAAGGCTGCGTGTGACCACTGCACACGGTGGAGAAGGCCCTCCCCGTCAGTGGTGATCAGCGGCCATCATTGTGCACTCAGGCGCACTCAGGTGCACTCAGATCAGGTGCACTCAGATCAGGTGCACCTAGGCGCACTTACCTGCACGCGGTTGACCACGTCCTGCAGCTCTCGCGGCGCCGCCTTCTCGCCGGCCAGCATGCGCTCGAGCGAGCACGCGCGGATGATGCGGTCGGACGAGTTCGCCACGAACGACTTGCCGTTGCGAGAGAGCACCAGGGACTTGATCGCGGCGCCTCCTGGCAGTTGTACCGACGCGACGACCTCCCGGGAGTCGACCCTGATCAAATGGACTGCGCCGCGCGAGGTGCCCACGAGCGCGTGTGAGCCCTCGCGGTCGAAGCACGCGGCGGCCACGGCGTCCCGCCGCGCCTTGGGCGCCTCCGCGCCTGCGGACGTCTCCCCGCTCGCTGCTGCAGCCTCTTGACCCGCTGGTGCCTCCGCCACGTCCGTCTGCGGCAGCAGCGCGACACGCTGCTCGGCCCCCGGCAGCAGCGATACCAGGAACGCCTGGCTTGCCGCGCCCGTGCCGACGCATGCGAGGCAGACCGCGCGCCGACGCGGGTGCAGTGCCGCCTGTAGCACCTCGCCGCCCATGTCGACCGTCTGAAGTGCGGTGCTGTTGAGCACGTCCCAGACGATCAGCTTGCCGTCGGCCGAGCCCGAGAGTAGCTTGCGGCTGCTGCGCGTCCAGTGCACGCCGGTGACCCGGCCCGCGTGCCCGAGCAGCGTGCGGGCGACGCCGTGCGTGTCAAAGTCCCACACGACCACCGTACCCTTGAGGCAGCCGCCGGCGAGCAGATTGCCGCGCCCGTTGAAGGTGCACACAACGACCTCGTCCGGCGACACCTGCAGCCGGTCCTCGATCATCTCGGGAAGCTCGAAGAGCTCCGAGTCCAACAGGGCGAGGTTCATCGCGCGCTCCGCTGCGAGAAAGTCCGGTACGTGCACACCGCGCGGTCCGGAATATGCTGTGAAATGAGGCTTAGTTTGTTCCCCTCCCTAAACTGTGGAAACAACGTGAACTTATCCATCATGGGCCCATGTTTATTGATCGAACTCGTGGCCGCGCAGAACATCAGCCCTCCAACTCTTACTCCTCGTCGTCCCTGGGCAGCACGTACCCTTCGACAAAGATGGCCCGCATGGCGGTAGCAAGCGCGACATCCTCCTCGTTGGCGAGGGGACGACCGCCGCCTTCGCTCCGCACATTTGCTACCGGACCGCTCGCAGTGGCAGCACCGGCGCCTTGCCTGCCCTCTCGAGCACTTGCAGCAATGATGCCAATGCCACCGCCGCCTGGCATGCTCTCGAGCGCAAGGAGCTGCTCTCGCCGACGGTTCGCGAGCGCTGTCGGCATCGAGCTCGCAGCAGCCGACCCTGTGGAATACCAGTGCTCGCTCAGAGCGATCGTGGCTGTACGCTTGTCGCCGACCTCGAGCGCGGCCGTCGCGATCGCCTCCCATGCCTCGGGCAGCGCGCACAGTCCGAGCGCGCACACAGCGTCGCGCAGCGCTTCGGTCGATTGGCCAAGCCGCAGCCTTGCCCTGCTCCGTTCGACGAGCACCCGAGCGCCCCAACGCTCGCGCTCGCTCCCGGGTGCGCGCGCACGCATCGGGTCTGGGATGCGTTCACCTTCCCAGCGCCAGACCTTATCGCCAGAGCGAGCTTCGCCCTCAAAGCTCAGCCCATCCGCCGCCATCTCTAGCTGGACGGTGCCCATCACGGCGCTCCTCGAAACCCTAGTGACGCTGCCGCTGCTGCCGCTGCTGCCGCTGCTGCCGCTGCTGCCGCTAGTGGCGCCGCCGCCGCCGCCGCCGCCGCCGCTGCCGCTGTCTGCACTTTCCTCGCGCCACGTTCCCCTAAACAGCCTACCCGTGGCCTCTCCCTGCACGGCGCCGAGCTGCCTGACGCCTTCCGGCCACTCGAGCACCGTCTTGCCGTAGCCAGCTCGCACCTCGACGCCAGCACGTCCGGCGCCGTCTTGAGCTCGCACCTCGACGCCAGCACGTCCGGCGCCGGCGCCAGCGTCGTCCGCCTCCGCCATGCGAGCCGCAAAGGCCATCTCCGTCTTGTAGAAGCTTTCGCGCCATCGGCTGCCGTTCCAGTCGATGCGCGACGCCGCATTCGCGGCGGCCGCGCGAGCAAACGTGGCGGCGGGCGGCGTGTCCAAAAACTTGTCCAAAGCATCAGGCGACGTCTCGAGCACATAGCTCGCGGCCTCGTCGAGCATCGGCAACGCCTCGTTCGCGCGGCTCTCCTTGGAGACGCCTTGAATGGAAGCGAAGACGTCGTCGAGCAGCACGAGCGCCGCTTCGTACTTGCGGTACGCGGTCACGAGCGCCGGGTCACACAACCATTCCAGTTCGTCCTCCAGCATCTTAGCGCAGTCGTCGATAGAGTTGAGACGGAAAAGGTCCCGTGACCGGATAGTTGGCACGCCTGCAGCTTCCGCCGCAGTGCTACAGCCTTCGAGTTTCGCATTCACGCCGCGGCTGCAGCGGATGAAGCACGTGCCCGGGCGAAGCTCCAGCCACGGCGGCCCAATGACACGCATGCACTCTATGGCCCGCCGTGCGTAACCGTAGCCAGGAGTGTAGGTAGGGTTCCGCCTCCCGCAAATGTTCGAGTTGACGCACACCGTCAGCCGACCGACCGTGCACGCGGATTCAGTCGCAGCGAGGAGGGTCAGGAGAATCACATGAACCTTGATCATCGTGCGGAATTCTGCTGTTTGTGAAATGTGAAATGTGAAATGTGAAATGTGAAATGTGCGGTCGTCAGGCGAAGCGCCTCGATGTGACCCACAACCGCACGATTTGGCGAGCTGCATGGAGAGACAAGGATCGCTGGTGGACGAGCAGAGTTGTGAAGCGTGTGAGCAGGAAACCAGCACAGCCCATTCAACCTAATTGTGCTGGGCTGAGGCGCTGAGCGTACTGGGGGTGGTAAGCTACCCGTAGGTGTTGTTCGCCGCGCCACCTCTCGTCTCCTACTGGTACTGTACTGCCTAGCGTAGCTCTCTACCAACTGCCATGGAGCAACCTCTGACATGGAGAGAGGTTGACCTCAAACAAGCCCGAGGGCGCGGCGCTTGTCACCATAGACGGCCGTTGGAGAATCGAAGAGCCGCCGGTGGGCACGATGGGGCTAGCCATGGTGGGTACGATGCGCGGCATCGGCCGGGCCTGAGTCGCAGGCCGAGGCCAATATTCGTCAACCGCCCCTTTGAGCTGTGAGGGGCGCAGACGCGCAACTGGCGAACCAGCATCGCTCAGGAGCCGGCTGAGGGCAAGTCGCTCATTCACACGCCTGTTGGCACTTGGAGTGGCCAGTCCGGTGCGTCGCCGCCACAAGACGTCGAGGCTGTCCGGTGCAGGGACGGTCGATGCGCGAGGTGGCGCAGCTTGAGAGCCGCTTCGGGCCCGGCCAAGGGGGAGCGGAGCGAGATTCGCCATCTTGAGGGCGGGAGATCGAGGCTCCAGGACCGGAGGCAAGTGCGGCGGGCGCTGCGCCGTGTAGAGCGCCCGCTCCTTTGTCTGCTGCCCATAGCCCGGGAAGGCGTTGGTAGGGCAGGACAAGGAGCTTCGGAATGCAAGCTGTCCCTCCTCCTGAACAGATGGAACCCAGGTTTGGTCCCAAGTCGCCGTTGGGAGCGCCGTTTCGGTCACAAACTCGGGCGCCATCTCGGGCGCCATCTCAGTGCTGCTGCTGGGTGGCGTGCCCACGGCCCACCAGGCTGACAGCCGGCGCCGTGGCTGACGCATCGACCACGCAAGGAGAATGCCCCCGGCCGTGAGCTTCACAGGCCGGAAGTACCGCTCGTGGCCGGGTAGCCCGATCGTCACAAAGCTGTCTGGATGCACCTCCGAGATGCCCAAGAGGTCCATCTCCTCGGGTGTGAACGCGGTGCGGTCGTGGAGCAGAGCATCGGCGAGCTCTGCATTCACAATCTCCCTCGAGCTCGCTGACAACGGGCGCGAGGGACTCGCCTCCCAGATGGAGCCCAGAGGGATGTCGATGCCCATGCTGCTAGCTGCGCCCCAGCCGCCCTCGTCGGTTTCGTGAGAAGGACCACTTCCGAGTATAGTAGAGACCGTCTCGTCACCGGGGCAGCGAGCGTTCAGGCTACTCCGCGTGTGGCCGAGGGCGGGCAAGAGGGTTGGCTCCTCCTGAGGTGACTCCGAGAGCGTCACAGAGGGGTGGCGGCTCGGCGTGAGCGCAGGTGGTCCACTGCCCCATCCACCACCGGCGCGACTCGAGGAGCCAGAGCCCATACTCGAGAACACCGGCGCGTAGTCGAGTGAGCTCGGAGCCGAGATCTCCTCTCGTCCGTACGGCTCATCCCGCGTCGTCGCGCCGAAGGCGACGCGGTAGCCTCCCTTGAGGAGGATGGGTGACGCAGGAGCTTCCTTCTCCGGCCGTGCCCGAGACGGCGACGGCTGCAGCGGAGGCAATGGCGCAGGCGGAGGACGATAGCGCTTTATGCTTTTTCCCGGCGGGGGCGCTGGATGTGGCGGTAGCGGCGGAGGCGGCGGCGGCGGCGGCGGCGGCGGCGGCGGCGGCGGCGGTGGCTCGATGTAGAGAGGCTTGTGATGACCGATCGTACCGTCGGGATTGATGACGCGCTCGAGCAGCTCGCGAAGGATCTTAGCATACTCACGACGCTCGGTCGTCTTCGCATAAACGTCGACGAGCTCGAAGAGCGAATCAAAGAAGATGACGCGCGTCATCACGCTCCCACCGCCCGTGTCATCAACCCATGAGCTGTTGGCCTCGAGCTCGGCATCCTTCGGGTCGTCGCCCACGAGGTCGAGGTAGATCTGCTCGTAGATGCACACGTAGTCGGCCTGCGTCAGTTCGATGGCATCGGGTCGACGCACTCGAGCAGTCGCCACGGCCGCCGTCCACCACGGCTGCAGCGCGTTCAAGACGAGCGCATCCCGCCGTAGCTTCTGCCGCACGTGGAAGACCTCACTCGTCGAAAGGTCCGCGTCCCCTTGCTGGAGGTAGTTGGTCGATGCGGCCTTTCTCGCATCGTCGACCTCGGTGACTGCGAGGGCTCCAAGGCCCCCTGCGACTGCGCACCGAACAAACCCCTCAAAGTCAAGATGCCCGTCGCTGCCGCCAGCCTCGGCCATCATGGCTGCAATCTTCGCGTCGGTCATATCGAGGAGTTTGGCCTTCTTCATCATCTTTTTCAGCTCGCGCTTTGATATGGATCCGCTCTTGTCCTTGTCGTAAGCGTCGAAGATTGGCCGGAGCCTCTCCCGCAACGCTTGCTCGGCCTCCCGCTGCAGCTCGGCGTGCTTGACCTTGGCTCGCGCCCTGTCCATCCAAGGCGCGGTCCACCGTAGCAGCTTCGCGCCGAGCACGAGCTCTGCCATGGCTCCGCGGCGCGCACCGCGCTTCAAAGTCACTTCAAACTAATCTGAAACCGATGTAACATGTTTTGCATGTATTTTCCTCGTGCCTCCCCAAATATGTTCACACAACTCTGAATGTGCACACCATTCACGCCACTCCAGTCCCTCGATGCTTTCTCGACGCTCGCCCGGCAGCCATGCTGCCTGCGGTCTATTACATGTACGCAGTCGGCCCAACATGATACTCGTTTACAACATGGACCCAATCGAGTTACGTATACATTCTCGAAACGGAGGGTACAGAAGAAGGCACCAAATGCAAGACAACGCGTCTCGACGTTCGAACTGCTTTGACTTTGTTGCTGGCGGCTGCCCGGCCCAAAACGGCCTGCTCACGCGCCGCAAAACCTCTCAAAGCCCATCCACACCGCCGCCGACCTCCTTCTTGCCCAGTACTTGCCCAGCACCGCCGTCATGTTTGGGGCACCTTGGCCTTTGAGCCAGCCCCCTTGATGAAGGCTTGCCCATTCTTGACGGCATTGCCAGCCTGCTGCAGCGGCGTGGGCGGCGCTGATTGGCTCAGAATCTTCTTGAGCTCGGTAAAGTCAAGGCTGCCGCCGCCGTCCCTATCCCACTCACTAAAGAGGGTGTCAATTTCGGCGCTCGGCACTTCAAGACCGAGAGCGCCCATTGCCTCGTGGAATTCCGCACGACTCACCTGCCAAATATAGGAACACATTGCCAAATAAGGGCTGTGCTCATAGGCAATCAGTGGTAAATCAGTGGAGCTCGTCGCGGCTGCACCTGGCCATCCCCGTCCGTGTCCCAATCACATTCACATTCACATTCACATTCACATTCACATGCACCTGGCCATCCCCGTCCGTGTCCCAATCACGGAACAAATCGAGCACCTTGCCCGCGTTCTTGCGCAGCGCGGTCGCGAGCTGCACCGAGACGGGTGGGGCGAAAGGACCTTCCTCGAAATCGAAGCCCCCGGGCAGCGACCGCGAGCCCCTGCCGCGTTCCTTGGGTGGGCGCGCGTGGCGTGGGGATTTGTCTTTCTGCGCCGCCTTGAGCTCTTCCTTGAGCTCTTCCTTGAGCGCCTTGATCGTCGCCACGTGCGCTGCCTCCGCCTTCTCAGCACATGCGGCGTTCCACTGTGCCTTCGCGAGCACCGCAGCAAGCTCCTTCTCGGCCGCCAGGCGCCCCTTCTCCTCGGCAGTTGCCTTGGCCTCTGCGCCCTGCCGCCCCTCCTTCTCAGCGGCGAGCCGTGAACTCGTCGCACTCAACTCCTTGCGGATCCGATTCGATTCGCTCTCTAGGCCACGCTGCGCGGCCTCGGCCTCCTCCCTCATCTTCTCGAGCGTCGCCTGCGCCTCCCGCTGCTTGGCCGCGGCGGCCAGCTTGAGCGCCTGCAGCTCCACCTTAGCCGCCTTGAGCTCGGCCGCGTGTTTCGTCAACTCCCTCTCGAGCCTCTCCTTTTGAAGCCGCTCGGCGTGGAGCGCGTCCGCCCCGAGCCTCTCGGACTGCCCCTCGAGCTTGCGCCGCTGCTCGGCAAGGAGGCGCTCCAAGAGCTTTTGGCTCTCGACACGCCTCCTCTCCGCATCTGCCTCCGACTCGACGCGAAGGCGCTCCGCCTCCACCGCCGCCGCCGCGGCCTCGGCATGCTTGGCCTTCTCGGCCTCATAGGCGCGCCTGAGAGGACGCTCCTCGAGGGTGGACACGTATGAGGGCCAGAGGCCAATCAGAGGCCAATCAGTGGCCAATCAGTGATCAATCAGTGGCCAATCAGTGGCCAATCAGTGGCCAATCAGAGGCCAATCAGTGGCCAATCAGTGATCAATCAGTGGCCAATCAGTGGCCAATCAGTGGTCAATCAATCAGTGGCCAATCAGTGGTCAATCAATCAGTGGCCAATCAGTGATCAATCAGTGGCCAATCAGTGATCAATCAGTGATCAATCAGTGGCAATCAGTGGCAATCAGAGGCTATCACCTGAGCTCCTCGAGGGTCGACTTGACATTCGCGCCGTCGCCCATCGCGCCGCCCAGCTCGGCGAGCTTGTCGCGCAGCGCCCGGATCTCGTCCTCGTGCGCGAGATTGACGAGGCCCGCCTGATGAGCCTCGTGCCGAGCTCGCCGGAGCTGCGCCTCAAGAGATGCACCCTCGCGCTCCAGCCTCGCGAGCTCAGCAAGGCGCTTCGCCTCGAGCATGCTGCTCGACCAAAAAGACCAGGCACTTGCCTTTTCGGGCGAGCGGAGCTTGTTTCCCACCGCTCGCAGATGAGCGAGCGCGTAGCTGCGAGCCACCCAGAGGTCGACCCACGCTGACCAGCCGTCGGCGAGCGCCGCGTTAAGCAGCTTGCGCACGGACTGACGACGAAGCAGCACAGCTCGATGCGGCGCTCCATCAGAGGCCATCAGAAATCATCAGGCGGGGGGGTATCAATCGTCCTCAATCTTCATCACTCGTCCTCAGCCTGCAGCACGCACGCACGCACGCACGCATGCACGCACGCACGCACGCACGCACCCTTTGGCGGATGCGCTCGATACGCTCTTCCTTTTGCTGCTCCGTCTGCATGGCCTTCACCTGCTCCGCTGAGCCGGTGAGCACCGTCAGCTGGCGCTCGAGATGCTTCTTGTGCTCGAGCCGGAGCTCGGCGATCTCGCGCTCGTGATCGAGCTTGAGCTTCTCTATCTCCACCTGATGAGGGAAGCCATCCGGGGAGATAGGGGAGATCCATGAGTGGTATGCTCGTCGTTCAGCAGTTGGACCCCTCATGGAATATTCCTCTTCAGCAGTCCGACCTCCGTGGGATCTGTCGTCATCGGTGGCGCAATCAGAGTCGTCATCAGTGGCAATCAGTGGTCCTCGCCTTGAGAGCCGATTGGCCCGACGCGAGCGCGTCTTCCCGCCTCTTGAGCGCCTTGAGCTCCATCCGAGCTCGGCTCTCAATCACATCCGCACTCCAGAACGAGAACATGCCCGCTACCTCAGGCGCCTTGAGACGATTGCCGCACTCACGCAGCCGCTCGTACGCGAACGCGCGTGCCGACCAGAAGTCATGCCACGCGGACCATCCAGCGCTGAGGCCGCGGCTTAAGATGCGTCGGGCCACCTGCCAGCAGAGTCGACCAGCAGAGCAGCTCGATGCGCGCCCTCAGAACCAATCAGGGCCAATCCAAACGCAACAAGACGCACTCGAAGGTGCTCATCAAAGGCCATCAGCACGTCCCACTCACCTGTCGGTGGAGCAGCTCGATCCTCGCCGCCCTCTCTTGCCCCGCCCGCATTGCCATCACCTCGTCCGCTGTGCCAGTCAGTTCGACCAGCTGTCGCTTCAGCGCCGTCTCCTTATCGAGCTCGGCCGCCTGCAGCCGCCGCTCGTACTCGGCGCACTTGCGCTGCATCTGCTCAGAGAGGGTGAGGGCCTTGCCTTCAAGCCCGAGGGATCTCCGTCGCTCCTCCCGTAGCCGCTGACGCTGCTGCAGCGCGGCTACGACCGCAAACCACACGTCGAAGGCGTCGCTGATGCCTGGTGAACGGAACGAGCGTGCTGCGAGCCGTAGCTTGCGCTTCGCGTCCGTGCGAGCCGCCCAAAGCTCGACCCACGCTGACCAGCCGTTGGCGAGCGCCGCGTTGAGCAGCCTGCGCACGGACTGCCGACGGAGCAGCTCGATCCGCTCTTCCTTCTCCGCGGCCGCGCGCATCGCAAGCACCTCCTCCGTCGAGCCTGTGAACTCCACAGCCTGTCGCTTGAGCGCCGCCTGCTTGTCTAGTTCGGCCTGCTTCAGCAGACGCTCGAGATGGTGCACCTGCAGTCCGAGTCAATCACGCGTCAAGAGTCGCAATCAAATTCGTCATGAGGCAATCAGTAGCAATCAAATTCGTCATGAGGCAATCAGTGGCAATCAAATTCGTCATCAGGGACCATCCGAGGCCATCAGTGGCAATCATCCGCGCCACCGAACCTGCTTCTGAAGCCGCTCGGATTTCGTCAGAGCATCCCCCTTGAGCCCCGACTCCTTCGCCATCTGAGCTCGCAAGGCCTTCTGCTCCCTGGTCGCGCGCGCCGTGGCGGCTCCCTCAGCCCAGAAGCTCCACGCGCTCGAGAGGGCGGACGCCTTGAGTTGCCGAGCAGTCTGCCTGAGCTGATGCATGGCATGCCGTCGCGCCTGGGCGCACTGCTGGATGGCGATGAAGCCTCGGGTGAGCCCCACGTTCATGAAGCGCCTGCCGCTCTGCCGGCGCATCAGCTCGATACGGCGCTCCCTCTCCATCTTCGCCTGCGGTCATCAGAGGTCATCAGAGGTCATCAGCGGTCTCGTCAGAAAGGATCAGAGGCCATCAGAGGCCCTCAGAGGTGATCATCAGAGGTGATCATCAGAGGTATCATCAGCGCCCATAATCTCACCTGAGCCTCGAGCATGGCCTCCATCTGCGATTGGCCGCCGTCCAGTACGAGCAGCTTCGCATGGAGGGCCATCCTCTCGGCCTCCGAGGCGGCGAGCCGCCTCTCGTAATCCGCCTTCATCCGATCGAGTTGCGAGAGTAGGTCCATGCGAGCCTGGGCTGCTTGCACCTCGCGCTCGTGTGCTGCCTTCGCCTCGCGCGCCGCCTTGAGGTGAAGGACGTCTAGGCGCCAGAAGTCGAAGAATTGGGTCACCTCCGGTGCACGAAGCCGGTTGCCGCACGCGCGCAGCTTCGCGAGCGCGGAGGACTTAGCACGCCATGTGTCCACCCAGACGGACCAGCCGCGCGTGATGCCTGCGTTCATCATGCGCCGCACCATCTGCGCGGGTGCAGGGGTAAGAGGCGCTCCATCAATGATAATCAGACGCACTCGTAGCCCATCAGACGCACTCAGAGCCTATCAGGCGCACCTGCTTGTGCATGAGCTCAATGCGCTCCCTTTTGGCCTTCGCCTCGGCCTCCTCCTTGGCCAGTGCCTCCATCGCAAGCCCGCCATCGAGCTGCGCACACTGCTGGGCGAGAGCCTTCCTCTCGTCGGTCACCACCGCGAGAGCACCGAGCGCCTTCGTGAGCGCCTCCTCGAGTCGCTGGATCTTTCGGCCCTCCTCGGTGAGTAGCTCGGCCTTCATCTGGGCCTCCGCGCGCAGATGTGCCGCGACCGTTGCATGCAACCGCTTGAGCCAGTGCGCGAATGCATGCTGGAGCTCGGGGGACTTGAGACGATTCGCCACCTCGCGTAGCCGTCCCATCGCGTACCTGATGAGGAGAGCACTCAGAGGCTCTCAGAGGCGTTCAGAGGCACTCACAGGCCTTCAGAGGAACTTGGTGGCACTCGGCGGCTCTGCACTCAGTGGCACTCAGTGGCCATCAGCTGCTCGATGGCGTACGTCTTAGCCACCCAAAACTCACACCATCCTGAGAAGGCACTCGACAGCCCCACATGCATCAGACGGCGTGCACTCTGCTTGTGCATGAGCTCGAGCCGCTCGAGCCGCTGCTTTTCAAACTCCGCCTGAGGCGCGGCCAAGACGGCAATATCAGCCATCGTCAGTGTGGCAAAACAGCGGCACTCGGAAATACTCAGAGGTGTTCAGAGGCACTCCGAGGCACTGGTACCTGCAGCGCCGCCTCGCGCCGCGCTGCATACTGGCACGTGCAGCCAGCCTGCCACTGATCAAACTTGGCGCGCTGCTGTTCAAGCAGCTTCTCGAGCAGCGTCTTGTGCGAGGCCACCTGCCAAACAAGGGGTGATCAGACGCCATCAGACGCCATCAGACGCCATCAGACGCCATCAGACGCCATCAGACGCACGTGGGCCGCAATCAGCTCCGTGTGAAAGGCTATCTGATTCTCCGCCTCCGCTTCCGCCTCGACGCAATCAGACGCAATACAGACGCAATCAGACGCAATACAGACGCAATCAGACGCAATCAGACGCAATCAGACGCAATCAGACGCAATCAGCGACCTGCTTCGCCGCCTCCGCCTCCGCCTCGAGGCGTCGCTCATCGGCGAGGGCGGCCTGCTCCAGACAGCGCTTGTTCTCGGCGATCAGCTGCTCTGGCGAGGTACTCTTGCCGAGGAGCGTCGCGTATTCGTGCTCCTTGGCCGTGAGCGTCGCGGTGAGCTCCCGCACGCGCTCGCTGAGGCCTTTGGTATCGTCCTCGTGCGCCACCTGCAGAAGCTCGAGCTTGTTCCGAAAGTATTTCTCCTGCCGCGCCTTATGCGTGTCGAGCTCGCTCAGCACGTGTGCCTGCTCTCGCAGCTGAGACTCGGCCTCGTCTAGGCTGCTGCTGAGCTCCTTCACTCGGTCGTGCAGCAGCTTACGCTCGTGCTCGGTCTGCGCCGCCTCCCTTTTCCAGTGCTCGAGCTGCGCCTGCACCGAGCGCTTCTCGAGCACCTTGTCGCCCATCAGCTTCTTGATCGCCTCGTTCTCGAGCACGCGCCTGCCACGTGCAAGCAACACAAGGGGGACTTCCGTTCGTGAGAGGCTGCTGCAGCGGGGAGGACAGCGGGGAGCACAGCCCGAGATCTACCCGAGATCATGGCAGGCAGTAGCAGGCAGGTCGAGCCAAGAAGGTGGCGGCGGCGGCGGGCGGCGACGACAGCAGCGGCAGCGGCAAGCAGCGGCGAGCAGCGTCCAGGTGGCGCGGCGCGGCATGTGGCAAGTCCGGCCCCGGCGGTCTTGATCCAATCGCAAGCCTTTAGGTGGCCAGGGCCGGCGCCTCTCTCTTGCACGTCATGGGACGGAGTCTCAGGCATGGGATGCGGGCTGAGTCGTCCGGGGGTTGACGTTGTGCGACAGTTGGCCTATCGGTTGGCCGAGCAGACCCTAGAAATATGGCAATCGTAGAAGGCAATCAAGGGTCATCACAGAAATGTCTTCAGGGGCCATCAGGGGTCATCGGGGGCGTCACGCACAACCAGCCGTAGAAGGCTTCCGCCGTGCCCTTGCGTAGCCGGTTGGCACACTCGCGCAGCTTGCCGAGCGCATACGCACGCGCGTAGCAGTACTCGGCCCACGCGTTGAAGCCGAACATGATGCCCTGGTTCCGTATGCGCCTGCCGGCCTGACGATGCAGCAGGTCGACGCGCGCTTGACGCTCCTTTTCTCGTGCCTCGCGCTCCTTCTTGCTGAAGCGGGCGGAGGACTCCTCGAGCGAGCCGCTCAGGGCGCCCACCTGCGTCTTCATCACGCGAAGCTGCGAGAGAGTCGTCTCCTTCTCACGATCGCCGTCCGCGACACGTCGCTCGTACTGATCGGTGAGCTCGCGCAGCTTCGCCTGCCACTCGCGCTGCACCTGCTCGAGTTTCAGATCGAGCTCGTTAGGGGGAGTGCACTCGTTCGTCTCGCCCACGGCGCCCGAGCCGTCGAGATGCGGCATGGCCCCTGGGCGCACCACCCCGTATGCCGAGTCGATCTGCCGTTGGCGCACGGCCACGTCGATGGGCTTGCGACTCGTGTTCAGGTCGGTGACCTGCTGCTCAAGCTCCTTGATTCGCTTACGGAGCGTGATGACCTCGCGGCGCAGCTTGCGGTCTTCATCATATGGCGAGCCACTGGCGGCCGGCAGCGCCGGCAGATCGCCCGGCGTGAAGGGCCGGCTCACGCTCAGGTCTGTGTAAGGCGTGGAAGTGCGGGGGAGCATGAGCTGCACGTTGCCCTTCTGGCTGGGAGGATTGCGGTGCGGGACGTCCAGAGGCGCTACTGCGCGCGCCGCAGACGGCAGCTGAGTGCCGCCTCCGTCATGCATCTTCGTAGGGCTACCCCATGCACCGATCGGGCCGCCAAAGGGCACCACGGCCCGCGGCCGAGAAGGCTGCGGAGGGAGCTTCATGACACCGAGCTCTGCGGCGCTCAATGAGGGATGCATCGCGGCAAACGCTTAGGTGCTTCAGCCGCCAAGAGCGAGCAGCTCGCGCAGGAGGATTGCCTCCCAAGGCTGAAAGAATTGTGGTGGGTCACGAGCTCCAAAAGTGAAACGGTGGACTGCGGACTTCATCTGAACTCCTCGTTGCATGCGTTCCCGTTCACGTATAATTGCTATGTCGGCAAGACGCACGACCACCGGTCACGTGGAGATTTCGTTGCATGCTGGTCCATTTCACACTGCAACTTCGCCGACCGGAGAGGAGGCGGGGAACTCCGCCGCCCAGTCTGCATATCAACCGTGAAGGCTTCGCAGACCGTGCCAGGCGTAGAGGACCGTGCACATCTGTGGTGTGGTAGACTGGGTTGTTCATATGCGTGGAGCCTCGCGAAGCCAACCGTTGCGGCTCCTGTCCACCGCCCGAGCTCAATACACAACCCACCGTCGGTCGATCCTGTGCCTGGGCGACTCGATCACCGAGTACGCCTCCCACATCGGTACGTCGACCACTCTACAAGTGGCTAGACATCCTCGTGGCAGTCCGCTCGGCAGCGACACAGAGCAAGGCCCTGGATGGGTGGCACTGCTCGCGAGAGACTATGCGTGGTCGCGGCGAGCCGACGTGCTCAATCGTGGCTTTGGCGGCTACAATTCCAGGATGCTGCTTGAGGCTCTCGACGATGCGCTCTTGCCGACCGACCGTGACTCGGTAGCGGCCGTCACCCTCACGCTTGGCTCCAACGACAGTCACTGCAGTTCGCATGCGCTGCACGTACCCGTGGACGAATTCGAGCACAACCTGATCGAGATCCTGGCACAGTTGCAAGCGAAGCTTCCTTTCGCAAAGCGTATCCTCTTGTCTCCCCCTCCGTGCGATGCGGACGATTGGCGAGCGTACAGCCTCCGCATGAGCGATGGTCTCGATGATGGTGGCGGTCTCGGCAGCGATGGGTTGGCGCCTTATGTGCGAGCTGCTAGGCGTGTTGCCGGCGTGGCACAGGAGGTCAGATTCATTGACCTCTTCCTCACCATGCACTCGCGATCCGGATGGCGCACGTTGCTCCAGGCCGATGGGCTTCACCTTAGCGCCGCTGGGAATGCGATGGTGCATGCGCTCGTGGCCGAGGCGCTCGCTGATGTGGGGCGTGCGCCCCTCGATCTGCCTGTGCACCTGCCGCACTGGTTGGCGAAGACGTCGCCAGATGCCTTCGATGCGGAGGGAGTCCCTTTGGATGCGGGGAACGGTCGATGAGCTGTGCCCCACAGAGCCTAATGGTCCCTCATACCCTGTCTGGCAGTTGCGACGGGACGTCGATTTGCTAGAGGTTCTGCCAAAGATCCACGAAGAGACGTTGTTTCTGATTAGATAGAGGTAACGCGTTTGAGTTTCAAGGATGGAAGGACTGTGAGTTCACACTTAGGAAAAAAAGCGCCGTCGCGGCGCCGGGAATTTTGCATGTCGGCTCTTATCAACGCGGCTTTCGCGCTCGTGACGGTCCTCTTGATCATGCTCGCCTTTCACCGGCCGGTCATGGAACGGCGCACTGTGGTGGTGGGCGACTGGGCGCAGTGCGTCAAGGCCGACGGCGGGCGTGGTCTTTGCATGACTGACGATGTCAACACCCGCACCTCGATCGCCAATGTCGTGGACAGCATGCAGCTCGACCTCAACGCTGCCGAAGCGGCGCTCCGCGATGCGAACAGAGCTCTCACCGGTGGTAGTGCTGTGGCAGCGCCGACACCAAGCAGTACCAGCTTTTCCGTCGCCGCTGCGGTCGCGCCGACGCCAAGCAGCGTCGGCCCTTTGGCCACGGCCGCCAGCAAGCAGTGCCATCCCGAGTGCACACGGCGCGGCACGTGCAACCTCGAGCTGGGTCGCTGTGACTGCCCGCCCTTTTATACGGGCGCCGACTGCTCGGAGCCGCTCTTTCCCGCGTGCGTCAAGCAGTGGGGCCTCGCGATGCCTGTCGCGTCCTGCGGCATCCACACGCAGCCCGCCTTCCCAAGCAGCTGCGAGTGCGTGTGGGAGTGCCACGAGCTCGGCCTGGACGCGCGCCAGGAGTGCCTGGTGGAGCCCAAGCCGGGCCAGACGATGGCCCAGGCGGCCGCCGACGTCAAGAACCGCATGGGCTGGATGCCCGTCGTAGCGAACGAGACGTGGCTCCAGCGCACACGGGCGGATGCCGACGCGAGTGCCTCCGATGACCGGTGCTCGGGGCACGGCATCCTTTCTGTGCAGCTGCCGTACGAGTTCTACCCGAAGGAGGCGGATTGTCAGCCGGGCGGGCGTCAATACAATCTCGAGGAATGCCTCAACCAACGCGTACCCAAGTGCCGCTGCTTCCCCGGTTGGTCGGGGGCCAAGTGTGACCTCCGGATGGACGAGCATACTCATTTGCACAAGTGCCTCAACGACTGCTCTGGACAGGGCACGTGCGTCTCCAACTTTTGCAAGTGCAAGCCGGGCATCTACGGAGCCGACTGCTCGCTCGGGGGCGCTACGCCTCTCCGGCCGACAGCGCCGTCCACAGGCCTTCGGCCACGGGTCTACGTGTACGACGTGCCGCCACGCTTCACTAGCTGGATGGGCACCTTCCGCCGGGGCGACTGGACGCGTGACCATTGGTATGGCGTCGATGTGATGCTGCACCAGCAGCTGCTGCGCTCGCCGTACCGCACACTCGACCCCGAGCAGGCCGACTTCTTCTTCATACCTCTCCATCTCTCCCTCGGCTTCTACTCTCACCGGTACGACGCCAGGCGCTGCTTGCGTCGCTGCTTGCGTCGCTGCTTGCGTCGCTGCTTGCGTCGCTGCTTGCGTCGCGACTCTCACCGGTGTGACGCCAGGCGCTGCTTGCGTCGCTGATGGGCGAACCGCCTTCGTCCTTGGGCAGGTACTACTTCAAGCACTTCACGCTGCCCGCGGCCAAGCCACTTCGCGACGTGCTGCAGTACGTACGGCAGACGTGGCCCAAGTATTGGGCACGCCGTGGCGGGCGCGACCACCTGATCGTGATGACGCAGGACCAGGGCAATCGGTTCGTGCGCGAGTCGGTGCGTGAGTCGACGCCCCTTATCATGATACACCACTGGGGCGCCCCCGCCTCGGTCAAGGTCGACGGACAGGGGCAAGGGGATCACAAGGTGGGATTCGACATCACGGTGCCCCCCTTCCATGGCGAACAGGCGCGTCTCAATCGCTGGATGCTGCACGGTGACTTCGCCAAGGTCGCTCCCCTCGATGCGGCCGCGCTGCGCCTCGTTCCAGCGGAGGATTCCTTCAAGCACGACCTCTTCTTCTCCGGCAAGATGAACCTGAATTGGGGCCGTCATTACTCTCTCGGCGTCCGTCAAGGCGTATACCGCGCTCACCGGCGCCACCCGCGCTTCAAAATCCTCACCTTCGACAACGGCGTGCAGGAGAAGCTCCCCTTCCCTACGCACGTGGATAACTACGCATCGGCTAAGTTCTGCCTCGCGCCCGCAGGCTACGGCTTCTCCTCTCGCCAGTACGCTGTGATGGCCGCTCATGGCCGCTCATGGCCGCTGATTGATCCTGATGCCCACTTCATGCGTACGAGTGCGTCTCCTTGCGTGTGGCGGCCTCTGATGGGGGCCCTCCCTAATTTGGCATCTGATTGGGCACGATGGCAGGTACGAGCGCATGCTGGTGATGATTGCGGTGGATTGCGTCTGATGGAACCTCCCTAATTTGGCAGGTACGAGTGCGTGCTCGTGGGCTGCGTACCCGTAGTCATCCAGGACGACGTCGAGATGGCCTTCGAGGAGGTGCTGCCCTGGCACCGCTTCTCCATCCGGCTCAACTTTTCGGACATCCCGATCCTTCCGCAGGTGAGTACCACTGATTGCGACTGATTGGGACAGATAGGAACGTCTTCTGAGCCTCTCGCCTCGTCCCGATCCTTCCACAGCTGCTGGCACGCGTACCTGCGGCACACGTCGCGCGCCTACGCCGCGGCCTCGGCTGCGTCTGGCCTCGGATGCTCTGGCTAGCTCCGGGCCTTTACCCGCATGCGACCGACTCCGACCCAACGCTCGTCGCTGCGCGCCCGCACGATGCCTTCGAGACGACCATGCGGACGCTGCGCCGCCGGCTGAAGCTGGGCGACTCGGCGGCGTCAGAGGCCGAGCCGTGGCGTGCTGCCGTTGAGAGCTGCCTCGTCGAGGACGGCGACGAGGCTGCATTTGACCTCGGCGCCTTGCGCCGACAGGTGCGCGCTGAGACGCTCACGCTGAGCCAGGACGCGAGCGACATGGAGTCCATCCTCCGCGAGTGGGAGCTGGGACGTGACGACAAGACGTTTGCGATGAAGACGCGCTTCTTCCCGTCTGGCGTGAAGATTCCTGGCGTGAAGTGGACGGATTGAGCTTTTGAATCGGAATGCCACCGGGGCGCAGGGGATGCTGTTGCTGAGACGCGCGGCACGCCGACACGCGTGTAGTTTCCCTCGAACACGGAACATAGATTCATAGTCGAGTCCGGTCAAGCGGCAGAGCCAAGCGAATTTCATATTATCGGTACAGCCCGACGGTTCGCGATGTTTGCCTAATGGTATATTTTATACATACTGCAGTATGGTATCTGTGGGCAATCTGGGCTCTGGCTATTACGGTCCCGTCCGGGGGTGTCTACCCGTGTCTGGCAGTTTGTCGACGAGCTGTCCCCAAGGTGTGTCAGATCGGATCACTTTCCTCCCGATCGCCTCTCACTCTTTGACCGGAGCGCGATTCGATATCGTGGAAAGCAAAATGAACCAAAAGAAGCTGACTGATGCGATGAACGCGATGCGCAAGTGCACGGGCACCACGCTGAAGGTCAGGCACTGTGTGGGAGTCCAGATGAGCCAGTACTTCCACAGCAGGTCTTTCTTTGCGTCACTCACGTACCGAGAAAGCGCGTCGCGCACCGAGGACCGAAAGACAAGAGCCCTGACGATGTAAGCAGCTGGTAAACACAGGAATGGTGTCAGAATCAGCTGATCGACGACGACCTTGCTGGCAACAGTGACTAGGTCGGTGCCTTCACCAAAAACAACCGGGAAGCAGTTGTTGAATAGAAAGTTCTCGAAAAATCCATTGTACAATCCACCATAGATGATGAAGGCAATGTTTCGCCGAAAGCTGAATCTGGGCTGCTTGCGTGCGGATTCCGTCTTCTGCGCTATCGCGTCGCTGCACATAGCCTTGAAGCCGCAGGTGAGGAAGGCCGCTTGGTATGGAGAGGACTTGTAAAAAGCGTTGATGACGCCGAGCAGGTCTGCTGCGGCCATGGCTGGCTTTTGCCCTCTTAAGCGGCTGTGGAGCATTGCAGAGTCTGCATAAGCATGCGGACCAAAAGTAGTGGTCGGCACCACTAACAAGAGTATCATCGTGCGTCGCATGGACGGCCTCGCGTCGCACGAGAGGATGTGCCTCGTTCGACGATCTGGTGTGAACGGTTTTTGGGGGTGTACGATTTCAAACATTGGTTGTGAAAGTTAACGCGACACACTCGACAGCCGGTGCTACGGCTGCCCGCTCAGAATACACTCACTGCGGTCTCGCGTTGGAATTCGTCAACTGATTCGCCGCACGTGCAGCTCCAGCGGCGGAGTGAGCATTGCACTGCAAAGAGTGCGCAATTTGCAACGCGTTTCCGGGGTCCAGGATGTGCGAGAGAGTGTGGCTTTGATATGACTTTTGAGATTGGGTGCACATCGCGACGCGGCTCCCAAACTTCTTTTTACAGTCGCCCCCCACCGCGGAGGTCGTTTTGTGTCAGGTCGGTCCTGTGGCTGACGGGTCCTTCACTCGGGCGACTGGCTGGCCAACGGTCCGCGCGACTAGCCAGCGCACGATCCGCATCGTTACGTGCTTAGCCATGTCCGGACGCGCTTCGCCGCCAGTCAGCCCCAGATCCCCGCCAGCTGGACGAGCCTCGCCAACTCGTCAGCCGCCAGCTGAACTCGTCTCGCCAAAGCCACCAGCTGGACGCACCTCGCCAAAATGTGAGCCACTAGCGACAACTAGCGCAGGGTCGGCCATTACTGACGTTGAACTCAGGAACATTCTTCGGCCCATCTTCAACAAATTCGACGCCAAGAAGAGCGGCTTCATCTCGACAGCGGAGCTACCCTTGGTCGTCAACGCTGTGGGCGTTGAAATGACGCCGGAGCAGGTTGCAGAGATGGCGCAAGAGATAGATCCGAATGGCACTGGTGACATCGACTTCGACGAATTCGTGCAGGCTTTCCGGACGCAACTGGATCAGAGTCCGGGTGACATCCTTGGCAACAGCCCCTTTGGGAAAATGGCGACTACGGAAACCCGTGCAGCTGGCCGTTCGGCGCTCGTCATCGAAGAGGACGAGCGCCGTACGGCTAGTTACGACGAGGACGGTTTGGCGCGTTGGGTTGGTGATCTTCCGTTTCAGCTGATCGCAATCATGAAAAATCATACCGCGCGCGTGATGGAGTTGTTCAACACCCTCGACGAAGATGGCGACGGACAAATAGTGATGCCCGAGTTCGTGCGTATCATCAAGCAGCTAGGCGTTGCGGACGCCGCCTCAGAAAAAGACCTGGAACGGCTCTTCAAGGGCATCGACTCGAACGATAACGGGGTCATCACATTTATAGAGCTGCAAGACGCGTGTTCGAAAGCTCGGCGGGGGCGATCGGTACTGACGATGACCGAGGAGGAGGAAATGCAGCGTGAGGCAGCCAGGTCAGAGCTCGAGCGTGCTCGTGCAGAGGAAGAAGATCGGTTGGCAAAGGAGCGTGCTGCAGCGGCAGCGGCTGAGGAAGAAGCACGAAGGCAACTGGAGCTCGCGGCGCTAGAAGCAGCGAAGGAAGCAGAGCGCCGTCGCATAGAAGAGCGGCGACGCCTTAGGGCGGAGCAAGAGAGACTGCGGGCGGAGGCTGAGGCTGCTCGGGTGGCAAGGGAGTTGGAGAAACTTCGTGAGCTGGCCCTGACCATGCAGAAGATGCAGCAGCAGATGCTGGAGTCGCAATCACATCGTAAAGCGCCTCGGATGGAGCGACCTCCTTGGAAAGCCTACCTATCGCCTCCCGACGGGGCCAAGCTGAGCGTGTACCTTCGCACGAAGGCAGACTCTTGCACAGAGCATGCCATGCTGGATCAGACGCTCGCGAGGTGGCGGAACGAACGGCAACGCCGTGGGCAAGTTTGGGCTACTGGTTATGGTTCCGCTCCTGTTCCTGCTTCTCCAAACTCAACACTGCTGGATGATGGCAGTCGGACGAGGCGGATTGCACCCGATGGACTGCGTCTGCACCTGCTATCTGTGTCGCGGATGGCGCCCCATCACTATGTGTTTGCGACTTGGGCAAATTTGGCTAGTGGGCCGTCCGCATCCGCGGCGACAGTCGAGCTCAACCCTGGGCCTGGCTTCATCCGTGACGATACCCTTGTAGAGGCTGCATTGAGTGCGCTGCAGAGGGCGTACCCACGGGACGTACCCCGTGAGACAGCGCATGCCGATTACTCGGGGGCGGGGGGCGCCTGCCGTCGCCGCGTGCGTACGATTCTCAGTTGCAATGGCAGCGTGCTCGATGTTGCAAAGCCCATCGGCGAGCAGTGCCGTGTGAGATGCTTCGTCAATGTTGCGTCGCCTCGATTGCACACTCGTTCGCCGCGGCCACCAGCTCACGCGCCACCTGTCGAAGAGAAGCCAGGCCAACCCCTGCATAGGCCGGCTCCACCTCCCGGCAGAGCGAGCGTTCCAGCGGCGCCATCCCATCGTGCACCACCTGGCGCGTGTCAGCAGAGGCCTGTCAGCGCGCGGTAGTACTCAGTACAGCGAGACTGCGGTACGAAAGCCCGGCCGCGTACAAAACAGTACTCCAAGGAGTTCGCGGATATCGTCGTGATCGTCCGCATCGTGCTCGGTGTGGTTCTCGCTTCGGTTCGCGTTCGCGTGGCCCGTCGTACACGATCAGACAACAAACAGACAAGAACCACCGTAAACGTAAAGTCCGCGCCGGATACCAAGCGAAGCATAAACGTGCGTATAGCGGTAGAGCGTAGACAGTACCCGTGTTTCGTTTACATTTTGCTACTCGTCCGCCTACACTACTTTATTAGAGGCAACTAGTACCGTACATCAAAGCGAAGTACTAATTTGATTCCCATTTCGCATTACCCCGCCGCCGAGAGCCAGGAGGGCAGCCACGAGGTCTCCGCCTGCTGCTGCTGCTGCATCACCTTGCTGCCACTGCGGCGCATCTCAGCTCTTGCGATCGCGCGAGCCTGCGACTCTTCGAGCTTTTGGCGCTCCTTTTCCGCCTTTGCCCTGGCTGCGGCCGCGGCTGCTGCCGCCTCGGCCTCGAGCCGTTGCCTCAGCGCCTCCTTCTCGGCTTCGAGCCGTTGCTGCTCGGCCAAGAGCTCGGCCGCGTCGCGTCGCTGCTCCACTCCCCAGTCAGCGCTGGCCACCTGCCCTTGTCGCAGCTGGAGGCTGTGCAGAGACGCGCCCGCGCCCGTGACGGCGCCGGCGTGCTCATGCTCGCCCCCATGGGCCAGCGCTTCGTGCTCGGTCGCTCGCCGATGCTCGGATCGCTCGGCCGCGCGCGCGCGAGACTCGAGCAACTTACGAGCCTTGTGGGTCCGCGCCGTGTCGGGCGCTTCGGGCTCCGCCAGTGCGGCAACGGCGCCCAAAGCGGCGCTGAGCTCGGCCACTTGTATAGCGTGCGGCGAGAGCTGGGGCGTGGCCCAGGGCAGCAGCCAGCCCATCCAGCCCGGGGTTGCCTCGGGAGAGGTACTAGAGGCACTCGAGGCCCCTGCTGTGGATGTCGGCAGAAGGCTGCTCTCGCTACTGCGACCGAGCCACGAGGGCAGCCACGAGGCGTTCGCCTGCTGCTGCTGCTGCTGCTGCTGCTGCTGCTGCTGCGTCGCCGCCAAAGCGTGCCACCCTCTCCCCCTGCGGCCGCCCAGCGCCGTGGTGCTCGCCTGCGCTCGAATGCTGGCCTGTCGGGAGACGCGACTTGCCGTTCGAGCCAGGCGATGAGGCACACCATTGCTGTGTTGGCCGGGGTGCGCGTCCGCATGCGTGCTGCCCTCTTGACCGCGACGCCAGCGCAGAGGTGCTTCCTTGAGTCCCCGGCGCGTCAGCGGACCAGACTCCCGGCTTGAGCGCTGCGGATGCTGCCACGCGCCCGAGTGAGCGGCCGGACGACCTGCCCCGTCGTCGTGTTCACGCATCCGCGCCACGCGCCTGGCGGCGATTTGGCTGAGCAGCGCCTGGCGCCGCTCCCGTTCAGCTGCGAGCCTCTGATCTCGATGGAGCTGCCTCAGCACGCTGCCACTCGCGCCGCCCACGTCGCCGCCCTCGTTGCCGACGACGTCGGCCGCGACACCAAGCGCCGTCCCAAGCGCCATATCGTTGTCGGCCTCATCAAGTGTACGTAGCCGTTCTTCCAGGATCCAAAAGTGGATCAACGGTCGCAGCCGCGTTCCAGTGAGGTGCGGCACATGCGGGGCGCCCTCACCCCCCCACTCCCTTGCGGCGCCCAGTGTGCGTGCCAATGGAGCGCGATCTCTTGAGACGTGCTCGCCGCCAGCTCTGCTGCGGTAGTTCGCCATCGCCGGCGTACTTGGTCGTGCGAGGTTCACGGCCTCCCTCTGCAGCCGCGCCTCGGCCTCCCAAAACGTAACCGCGCGTGAATAGCTCTGGCGGAATGGTGCTTGAGTGGCGAGTGCACTGCGATCCCCCCGTGGACACAGCTTGGGTTGCCTTCCCAGCTCAAGCCGCGCAGCCCCTTCAACATGACGAAGAGGCCCTGGGCGAGGCGTTGGCGTCGTCGTTACCGTGGCCATGGCCGTGGCCGTCGTCATCGTCGCCATCGTCGTCGTCGTCGCGGCCCTGGCCGCGTCGCGCCGTGCGCGCCACTCTTCCCGGCGCTCTTCCCTTGCCGCCGTCGCATCCGCATGTCGCATCTCCAACTCGCGCCGCAGCACCTGACGCACCGCAGGCATCTGTCGTTGCATATGCTCGCGTAAGGCCGCTCGTCGCGTTGCAAGCATACGTGCATACTCCAAGGCCGCGGCACGTAATTCCTTATCAGGGGCTGCCATCCCGATGCCGCCGGAATCGGTCGTGGACTCCATCTCGGGCTTCGTCAGGGAGGCCTCGGTGAGAGGGAGCATGCTCCCTGAGAGGGAGGCCTCGGGTGCGAAGCTGACCGTCTTGCGATCGTGCGAGCTGCCAAGTGCAGCGACCGCTGCGGCTTGGCGCCGACGGAGCTGTCTATGGCGCCATATCAAGAAGGTGGTGCACGCGATGAGCAATAGGATCGAAGGTATGGCTGCGCCAAGGACGACGGGCATGATTGGTGGCGGAGCGGGCGGCGGTGAGGGCGGCGGAGGCGAAGGTGGCGGTGTGGGTGGCGGCGATGGCGGCGGCGGCGATGGCGGTGGTGAGGGTGGCGGTGGCGACGGCGGCGGTGAGGGAGGTGGAGGTGAGGGCGGCGGCGAGGGCGGCGGTGGCGAGGGCGGCGGTGCGGGTGGCGGCGATGGCGGCGGCGACGGTGGTGGCGGTGGCGGCGGCGACGGCGGTGGTGGCGAGGGCGGTGGTGGGGGTGGCGGCGACGGCGGCGGCGGCGGAGGTGGG
>Ga0210242_100315_pt1 | contig 42278 bp, 55 predicted proteins | sample ChrtobMeP5a_16mM_FD_155445 | JGI IMG/M metagenome (GOLD analysis project Ga0210242, IMG submission 155445) | Chrysochromulina tobin associated microbial communities from unialgal haptophyte culture, Seattle, Washington, United States - P5a_16mM | ecosystem: Host-associated > Algae > Haptophytes >... | reverse complement strand
ATCTACGGCATCGTGCGCAGCGCGATGGAGCTCATCGAATCGTGCGGGCGCGAGCGCGAGCTGCGCCGGGAGGCGGTGCGGAGCATGGTGGCGGCGGGGGCGACGGACGTGGAGCTCATCGGGGCGTTTGAGGACGCGTGGATCCTGGAGGATCCCGAGTGGGCGGCGGGGGTGGAGGGCGGCCGGGACGGGCTCGGCAAGGGGGTGCTCACGGTGGACAAGGAGGAGGGGCGCGTGTGCGGGCTGGAGCTGAGCGGGAAGAAGTGGAAGGGGGAGGCGCTGCCGGCGTCTGTGGCGAGGCTGAAGGCGCTGCGAGAGCTCACGATGCGAGACTGCAGGGCGCTCAAGTCGATTGCGGTCCTCCCCGAGTCGGTGACGCAGATTGGTGAGTGGGCCTTTGGCGGCTGCGCCTCGCTCGCGTCGATCACGATCCCTGCGTCGGTGATGCAGATTGGTGAGTTCGCCTTTTTCTTCTGCAAGCCACTCGCGTCGATCACGATCCCCGCGTCGGTGACGCAGATTGGTCGGCAAGCCTTTCAAGGCTGCGCCTCGCTCGCGTCGATCACGATCCCCGAGTCGGTGACGCAGATTGGTGAGAAAGCCTTTCTCGACTGCACCTCGCTCGCGTCGATCACGCTCCCCGCGTCGGTGACGCAGATTAGCGTGCAAGCCTTTCGCGACTGCGCCTCGCTCGCGTCGATCACGATCCCCGAGTCGGTGACGCAGATTGGTGGGGGCGCCTTTTTCGGCTGCAAATCGCTCGCGTCGATCAAGCTCCCCGCGTCGGTGACGCAAATTGATTATCAAGCCTTTGACGGCTGCGCCTCGCTCGCGTCGATCACGATCCCCGAGTCGGTGACGCAGATTGATACGGAAGCCTTCAAGGGCTGCACCTCGCTTTTGTCGATCACGATCCCATCGACGACCCTTGTCGACCCAACGGCCTTCGGCGAGCACACTCAAGTCACCTTTATGGCTCTGGAGCTCATCGGGGCGTCTGAGGACGCGTGGATCCTGGAGGATCCCGAGTGGGTGGCGGGGATGGAGGGCGGCCGGGACGGGCTCGGCAAGGCATTCTCGGCGGACAAGGAGGGGCGCGTGGTCGGGCTGAATCTGCGCGGGAAGTGGAAGGGGGAGGCGCTGCCGGCGTCTGTGGCGAGGCTGACGGCGCTGCGAAAGCTCAAGATGCGAGACTGCACGTCGCTCAAGTCGGTCGCGGTCCTCCCCGCGTCGGTGACGCAGATTGGTGAGGATGCCTTTTACGGCTGCAAATCGCTCGCGTCGATCACGATCCCCGCGTCGGTGACGCAGATTGTTGAGCACGCCTTTTACGGCTGCACCTCGCTCGCGTCGATCACGCTCCCCGAGTCGGTGACGCATATTGGTTGGAACGCCTTTCGCGACTGCACCTCGCTCGCGTCGATCACGCTCCCCGCGTCGGTGACGCAGATTGGTGCGCACGCCTTTTCCGGCTGCACCTCGCTCGCGTCGATCACGATCCCCGCGTCGGTGACGCAGATTGGTACGTTGGCCTTTGTCGGCTGCACCTTGCTCTCTTTTATTACGATCCCATCATCGACCGTCGTCAAACCGGGGGCCTTCAGCGCGCACACTCAAGTCACCCGCGCATAGGCCGGCTCTGGAGCGCGCTGCGCGGAAGACCAGCAGGCCCCACATCTCTCTCTGGCGTGTGCCCGCCGCGCGCCGTGCGATGCCCCAGAGGCATCAGCCGCGACCGACTCATCGGGGTTGCCCCGCGCGGCGGCGTGGGCTCGGTCACTCCAATGGACGGCGGGACACAGGCGTCGCGAGCACGCGCTCCCCGGTGGCGCCACACACGGCCTCGCACGAGAGGGCGCCCGCGGCACGCACATACATGCGGGGCCGCGTTCGGCATGCGCGGCGTTCCCGGAATGCCTTGTGTGAGCGGCCGCGCGCATGGTTGAGAGGAAATGGGGGGAAGAGTGGGCATGCGGCTTGAGAGGGGGAGGCACGCGTTCTGAGTGGTGCGGGGCGGGGCGCTGCACTCCCGACCCCCTGGCCGCCTCCCGAAGCGACCACGTCCACAGGTCCATGAAAAGGGGCTCGTCCCTAGGCGCAAGGGCGTTGCATCCATGCGCAGCGTTTTATCGGAGAGTGTGGGGGTTCTCGCGCATGCGAGAACCGTGGCTGTCTGGAGCGGCGGGTGAGATGCTAGGCCGCGCGCCGATCGGCGCGCGTCAGTGGGCGATCTCGAAAATCCTGGAGCCCCCAGGGGCGCTCCGGAATTTCCTCGCATGCACACCGGGAAAGAATACCTTATAAGGATCTTCGGTGCTTCCACAGAGGCTCGCGAGAACTAAATCGAGGCGAGCGCAAGCATCGTGACCGTCGCGAACCAGCGACAGCACATTCTCTCTCTCTTGAACAGACAGACAATCAGCCACAGAAAATGAGCGCCGGCCTTGCACCAAACACCACTTCCACCGTCACCTACAAAGGAGCCCCGACCACGGACGTCGCGATCAAAGCAGTACTGGACTCAGACGATGCAGTACAATTTGCACCCGATCATTGGATTGTAAAAGCCATGGGGCACACGCCGTGGGTGAAGCGGATTGATGCACGCACGTGGGCATGCAGCCAACGCCTCCACGATTGGATCCTCTTGCGCACGGTCGTCATAGCGGACGACCTACTGCCCGAAGCAGCGAACTGGATCCCGACCGCCGCATGGGCATCGCAGCAATGGATGGACCTCCAACAAGCAGGAGGGCTGACAGCGCGCAAGATGGAGTCTAACGAAGCAGCCGTCGCGCTCACGCGCGCGGCCAACACCGCGCCTGCGAAAATACTTGCGAAGGCGAATACAATCACGCTCGACGCACCGGCGCCCGCCTCATGGTTCGGCCATGTCATGACCAAGGATCTTATCCCAGCGGGCACGCCCAGATCCGGCAAAGTCTTCGGCCAGTATCGTACGGCAATAGGTGGTTGCTACAACGCCACCGACAGAGGCCAGCAAACCGAGCTCATCAACCAGATCCCTTATTCATTCGGCCCCATCAAGGGCGTCGGTGACATCCAGGGGATGTCAAACGGACTGCAAGCCCGCATGATCGCACGCGGCATGACAACCACTTACATTCCTGACAACCTCGACTATTTCTACGATGCGGACGATTGCATCGTGGAGATACAACGGAGAGGCTCAGAGGAAGAAGCGTCCTTTGCCGCACTTTTCAACGTTGGATGGCAGACAGCGTTTTCGACGGGGATCGCTGCAATCATCCCAGGAGTCCGTGACGCGGCGACAGCCGAGAACCTTGTGCGCAGTGCGCTCAATGACCTCGGATCCGGTGCCAAGTTCATATTCGCAACGGTCGGATCGCTCGACGCTGACTTCACTACCCAAGCGCCCCATGCCTGCATCGGCGACAGCGGCACGCGCTCTCGGTCTCGCAATGCAGGAGCTTGAAGATTATCTTCTGGCCGACACGAGCGAGTACTCAATCGGCAGTGGCGACCCGGCTAAGGTGCACGAGATGATCACTGACAGCCTATCCCTCATCACGGACGGCATACCGGCAGGCACTCTCAAGGCCGACAACAGCGGAGTCGGATGGGCAGTACGATTCTGCATAGATGCTGACACGGCGTTCCTTCGGCCGCTCGTACTCACTCATGCGGATCATCCGAGAGAACGCTACTTATTTGCTCGCTGCGTGGTCTTCCACGCCATGAACGCAGCCCCGCGCTCAAAGGCGCGGATCGGAGACAACGGCAAAGTCATCACAACGGCCAAGCCCGAAAGCTCGCTCGCACCGGTACTCGCGTGGCGGCGAATCCTGCGCGACAGCGGACACGAGCTAATCGACCTCAAGACGATTCGACCACACCTTAAAGGCCTGGTGGAGCGCTTCAAGACGAATTGGGGGCAGATGTCCTTAGTCCCCATCCGCGAATTGCCATTCGCACTGCCGCAACTTCATGCCGTCAACAACACGTTGAGCACCGCCATAGGCAGCTTCGATGCGTTGCGCTGGCCGGCGACAAAGCGGCACGCGCTGAGGACTGCTTTCACATACGGTCTCGCTACAGGCGTACGGGCGAACGAACCCACGCGAGCGTTCCTGGCCGACTCAGACTTCACGCGGCGCAGTCACTTCGTCCTCATCGGAGGGGGAGACAACGAGCTGCCGATGACAGCAGCGACCCTCCTCTCGGTCACAGACGGCACTCTACTGCGGGGCCGGCGCGGGCCCAGCAAATGCGACCGCAGCGGCATGGAATGGGGGGACCGAGATTGCTGGTTCAAGCTCGATCGCACGAACCCTCTCAACTTCGCGGCCGCATGGTTAGCGTACGAGCTCGAACACCCATGCCCACCCGAGGAGCGACACGTATGGGCCGCCTTCTCGCCAGACGGCGGGAAGCTACCGTGGACGACATCGGGACTACAACGTGACTTCAACGAGCTCATGCGATGCGCCGTTGGTGATGCCGAGGCGGCACGGCGGTCATGGCACTCGCTACGTGTGACCATCGCCACCGCCCTCAGCACACGCCGCCACCCCGACGGCCTAATCCAAGCCCTCGTCTGCTGGAAGACATTAGATGCCATGCGCCTCTACGCCAAGACGAACCGCCATCAATACGCGGATGCCGTAGAGGAAGTCACTACCACGAGCATTGACGTCACGCGTGTCAACCACATCCCCGCACACGGGCCAGAATATGTTATCGACGAGCTCGACGCGGCACTGGAGGCGCTGGACGGCCATGACGGCGACAAGGGCGGCGCCAAGGGCGGCGCCAGTAAGACGACGGAAGGGCCGGCGGCGGCCGCACGCCCGACACTACCACAGGCTACGAAGCCGGCGCGATCCGCAGCAGCGCCGGCGGCAAAATCAAAACGAAAGGCCAAGCAGCCCGCGGCGACGGCGCCGACAACCGCCATTCAAACGATCACGCTCACAGATGGAACATCAGTACAGATTAGCTTCGACATCACCGTCGGAAGCAAAGTCCGCGTACCCAATTCCTTCTGGGCATGGGGCGCTGGTCACACGTGGAGCGATATCATGGGCCGATGCAACGAGCCATTCCAATTTGCAGACGGCTCGACGGCAGCGGCGTACGTAATACACGCCGCACCGCGACGAGACGCCATCAAGGCGAGTTCAATGCGCTATCTGCCACAGCGCGACGCCGAGGGAGCCGCAATGCGCAAGCGCGCCCGGGGGTAGTAGATCTGCCACACCCCGACCGGGCCGCGATGACACACCCAAGGGGGTTACGAGTTGGTGCCTCAACGCTGACCCGACCGGGCCGAGGGGGCTTGGGAATGCCCGGTCTGGTCAGGGATTGGGGAAGAATAAAAGGCAAACCAACTCAATACCTCTTCAATAACCATACAAAGAACAGCTGGAGCGGGAAGACAGTGGGGGTTCTCGCGCATGCGAGAACCGTGGCTGTCTGGAGCGGCGGGTGAGATGCTAGGCCGCGCGCCGATCGGCGCGCGTCAGTGGGCGATCTCGAAAATCCTGGAGCCCCCAGGGGCGCTCCGGAATTTCCTCGCATGCACACCGGGAAAGAATACCTTATAAGGATCTTCGGTGCTTCCACAGAGGCTCGCGAGAACTAAATCGAGGCGAGCGCAAGCATCGTGACCGTCGCGAACCAGCGACAGCACATTCTCTGGGATAAGTGTAGTTTATTACTCAAATCGGTGTAGTTTATTACTCACCGCATTTTGTTGCATTCTTGTGCATTTCAATGCATTCAACAAAATTTCATTGCATTCTATTTTGATGCATTTCTGAGATCACACTGTGTGCTGGGAGAGACCGACCTCACTAGCGAAATTGAGTAGCCCGAGCGAGCGAGTACTCAGTACTTGTGTTGACCGAGGGGAGCGGAGCCGTCCGTCGAGACGGTGGTGGAGTGAGCGTGGGGGGACCGCGAAGAAACTGAACTGAACTGAACTGATGCATTTCTGATCTGCTGCATGCTCACGCATTCATTTGCATTTTGACGTATTCATGTAGGTTGCATTCTGGTACGATGCATTAGTGTGCATTTACCTGCATTACATTTGTTGCATCACAATGCATTCAGTATCTGGTGCATTTCAATGCATTTTCATGCATCTATAATACGATGCATTTCCATCCTCTGCTGCATTATCATGCATTTGGTGCACGTGATACATTCATGAGCATTACCGTATGTATGCATTCTGAACATGATGCATATTAGCGCATTCAGATGCATGTTAATGCGTTGCATTCTGATGCATTCTAACTATGATGCATTCATGTGCATAAATTCGTATTCCAGTTCACGAAAGGGGAACATTGCCTGATTTGGATGCGCCGCGCGCGGCGCGATGAGCATGATACTTGCTTCATGACTGCTTCATGATGCGTGTGAATGCAAAAAAATACCCCAACATGCGTGAGTATGCGCACAGACTCGTGGACCACACAAACATACACAAGAGAAGCCGAGCGGACTCAAGGCTAAACTCACATGGAAGCATGCAGCATGGACAGGATGGGCTTCGGATGGGCTGTGGATAAGGCTGTGGATACGAAATGCATCTGAAGATCTGAGGCGTGCGAATGCATTAAAATGCAACTGTATAAGAATGCACCTGAATCAACATGCACTACAATACGCATAAATGCTCCTCGTCAGGAATGCATGAAAATGCATCTATGCACAATGCGTCACAATGCGTCAAAATACTCCACGGTTGCGTATGCACCACGTCACGAATGCACCAACATGAAGCGGACTCTGAGAATGCATCATAATGCAATAAAATGCATCATATCCAAAATGCAGCAGGTCAGAGAATGCATCTAAATGCACACACCGCAAGAACGAAGAATGCAGCAGTAGAGAATGCAAATAAAGGGGGTCTAGAATGCATGAAAATGCAACAAATTCTAGAATGCAGCATACAAAGAATGCACTAAAAATGCATTCAAATGCATTAGAATGCGCAAAAATGCATTGGAATGCGTTGAGTAATAAACTACACCGATTTGAGTAATAAACTACACCACACCCGGTCCATTCTCTCTCTCTTGAAACCCGCCCACCCGCAACCCACTCTGCGAGTGATACTCGATAGATCGCATGTAGTATGGTATTTATTTGTGTGTACCCCTAACCAGACCGTCGGCTTGGGAATGCCCGGTCTGGTCAGGGATTGGGGAAGAATAAAAGGCAAACCAACTCAATACCTCTTCAATAACCATACAAAGAACAGCTGGAGCGGGAAGACAGTTGTCGGAAAATCGCTTGTATGTTGGTAAGTGTCGCGCCGTTGCCGACAGGCTGGGTGCACTGCAGCGCGACACAGTGTGGTCCGAACTTTGTGTATTGTGATTGTGTGGCCTTCAACTTCGATCTTGAGATTTGTAACTGAAAGTGAAACAGAGCAGCCACGCACCACATGCTCGAGCGCGCGCGCTGTGAGATGGTCGGCCATTCACAACACGACTTCTTTCCAAGCCCAGAGCGTCATACAGTTGCACCGTCAATGGAGGTCCTCAGATCCGCATGGGATAGCATGGGCTAGGTTACGTCAATTATGGTCCTCCTCAGATCCGCATTGGATAGCATGGGCTAGGCTAGTGGGTTAGCCACCCTTTATGCCGCCGAGCCGGGCCTGCACGGCATCCAGCCGCGTCCGAAGCAGCTCAAAGACATCGGTCTTGCATGCATACACCTGATGAGGGAGGCAATCAGAGCTCATCACGCGTCCGAAGCAGCTCAAAGACATCGGTCTTGCATGCATACACCTGATGAGGGAGGCAATCAGAGCTCATCACGCGTCCGAAGCAGCTCAAAGACATCGGTCTTGCATGCATACACCTGATGAGGGAGGCAATCAGAGCTCATCACGCGTCCGAAGCAGCTCAAAGACATCGGTCTTGCATGCATACACCTGCTCGGAGGTCATCAGAGGCCATTAGAGGCCATCAGAGGCCATCAGAGGCCATCAGATTCAATCTCATGCAATCACGCACCTGCTCGAGAACGTGGCTGTATTGCTCGGCGCTCTCGTAACCCGCATCATGCAGCCGGTCCGCGTCCATCAAGGCCTCGATTAGGCAAGTCTCCTCCTCCTCCGCCTCGCGCTTCAGACGCGCCATCCTGGGCGCCGCACTCAGTGGCAATCAGTGGCACTCAGTCGCACTCAGATGCACTCAGATGCACTCAGATGCCCTCTCATAGGCGAGCAGGCGAGTGAGCGCTATGCACTTCGGCAGCACACCTGACTGCGCCACGGGCCAATCAAGTGCAATCAAGTGCAATCCAGTGCAATCAAGTCCAATCCATTCCAATCAAGTGCAATCCAGTGCAATCAAGTGCACACCTGAGTGCGCCACGGGCCAATCAAGTGCAATCCAGTGCAATCCAGTGCACACCTGACTGCGCCACGGGCGAGTGCACGGCCCCACTTGGATCCTAATCTGGGCGAGTTGCCTAATATGGATGGAGATCGCAGCTCGACCAGTGGGCCCGGGTGCATCGCCTCGGCCGAGCCGACGCAGACCTCGCAGACCATGTACGTCGAACCGAACGCCCAACACCGATCCTCGGCGGCGTACTGCATGTACTAGGGGGGGCGGGCGGCCATCAGCATGCCATCATCAGCGGCCATCATCAGCGGCCATCATCAGCATGCCACCACGCACCTGCTCCAGGGAGGTTGGCTCGGTGGGCCGCTTGCAGCCTTCCCCCGCCACGTCGCACCACCAGGGCAAAGGGGCGCTCGTGTCCATATAAGGCAACCCGCTCGTGTCCATATTAGGCAACCCACTCGTGTTGTCCTCAGCCGGAGGGGGCGCATGCACAGCGGCATGCTCTTCAGCGGCGCTGACGGCAGTGAGGGCGACGAAAATCTCGCTGAGGTCGTCCTTGCCCACCTGATGAGGGAGGCAATCAACGAAGATGAGGGAGGCAATCAACGAATCAATCAATGCCAATCAATCGCACCTCGCAGCGCGCATTCCTTCGCAATCGCACTCAATCCATCGCACTCCATCGCACCTCCCCCGCACGCACGCCTTGCGGTTCGAGATCGTGCAATCAAGGGCACTCAAGCGAGATCGCACCTCCCCCGCACGCACGCCTTGCGGTTCGAGCAGTGAGCGCTCGAGAGCCGCGAGCACCTGATGAGGGAGGCAATCAGAGCGCATCATCAGAGCTCATCAGAGGTCATCATCAGAGCAGAGAGCGCTCGAGAGCGGCGAGCACCTGATGAGGGAGGCAATCAGAGCTCATCATCATAGCTCATCATCAGAGGTCATCATCAGAGTAGAGAGCGCTCGAGAGCGGCGAGCACCTGATGAGGGAGGCAATCAGAGCTCATCATCATAGCTCATCAGAGGTCATCATCAGAGCAGAGAGCGCTCGAGAGCGGCGAGCACCTGATGAGGGAGGCAATCAGAGCTCATCATCAGAGCTCATCAGTGGCAATCAGTGGCACTCAGTGGCAATCAGTGGCAATCGATGAGCACCGCCTCCGCCTCTGCCACCGGGTTCGTCACCAGCGCCTGCTCGCTCAGCGCGGCGCTCAGGACGGCGCGTCGAGATTGCTCCGAGATGGGTCCCCAGCTGATCTTCTCCCGCGTCGCAAATGGAAAGCCGGGCTCGTCCTCCTCCCTAATTTGGGAGCCGGTTTCGTCATCCGCCGCCTCGCCGAGCGCCGTGCTGAGCGCGAGCATCGGCGAGCGGGGCGGCGGCGAGCGTTGCTGCTGTTGCGGCTGCTGCTGCGGCGGCGGCGGCGGCGGCGGCGGCGGCGGCTGTGTGCTCGGGGCTTCCACCCCCCCCCTCAGTTCATTGAGCATCGCCCAGCCAGCCGCGGAGAGCTCATTCCAGGTCGCACCTGTGGGGAGGCGGGCGCCGTGGTGAGCACTCGCATGCATCGCCCAGCCAGCGGCGGAAAGCTCATTCCAAGTCGCACCTCGATCCCCGGGCGCGGGCACCGGCGGCGGCGGCGGAAGGGCCTCCACCTCGGCATGCGAGCGCCCAGCACGGCGCTCGGCCTCCACCTCGGCGTGCGAGCGCCCAGCACGGCGCTCGGCCTCCACCTCGGCGAGGAGCGCGCGCGCGGCGGCGGAGAGCTCGGGCTCGGCATTCCCTTTTTTGGCAGGTCGCTCCTTGATGGCGGCTCGCGCGCCCGCGCGCGCCGACGGGCTCGGGGCGCGCGCGCCGTCCTGAGCGCGCGCCGATGGGCTCGGGCTGCCGACACGGCGCGAGGACGTCGCCGGGGCGGCCGACGGAGCTGCCGCGATCGGCGCCCGGGACGACGCGATCGGCGCACGTGGTTCTGATCGGACCTTCGGGGGGGACGCCGCCATCCCCCCCGCCGCCATCCCCCCCGCCGCCACCCCCCCGGGGGGCTTCCCCCCCGGTGGCGGCGTACGCGCGCGCGTCGAGGGGGGGGCGCTGAGCTGCGGCGGCGGTGAGCGATCGCTACGCTCACCTTCCTTATTAGGTCCGGCGCCGTACCGGGCACCCGGCGGGGGCGTGCCCGAGCGAGCGGTTGTGGAAGAAGGGTGCGCCATGTTTCGTCGATGGCTCATCTCCGACGGCGAGATCGAGGGCGACGAGTTGCCTATTATGGGCATGGCGCCGCGCCGGGCGTAGCGCTCGCCTTCTCCTTTGCTCGTAAAGTCTTTGACCCGCTGGGCATAGCGGAGGGTGTTGAGGGTGTTCTCGGCTGCGGACGAGCCTGGCGAGCAAGTCGCCACCTGCCAAATTAGGGAGCCGGGGGAGCAGATCGCAATCAGAGGCCATCAGAGGCCATCAGTGGCCATCAGAGGTCATCAGAGGTCATCAGAGGTCATCAGAGGTCATCAGAGGGCATCAAAAGTCATCAGAGGCCATCCGAAGCTTTTAGAGGTCATCAGAGGTCATCAGAGGCGGACTCAGTGGTCTTCAAGTGGTCTTCAGAGGCCATCACGCTACCATAACTGTCTTGGCATTGCCTAAAAAGGAATCTCGGAGCACCAAAGTGAGCTTCGAGCCTCGGAAGGGCACGTGTGCGGAGCGAAGGTCGAGCGAGCGGATGCACTCCTGCATGCAATGAAGGAGGCAATTAGGGAGCTCATCAGAAGGGCATCAGAGGTCAAGCGAAGGTCGAGCGAGCGGATGCACTCCTGCATGCAATGAAGGAGGCAATTAGGGAGCTCATCAGAAGGGCATCAGAGGTCAAGCGAAGGTCGAGCGAGCGGATGCACTCCTGCATGCAATCCAAGCCCACCACCTTAATGAGCGCAATCCAAGCCCATCACCTTAATGAGCGCAATCTAAGCCAATCACCTTAAGGCAGAGCCATCAAGGGCACTCAACGGCACTCACCTTAAGGCAGAGCAAGCTCTTGTTAATCTCGGCGCCCTCAATCCGCGTCTGCTCATCGGCGTGCTGCGCATCGGCCGCGCGCTCGGAGCCCGCGAGATCAACCAGAGATAGCATGCCTACCACGGGCCACTGGCCCGGGATCGGCTCGCCTGATGAGGAGGGCAATCAGAGGTCATCAGACGAGATCGACCAGAGATAGCATGCCGACCAAGGGCCAATGAAGGAGGCAATTAGGGAGATCGACCAGAGATAGCATGCCGACCACGGGCCACTGGCCCGGGATCGGCTCGCCTGATGAGGAGGGCAATCAGAGGTCATCAGACCATGCCGACCACGGGCCAATGAAGGAGGCAATCAGGGATCGGCTCACGGATGGTGATGCGAAGGATGGCGTGCGAGCGGGACGAGGTTTCGTTCGCGGAGGTTGCGCCCGTGGCACGAACGCGCCCTGCCTGGTGAACGAGCTCGAGCAGACCAGACGCATCGTGCACGCGCACCTGCCGAAGTGCAATCAAGGGCACTCAAGCGAGATCGCACCTGCCGAAGTGTCATCAAGGGCACTCAAGCGGAGATCGCACCTCCCTGAGCCCGACCACGTGGATGGTGCCGTCGCCGTCCTCACGCACCTCGCAGCGCGAGCAGCCGCCGAGCAGATCGAGCACCAAGCCGCGATAGACCTCAAAGAAGCTCACGCCCACCTGACGCAATCAGATGCAATCAGATGCAATCAGAGACGCAATCAAACGCAATCAAGCCGCGATAGACCTCAAAGAAGCTCACGCCCACCTGACGCAATCAGATGCAATCAGATGCAATCAGAGACGCAATCAGACGCAATCAAGCCGCGATAGACCTCAAAGAAGCTCACGCCCACCTGACGCAATCAGATGCAATCAGATGCAATCAGACGCACTCAGGGACGCAATCTCCAAAGAGATGGCCGCTGCTACGCCCACCCGCCCACACCCAACCCTCCGCCGCCCACTCGTACCGCAATCAGAGCTCATCAGGGCCAATCAGAGCTCCTCAGCCCCACGCGTACCGCAAACCCGGCCTCGCCGGCGGCCTGCATCACATCATCCGCGGCCAGTGCGTAGATCCCAATCTCGTTGCCATCCTTGGCCGCGGGGTTGCCGTGCCCTGCCATCGTGCACGTCTTGCCGGAGCCTGTCTGTCCGAAAGCGAAGCACGTGGCATAGCCGCCGCTGAAGACGTGGGCCACGAGCGGCTGCACGCACGCCGCGTAGATCGCGTCGTTGCCGTCGGCGGCGTTGAAGCAGCCGTCGAAGCCGAAGCAATGGCTCTCGATCGCCTTGGTCAGGTCGACCTTGACCCTGGGCACGTGCACGGCCACCGCGCGGTGATTCTCCGACGAGACGACCTCAAAGTCGAGCCGCGAGATCTCCGCGGCGAGCATCGGGCGCACGCGCACGCACACGCGCGTCGAGGAGCCCGACTCGCTCCTCCACACGGTGGAGCCCTCGGGCCAGCCCTCGGGCGTGCCGATGCCGTGCAGCTCGCGGTAGTCGCGGATCGCCGACAGGAACGCGAGGCTGTCCAGCCCGCCATACGCCTCCGCTGCGATCGCATCCGCCGCCCGCTGCTGCTTGTGCCGGATGGCATGGAGCCTGCGCTCCTCGCGCTGAACCGCCATCTCCTCGATCCTCGCATTCACGTCATTTTTGCGAGGGGTCGACATCCGTGTGCGGCCGGCTGAGGGAGGGTCTCGCGGCAGCGCGTCGCATGGAAAAGGTCCGTTACTGTGAACAGTGCACAAACTCTCTTTTCTAATTAACGGGATGCTTCTTGACCCATGTCTGGCGTGGTCCTCTATTCGATCCTTCTTTTGGAACTTGCTTGCTACCGCACTCTCGAACCTTTCACACGACATGGAGATGGGATCTCATGTGGGACAACTGGGCACACCGCACACTCTCGATCGGTCTCGAACCTTCGTGACACGACATGGACGCCTGTGTCCGAAGAGTGTACCGTGAAGGGCGAGAGAGGAAGATGGATGGAGGGGACCGGGGCGGTGCATGCAGCACATGGCAATAGCATTCGCTCCACTGCAGTCGGGAATGGGTCGTTGTACTGGACACAGCCGCGTCGGTACTCGCACTGATGACCTCTGATTGCCTCCCTCATCAGGGACACAGCCGCGTCGGTCCTCGCACTGATGACCTCTGATTGCCTCCCTCATCAGGGACACAGCCGCGTCGGTCCTCGCACTGATGACCTCTGATTGCCTCCCTCATCAGGGACACAGCCGCGTCGGTCCTCGCACTGATGACCTCTGATTGCCTCCCTCATCAGGGACACAGCCGCGTCGGTCCTCGCACTGATGACCTCTGATTGCCTCCCTCATCAGGGACACAGCCGCGTCGGTCCTCGCACTGATGACCTCTGATTGCCTCCCTCATCAGGGACACAGCCGCGTCGGTCCTCGCACGTCGCCTCCGCCCCCCCAGCGGCGCCGGCGACGCAGCAACAGTAGTCCTATTTCTTCTCCTATTCGGCCATGCGCCAGGCGGTCAATCTCGCAAATCTCGTCAATCTCGTCAATCTCGTCATTCGGCCATGCGCCAGGCGTGTGCGTGCAGCAGTCAACCTGTCACTGCAACCTGCGCCACGCGTGTGCGTGCAGCCGCAGTCGAGCAGTCACTGCAACATTCGCCGCCGCCGCCGAGTGCTTTTCCCCCCAAAGGACTGCTGCTGCGCGCCTCCGGCTGGTGGAATGAAGCGAGAGCTAATGAGCCCATTACTGCTGCGCGCATCCGGCTGGTGGAGGGAAGCGAGAGCTGATGAGCTCATCAATTTGGTATGCGAACGATCGGCCCTGAGGAGCAGAGCGTCCGCAAAGACAGTGAGGATCAATCTCTCGTCAATCTCGTCAATCTCGTCAATCTCGTCAATCTCGTCAATCTCGTCAATCTCGTCACACACCTGAGCATGGGCTTCATGGGCGTCCGCAAAGACCCGTTGGAACTCGTCCAGCTCAATCATGCGCGTGTCGTCACGAAGCCTGTCGAAGGCCGCATCGACAATCTTCTGGAGCACGTGGTGAGGGAGCCCAAGCAGCGCTCGCACCTGTGGGGAGGCGGGCGCCGTGGTGAGCACTTGCATGCGGCGGTTACATGCTGGAGCACGTGGTGAGGGAGCCCAAGCAGCGCTCGCACCTGTGGGGAGTCGGGCGCCGTGGTGAGCACTTGCATGCGGCGGTTACATGCTGGAGCACGTGGTGAGGGAGCCCAAGCAGCGCTCGCACCTGTGGGGAGGCGGGCGCCGTGGTGAGCACTTGCATGCGGCGGTTACATGCTGGAGCACATGTGATGAGGGAGGCTAAACACAAGCAGCGCTCGCACCTCATCGTCATCGTTGCATGCCGAGAGCATCACACCCACAGGCGATGAGAGGCAATCAAGGGAGATCGCACCTCATCGTCATCGTTGCATGCCGAGAGCATCACACCCACAGGCGATGAGAGGCAATCAAGGGAGATCGCACCTCATCGTCATCGTTGCATGCCGAGAGCACCTTCGCCCGCGACAGGCGCCCGTCGCCGTCGCTGTCGATGCGCCGGAAGGCTTGCTCGACCATTCTCCCCCGCTCCCCCGGCGATCGCAGCGGCGGCGGCGCGCAGTCGGAGATCTCGAGGGACTTGGGCGACCTGTGGCCTCGAGCGAGGCAATTAACGAATCAATCAAAGCCAGTCAAGGGCCATCAGTCGCACCTGTGGCCTCGAGGGAGGCAATTAACGAATCAATCAAAGCCAGTCACGGGCCATCAGTCGCACCTGTTGCCTCGAGGGACGGAATTCTTGGGCGACCGCTGTACACTGAGCTCGAGCATGGAGACGATCGCCGTGAAGCCCTTGGCGCGCGCGTGGTCGAGCGCCGACTTGCCTTTGGCGTCGACCGCGCTCACCGAAGCGCCGTACTCGAGCAGCAGCTTGACGCACTCGGGCTTCTCGTCGAGGGCGGCGGCGATGAGCGCCGTCCGTCCGGAGGCGGTCTGCAAGTCGACCCCGGCGCCGTGTTCGAGCAACATCTTGACGCACTCATGCTTGCCTCCGTACGAGGCCATGTACAGCGGCGTCTGACCGAAGCTGTTCTTGTAATCGATGTAGGGGCCTCTGCCCGCCGCGGCGAGAATTTCACGAACGACCTTTCCACGGCCGTTCACGGCCGCGTCAAAAAGCTTCTTGCCAGTGGCCTCAGGGTCGAACGCAGTCTCATCACGATCGGAGTTGGTCGGCGTCGTCTTCTGGGGGGTAGACATAGATGGCGCCTAGAGCTTTATATAAACGCCGCGGAGCGGGGAACACGGGCGCTTGTTTCGGAGCAACGCAAGTTTGAAGTTTTCACTAAGTTTGGCAAGGGGCAGGGAGCCCCAAGGTTTGGGTGTGGGCGAACCCACCTCATCTGGCGCCTCATCTTCAGTAGTTTTGGCCGTCGGCGCGGCCGAAGGAACGAAACGCGACTTCTCCTACTCCCCCCCACAGCCCTGGGAACCTGTCGGGGCACTCGCGCGGTTCAATGCTGGCGGCCGGTCTCGCCGCAGTGCGGCACAGCCTTCTCAGAACGGGCGATGCCGAAGATGGCGTAGTTGCTGCGCTGCGGCTCGGTATTCGGAGACTCAGAACGGGCGAAGCCGAGGGCAACGACGTCGACGACTCCGAGGGAGGCGACGACTCGGCGAGGGAGGCCACGGCGTCGACCACGGCGTTCCGAGGCGCAGCTTACGACTCCCTCGGGGCGGTTGGAGACATGGCCAGCTCGATCAATGCGAGCGCCCAGAGCTTGCGCAGCAGCGGCGCTGCGACGCCCTTCCATAGCACGTCTTCTCTGCCTGCGATCGCCGACGTCCCACCCTTGGCCTACAGCTCCAACGCCGGCTCCTCCGAGATGCATGCGTCTCTGTGCGCGCTGGAGCCCATGCCGAGCGCTGCGATGGGCGCGCTCTCCGCGCCCTTCCTCAAGCGCCGTACCGAGCACCCCAAGGCGCGGCCGCCTCGTCGCACCGCCTGCTCACGGCTCGGGTGGGGGGCGGGCGTCGGGCTGGTCCTCGCCGCCTTCTTCGGCGGCTTGCTCGTGGCCGACCTCACGATTCCCCGGGGATGCGCGGCCGATGGCGCCCAGTGCGGCGGCCTCCTTTGGATCGGCCCGACCGACTGCTGTGATTATGCGCACGCCTCATGCCGCAAGATCGATGCTTGGCGCTCCTTTTGCCGTTTCAACCCGCCGTCCTCGCCGCCGCCACCGTCGCTGCCACCTTTCTTGCCGCCTTCGCTGCCGCCCTCGCTGCCGCCGTCGTCGCCCCTCGCGTCGCCCCCCCCACGCTCACCGCCTGTGACCAACGGGCCTTCAGCCTGCGTCGCAGGTGTGGGAAATAACGTCTGCTTTGCTCCGCACGAGCAGGTGCGTGATGGCTCTTGATGGCTCTTGATTGCTATCGAGAGCTCTTGATTGCTCTTGATTGCGCCACATGCGCAGGCGCGTTGATTGCTCACTGATTACCACCTGCCTTGCATGCAAGTGATCACTACGGCGCGTACGGAGCAGTGACTTGGGATTGCACTGTATTGCACTGGATTGCATTCGTTTGCACTGGGTGGTCACTGGGGGCCACTGATGGCCACACTCATTGCATGCCGTGACGCTTGTGCAGCTGCTCTCACTGATGACTACTGCAATTGCATGCCGTGACGCTTGTGTGCAGATGCTAGGCTCTGTCGCGATGCAGCAAGCGCTCGAGCTCGAGGTCGCGTCTGGATCGGAAGCAGGCGAGGGATTGCGTCTGATTGCGTCTGATTGCGTCTGATTGCGTCTGATTGCGTCTGGATCGGAAGCAGGCGAGGCGATCTCGTCGCTCCAGCGGGCGGGCGTGCATGCATGTGCTCACCACGGCGCCCCTCCCCTTCCCCACAGGCAAGGCGATCTCGTCGCTCCAGCGGGCGGGCGTGCATGTCTTCTTTGCCGTCGGTTCGGCGGGGGTGGCCTCTAATTGCACTTGATTGAACCTCTAATTGCATGCGTGTGCTCACCACGGCGCCCCTCCACCTCCCCACAGGTTCGGCGGGGGTGGCGGACAATGCGGTGATGGAGTGCGACTCTCACGGAGACAAGTGTGGCCTCCAGCTTGGGTACACCCACAACAACAACGGCCGCTGCTTCCAGCTACGCCTGAACACGAGCGCCGAGGTGGGCGGCAAGGGGTGGCAGTGGCCGTCCTCACTCTGATGACGTCTAATTGCCTCCCTCATCAGGTGGGCGGCAAGGGGTGGCAGTGGCCGTCCTCAGGACCAGAGAGCATCGACATCATCACTCTGATGACGTCTAATTGCCTCCCTCATCAGGTGGGCGGCAAGGGGTGGCAGTGGCCGTCCTCAGGACCAGAGAGCATCGACATCATCATGCAATCTATCAACACAGGGCTGAACAACGCATTCGACCTGTACATGGCGCAGGGCGGCGCGGGCGCGTGGGCGAGCAACGACGCTTTTGGTCGGCACTCGACGTGCTCGCATTTATGGGGCAACGTACCTGGATTGCACTTGATTGCACCTCTAATTGCACTTGATTGCACCTCTAATTGCACTCGACGTGCTCGCATTTATGGGGCAACGTACCTGGATTCAACCACACCTCTAATTGCACTTAATTGCACTTGATTGCACCTCTAATTGCATGCGTCGTACCTGGATTCAACCACACCTCTAATTGCACTTGATTGCACCTCTAATTGCATGCGTGTGCTCACCACGGCGCCCCTCCACTTCCCCACAGGTGCCTGGATTCAACCACACCGGCTGTGCCGAGGCCTGCGCCCAGCACGGCGCCAACGGCACGGGCGTGCCGCGCTGCTTGCAGCTATGCGACGCGGCGCGCTGCCCGCACGGCAATGGAACGTACGAGAATTGCACGAGCGTGTGCGCCCTCACCGCCGCCATCACCGGCGGCGCCACGGGCGGCGGTACGGCCTCCTCCCACACTTCTAACTACGAGCGCTCCATGTGCGAGCAGCGCTGCCGCATCCACTGCCCACCGAGTGGAGCCGCCGATGTAGCCACGTGGCCCGCACCCGTCGCGGACAACTTTTGGGCGGCCAATCTAGAGGTGCGTGATTGCTCTTGAGTGCTCTTGATTGCGTAACTTTGGGGCGGCCAATCTAGAGGTGCGTGATTGCTCTTGATTACCTCTGATTGCGTAACTTTGGGGCGGCCAATCTAGAGGTGCGTGATTGCACTTGAGTGCCCTTGATGACCTTTGATTGCATAACTACAAGGCACGCCCCGCCCGTCGACAGAACACACCCTTTCTAATTGCACTTGATTTCGCCTCCCTAATTTGGGACGCCTGCCCTAATTTGGGACGCCCCGCCCGTCGGCAGAACACGCCGCTCTGTGACGCCATCCCGGACGATGACGACGTGCTGCGTGCCAAGATCGAGGCTTGGTTCTCCTTTTCGAATCCGGTCTTCGCCTCCCCAAAAGACCTGTGAACTCCCCAAAAGACCTGTGAACTCCCCAAAAGACCAGTGAGCTCATTCACAGATCTGCCTTGTTCACAGGTCTTCGCCTCCCCAAAAGACGCCAAGGCAGATCTGGTCGAGTCCGCCTTCATAGCCATCAAGCACCGGTTCGGCTGTCTGAATCCGTTGGGCTCGTGGCAAGAGGTAACGGCCGTTGATTGCCGTTGATTGCCCCTCTAATTGCACTTGATTGCCCCTCCCTAATTTGGGACGCCCCATTGGGCTCGCGGCAAGAGGTGGGCTGTGCCGTTACAGCGGATCGTGCTCTCGCCCGCATGCAAGTGCTCATCACGGCTGTGCCCGTTACAGCGGCTCGTGCTCTCGCCCGCATGCAAGTGCTCATCACGGCTCTGCCCGTTACAGCGGATCGTGCTCTCGCCCGCATGCAAGTGCTCATCACGGCTCTGCCCGTTACAGCGGATCGTGCTCTCGCCCGCATGCAAGTGCTCATCACGGCGCCGTCCTCCCTCCCCTTTTCCCCACAGGTGGGCTGCCCGTTCCAGCTGACCGAGCTCACCGGCCTCAGGCGGAACGACTCCGCCGCCACCGCCCCCTGCGGCCACGGCGTCACCCCGTGCAACCCAAGCCTGCGACCCATCGACCGGAACGGCGCTCGGGACGGCGCTCGAGTCGGCGCTCGGGACGGCGCTCGGGAGGGCGGCGCCAGGTTGGGCAGCTCGCCGCGCCCACTTGAGTGGGGCACACACGAATTTGGTGGCTCGGGGGAGGAGTGGATGCGCCGGTACGTTGATGGCGATTGATGGCGGCTGATGGTGGCTGATGATGACTGATGATGACTGATTGCGGTTGGAGGAGTGGATGCGCCGGTACGTTGATGGCGATTGATGGCGGCTGATGGCGGCTGATGATGACTGATGATGACTGATGGCGGCTGATTGCGACTGGATTGCGGCTGATTGCGGTCTGTTGACGTGTGATGGCGACTGATTGCGGTCTGTTGAGCTCACTGAAGGCGTCCCTAATTTGGCAGGTATGTGGACGTACAGATCACGCAGATGATGGACTGCATGCATGTGCTCACCACGGCGCCCCCCCTTCCCCACAGGTATGTGCTGCGAACGGACGCACAGATCACGCAGATGATGGACTGCCGATCGCCTGACGCCGCTCAATGCTTCAGCTTGCCACCGAATGCCACGTGGGAGGTGGGTCGACTGATGACGGCTGATGACGGCTGATTGCGACTGATTGCCACCGAGTGGCACGTGGGAGGTGGGACGCGGCGCGGCGCGCAATGTCGATGCCGCATGCAAGTGCTCAGAACGGCGCCCCCCCACCATTCCCCACAGGTGGGACGCGGCGCGGCGCGCAATGTCGATGCCGATGGGCGGCTGATCACGAGCGAAGGCGTGCATGGCTGTGCCAACCTGCCAGCAAATGAGTGGTCGGATGAGATGGATGGGCCGGTGCGATGATGGCGACTGATTGCGAATGATTGCGAATGATTGCGAATGATTGCGATTGGACGAGATGAATGGGCCGGTGCGTCGTCGATGGCCACAGTGCCTGTGAGCACTTTTGTGAGTTGACCTAATTTGGAACGCGTTGACTAATTTGAAACGCGTGGACCTTTTGTGCAGGTGCCCTACCAACGCGCTACCTGCCCAGTCGCCTTCTCGCCGCGCGAGCCCGAGCGAACGTGCGTCCGTTCCACTGATTGCGACTGATTGCGTCTGATGGCGACTGATGGCGCCCGAGCGTACGTGCGACCGTTACACCCACCTGATGACCTCTGATGGCCTCTGATGGCCTCCTGGTGCCCTCTGATGGCCTCTGATGGTCTCTGATGGCCTCTGATGGCCTCCCTCATCAGGTGCATCCGTTACACCAACACCGCCGTGTGCGACGACATGATCATCGGCGATGGGTGCGTTGATGGCGACTGATGGCGACTGATGGCGACTGATGGCGCCTGATTGCGATTCGACGACATGATCATCGGCGATAGGTGCTGGCCGGGCGCCGAACCTGGTGACCTCTGATGACCTCTGATCGCCTCTGATCGCCTCTGATGGCCTCTGATGGCATCTGATGGCCTCTGATGGCCACTGATGACCTCTGATGACCTCTGATGACCTCTGATGGCCACTGATGACCTCTGATGGCCTCTGATGACCTCTGATGACCTCTGATGGCCTCTGATTGCCTCTGATTGCCTGCCTCATCAGGTGCTGGCCGGGTGCCGGCTCCCCCGACGTCGACACGTTCAATGCCTCCAATGCCTCCTGCTGGCGGGCGAGGGTGCCACCCGTGCCCCCCAGCTACTGTCCGAACGCGACCCAACCGCCGCCTGGCAAGTCCGACGTCTTTGAGCCGTGTGGAGGGCAGGTGATGGCCGTTGATGAATGTTGATGAATGTTGATGAACGTTGATGAACGTTGACGTTTTTGGGCCGTGAGGAGGGCCGTTGATTAACATTAATGGCCTTTGATTCCCTTTGATTCCCTTTGATTGCCGCTGATTGCCTCTCACTCATTGATGTGTGTGGACCGTGCGGCGATCAGAGTAACACCACGTGCTGTGGGAAACTCAAGTGCTTCAACCAGTCGGCCTCCTATGGCCAGTGCTGCCTCGGCCCCAATGACCCAAAGGGGTGCGCGCCGTGGTGGGCGCCGATGCAGTCGCTCGGTACGGCGCTTGGAGTGGACCATGCGGCCATGTTCGACAACTTGCGCGCGGATGAAGTCTCGGATCATTCTCCCTGATGACCCCTGATTGCCTCCCTCATCAGGTGAAGTCTCGGATCATTCTCCCTCTCGCATTCTCCCTCTCGGCCGCGAATGGCTCGAACGCCTTCACGGACAGCATTCACACCAGCTGAGGAGCATGGGCTCAGGCCGATCGTGTGGTGTGCAGCAGGTGAGCGCCGTAGTGAGCGTGCGCAGCCCGGGTGCAGCGTCGACTCCCTCGGACGCCCCCGCCCTGCATGCACGTGCTCACCACGGCGCGCCCCCGCCCCTTCCCCACAGGTGAGCGCGCAGCCCGGGTACAGCGTCGACTCCCTCGGTCGCCCCCGCCCTGCATGCATGTGCTCACCACGGCGCGCCCCTCCCCCTTCCCCACAGGTGAGCGCGCAGCCCGGGTACAGCGTCGACTCCCTCGGTCGCCCCCGCCCTGCATGCACGTGCTCACCACGGCGCGCCCCTCCCCTTCCCCACAGGTGAGCGCGCAGCCCGGGTACAGCGTCGACTCCCTCGGTCGCACGGAGCCAGCCGCCGCCGCCTTGTGTGACGTCAACGTCAGCTACGGCTACGAGGACCCTGCGGAGTGCAACGCGCCGCCTGCGGCCGACAAGGTCTGCAGCGGCCTGCAGGCGATGAAGCTCGTCCATTACCCTGAGTACGGTCGCTCGCAGTGGGAATGCCTCGCCAAGTAGAGCTCGCGTAACGGTTCTGTTTACTGTAGTACGCGGCTTCACGCACCACGGCATGACCCAGTCGCCATGAGTGAAATTAACGCGGAAACGGACAACATACATATTTACACACTTTGACACGACTCACTAGCGCGGAAAGGGCGCACGCAGAGCACGCAGAACGCACACGGCGGGGCGTAGTTTTAGTATAATTTAGTATAAACCGCGTTACTCGTTTTTAGCGTCGTTACTAGTGGAAACGCTTTTTGCACAGGGCTTTCGCGTGGTGCGTGTTGAGGTCAGACTTAGGAGTGAGGTGCCTCGTTCGCGAACGCTAAGGGCGAAAGTCACCCTGTGGTAAATTATAGCATTCACTCGCAGTCTGAGTCTCACCTGCTGACTCGTGACTGACTCACTGACTGTGACTGACTGTCACTCAGCCGCTTCCGTCGGCAAGGAACGAGCTGTCCGCGAGCAACTCCCAATCGGTCGCGCCCGGGACGGCGCCCTTGCCTCCCTTGTCGCGCGCGACCACGTTGAATGAGAGAGAGATGCGCATCTCGCCCTGCGGGGTAGGGGAAGGGCGCCGTGGTGAGCACATGCATGCATGGCATCTCTTCAGAGATGCGCATCTCGCCCTGCGGCGTCCGATGGCAGAGTTTGGTCAGAGATACCATCTAGGGCCATCCAAGAGTCAAGTCAAGTCAAGTCAAGAGTCAAGTCAAGTCAAGTCAAGTCAAGTCAAGTCAAGTCAAGAGTCAAGTCAAGTCAAGTCAAGTCAAGTCAAGTCAAGTCAAGTCAAGTCAAGTCAAGAGTCAAGTCAAGTCAAGTCAAGTCAAGAGTCAATCAAGTCAAGTCAAGTCAGAGAGGTCGTCCATGGCCAGTCAAAATCAAGTCTAGTCTTGACTTTGACTTGACTTGACTTGGCCATCAGTGGCCATCCATGGTCATCAACGGTCATCAGTGGCAATCAACGACTCTCACCGGGGCCAGTTCACAGCTCGGGGTGACCCCATGAACGAGCCATGGCGGGAAGAGAAGCAGCTCCCCGGCTATCGGGTCGTGGTGCAGCCGATTGCGTGCAAAGGGCGGACGGGTGCCCCGAGGGTCCTGTGGGGAAGGGATGCGGGTGCCGTGGTGAGCACGCGAGGGTCCTGTGGGGAATGGATGCGGGCGCCTTGGTGAGCACGCGCGTGCTGGTGAACTGAGCTGAGTTGAAAAGGGCCCACCTCGAACGAGATCGCGCCAGATCGTGCCGGCACGCGGACGTAGAAGACGCCCGAGACGGCCGAGTTCTCGTGCACGTGCGCCGTGTGCGTGCTGCATGAAGGGGCAGGAGCCTAGCTCATCAGTGCTCATCAGTGCTCATCAGCGCTCATCAGTGCTCATCAGTGCTCATCAGGGCTCATCAGTGCTCATCAGAGATCATCAGGGCTTATCAGTGCTCATCAGTGCTCATCAGTGCTCATCGAGACCAAGCTCATCAGTGGCCATCAGTGGCCATCAGCGGCCATCAGTGGCCATCCGTGGCACTCAGTGGCACTCGTGGCCAATCAACGTGAACGTGAACTCAGTAGCGCTCACCTGCAGCCCTGGTGCACCGATGCCCAGATGAAGAGAGGGAGGGTGTCGGCGCCTCCGAAGAGCGCAGCCGCCGCCTCCTCGCCCACCGATCCGGACACGTACGCTTCAATGTTCTTCACCCACGCTGCTCGTAGCTGATGGAGTAGCAGGCCGGTGCCTCCATCGAACGCCGCGAGGAACCTGTCATCATCCTTCTCCCATGCGCTGTGCTGCTCGGCGAAGAAGGCATCGTTGGCGGTCTCGCCGCGCCGTGTCACGCATCTCGACGAGAAGTCGCCAAATGAGCGCGCGATGCGCTCCGCGAGCTCGAGCAGTGGTTCCGCATCCGCTTCAAGCATCGACAGCCGCAAGACGGGCGTCGTCCACATGAACGTCAAGCCGGGCTGCAGTGCCGAAGCGACCGTCGTACTTGCCTCAGCGTCCGCCTCTCGGCATTGCTGCACCGGCTCGGCAATTGCCGCCATGGACCGGCTCGGCATGAGCGCGAGCACGATGCATGTTGCGAGCACCCTCATCTCACGGAAAGAGCGTGCTGTTGGGCTGCTGCTGCTGTTCAACACAACGCGCGCACACACTCCGGACCCCCAAGCACGAGAGCCACTATCACTATGGACGGAGGTGTGGCCGACACAGCCCGTGCTAACACAACACCCGTATTAACACAGGCCGTTAATCGGCGGAGCTTGGGGGAAGAGAGAACGCCAGTCGAGCATCTGCGCCAGACTGGTGCCCCGCTTCCCCCAAATGCTGTTGGGCGTCCACGCGCCCAAGAAGGCGCTTCGAAGTGCGCACCGCGATGTACCAGATTCGCTAGTAGTCTTCCACCAAAATCGGCCTTTACGCGCGAGCCGTCGCCTTGCAAGCCCGCGAGGCATCCGTCCGCGGTCCGCCACTTCTAGAATTGTATCTCTGGGCGGGGGCGCCACGACGGAAAAACTATATGTGCTGAACTCGTCGGCAGGAGCCGCCAGAGACCAGAGCAGAGCGGGGTCTATGAGCCGCGTCGCGCCGAGAACCTGTACGCGCCCGCTGTTGATCCGGACAGCGCAGGGCGGTGGCTCCTGGCTCGTGCCTCAGAGGAGGGTGCAGGGTCTCGGTCTCCTCTGTGTTGTGTGTTAGACTTCGAGATGAATCGAAAGAGTCTACTCGAGTGGACGCGAGGCCACGAGATACAGCCGCTACGGAGCAGTGGGACCCCAGGCGGCAGGTTGAGAGGTTCACATATCACATTGCTGCACTACTTCTTTCGTGACGCCCGTTTGCCCTGACCCTTCTTCGGCGGCCCCTTGCCCAGCTTTCGCCTCGCCTCCTTCTCCTCGAACCATTCCTCATGGAGGTGCTGTCGCACGAGCGGATGTTTCATGATCGGATCTGGCTTCGGGTAGTAGCTCGCCACCTGCACGCAACGAGAGCACGCGACGAGAGCACGCGGCGAGAGCACTCGCGAGTGGGTGAGCCGGGACGACTGAAGCGTGCTCCTAGCCTCAACCATAGGAAGGCTATCCCGGCCCGGGCGCGCGCGCGCGTGCGTCCAGGTCGAAGCGCACCTTTTCGCCGATCCAGCCGCGACGGCGTAGGCGATTGAGACCGTTGAAGGGCGTGGATGCGGCCCCCTCCGGCTCCCACCATCCAAAGATCTTCATGCGTGCTTGGGTGACGCTCACATACGCGCGCTGCTGCGACAAGAGGCTGAGCGCACGAGGCCACGCGTGCAGCAGGGGAGGCGCACGTCGCAAGGACGCCACGAGGGTGCCCAACATGTTGTCCTTAGAGACCAGCCCCTCCTTCTCATTGTGAATGGGTGCACACACGCCGTCGCCCTGTGGGGAAAACGGGGAGGAGTGTTGAGAGACTCGACGCGATCAAAGCGCGTCGTCGCGAGCTCTGTCGCATGAGGGTCCAGAGTGCAAGCGCGTTGTGTTGAACTCCAACGACAAACAAAGTCCATCCCAGCTCGAACGAGACTCTTACACTTACTTGCTGAAGCGTGCGGAAGCGGGTCGTAACATCAACGCGCCCAGGAGCGAGCACGCTCTACCACGTGGACGAGTTTGACTGGACTATCCAGTATCCTCTCCTCTTGATGTGGAGTTGCGATGTGTTTGGACTAGACTAATGGTCTATGGTCTAAGCGTGATTAGACTAAGTGGTTCGCTCGACGAGCGATCCCCAGCGACGAGATATCGATTGAGATCGACGGCCCACACCACTGGCGCAGCTGCCAGAGCGCCCAGTCGGAACGTGCGGCGATGGCTCGTTCTGGCGAGCTCCCATCCTGGAAATTAGAGGCAATTAGAGGCAATTAGAGGCCATTAGAGGCCATTAGAGGCAATTAGAGGCCGTCATTTCGGGACCATCAGAGGCCATCAGAAGCAATCAGAGACCATCAGAGGCTATCAGAAGCAATCAGAGACCATCAGAGGCCATCAGAAGCAATCAGATGCAATCAGAGACCATCAGGGGCAAGCACCTGGAAGCACGTCTCGTTCCGGCGTCGGTAGGACGTCGCCACGTCCGACAGGTCGCGTCGCACGTGGATGAGCAGCGGCGTCGGCACGGATGCGAGTTTCGTCAAGGCCGGTGCCCAGTGATGGAGCGTCCACACGAACCGCGGATCCTGATGACCGAGGCAATCAGCATGCAATCAGCATGCAATCCACACGAACCGCGGATCCTGACGGCAATCAGCATGCAAGGCATGTCATCATCGGCAATCAGTGGGCCATCCAATTGGCAATCAAGTGCAATCAGTGGGCCATCCAATTGGCAATCAAGTGCAATCAGTGGGCCATCCAATTGGCAATCAAGTGCACTCAGTGGGCCATCCAATTGGCAATCAAGTGCACTCAGTGGGCCATCCGATTGGCAATCAAGTGCAATCAGTGGGCCATCCAATTGGCAATCAAGTGTAATCAGTGGGCCATCCAATCGGCAATCAAGTGCACTCAGTGGGCCATCAGAGGCAATCAAGTACACTCACCTTCCACACCACGCGTTGGCACTGCCGCTTGACGCAGCTCGGTGGCAACGGCCCACCTTTTTGGCTCGCTCGCTGGCAGCGCTGATACTCCTGCTACCGAGCCGTAGCTTCGTCAAGAGCAATCGAGAGCAATCAAGAGCAGTCAAGAGCAATCAAGAGCCATCAAGAGCAATCCATAGCAATCAATAGCAATCAATAGCAATCAATAGCAATCAATAGTAGGCACCTGGAACCGAGCCGTCGCCTCCTCCAGCCTTTGACGCCCACGCTCACCTGATGAGGGACGCAATCAGAGAGAGGCCACCTGATGAGGGACGCAATCAGATAGAGGCAACCAGAGGCAACCAGAGGCTATCATGGAGTGCATCAGAACTCACCCTTCGTATCGCAATCAGAGAGGCAATCACCTAATGAGGGACGCAATCAGAAATCACCCTTGGTCTCGCAATCAGAGAGGCAATCACCGAATGAGGGACGCAATCAGAACTCACCCTTGGTATCGCCCCTCCAGTCCATTGCAGAGCGTCTCGTACCTGATGAGGGACGCAATCAGAACTCACCCTTGGTATCGCCCCTCCAGTCCATTGCAGAGCGTCTCGTACCTGATGAGGGACGCAATCAGAGAGGGCATCAGACGCAAGTAGGGGCGGTGCACACCCGTGGCCTTCGCCCCGGCAGACTATTCACACCTCCATTATTCACACCCGTGGCCTTCGCCCCGGCAGACTATTCACACCTCCAGTATCATTCCCCCCTTGTCCTTCAACCGGCAGACTTCTGAAGGAAGGACGCAATCAGAGAGGCAATCAGACGTAAGTAGTGGCGGTGCACACCGGTGGTGGCCCTCCCCCTGGCGTACTTCCCCTCGCGGCAGATGCTGAGCGACCTGATGAGGGAGGCAATCAGAGGTCATCACTCGCGGCAGATGCTGAGCGACCTGATGATGGAGGCAATCAGAGGTCATCATCCGAGGTCATCTTCGAGCTCAGGTCCAGCTGAGCGACCTGATGAAGGGGCAATCAAGCAGGCCATTAGTGGCAATCAGTGGCAATGAGGGCGACATGGGGCTACCTAATGAGGTTGCGCATCCGAGGAGACGTCACTATGCGGGAGCAATCAGGCAGGCCATTATTGGCAATCACCTAATGAGGTTGCGCATCCGAGGAGACGTCACTAAGCGGGAGCAATCAGGCAGGCCATTAGTGGAAGTCACCTAATGAGGTTGCGCATCCGAGGCGACGTTACTAAGCGGGAGCAATCAGGCAGGCCATGAGTGGCAATCACCTAATGAGGTTGCGCATCCGAGGAGACGTTACTAAGCGGGAAACCCTCTGTCGGCGTCGCTGGGCGCCGTCCCGAGCGTCGCCTGCCTGTTGCAGAGCGCCGTCCCGAGCGTCCCGAAGGCGAGGGGCAGGCAAGGGCCCCACTGGCTGACCGCGTGACGCCCGGTACGGCGCTTGGTTGGAGCGACTCAAGTCATCAGGGCTCTCATCACGTTGTTGCCCCTCGCCTGCGCACATCGGCTCAAGCTTCACGTCCTTGACCACCCATACCTTCTGGCCGTCCACCTGCCTCAGGAGACAATTCGTGATGAGGGATGTCATCAGATCCACCAGGAGCCAATTCGTGATGAGGGATGTAATCAGATCCACCTGCCTCAGGAGACAATTCGTGATGAGGGATGTAATCAGAGGCCCTCAGCGGCCCTCAGCAGCCCTCAGAGGCACACACACCTGCTTCAGCTCTGCCTTCCGACGACGAACGGGAGCGCACCTGATGAGGGATGCAATCAGCATGCAATATCAGCATGCAATCAGCTCTGCCTTCCGACGACGAACGGGAGCGCACCTGATGAGGGATGCAATCAGCATGCAATATCAGCATGCAATCAGCTCTGCCTTCCGACGACGAACGGGAGCGCACCAAGGCAAGCCCATCGCGTCGCAGATGTCCTCGTTGAGGCGCACGACGCGCTCATCCTCACACGTGTTCTCCGTCAGGTACCCGCGCACCTGTGGGGAGGTAATGGCGCCGTGAGGAGCACTTGCATGCAAGCAGTGCCCAGGTACCCGCGCACCTGTGGGGAGGTGATGGCGCCGTGATGAGCACTTGCATGCAAGCAGTGCCCAGGTACCCGCGCACCTGATGTGCTTTCTGCCTCCCCAGACTCTTCCTTTTATGGGCGACAATGGCCGTGAACGGCTTCGAAGGCCGTCTCAGCTTGGGGAGCGCGAGCTTTGGGTCGACTTGACTTGACTTGACTGGACTTGGGTCGCCGAGCAGCTGCTCCGGTTCTGGCTTGCCACCCGAACCCACCAATGGCGAGCCACCCGAACCCACTAATGGCGAGCCTGAGCCAGAACCCACCAATGGCGAGCCTGAGCCAGAACCCACCAATGGCGTGCCACCCGAACCCACCAATGGCGAGCCTGAGCCAGAACCAGAGCCAGAGCCACCCTCGCGAGAAGTCCGTGCGAGGTCGCTTGCGCCGCTCAGCTCACACGCGACGGTCGAGGTGCCCGAATGCCCCACGCCGACGATGATCACGAGTCGCTGCTGCTCGGGGTCGAACCCAGAGGCGCGCAGCGCGCTCGCCATCGTGCCGTTGAAGCGCGCGCTCGCTGGATGCCACACGTGCCGTCGAGGCGCCTCCGCGGAGCAGGTCAGATCGTACGCGGGCGGCGCGCAGCCTGGCTGCGTACGATTCGACGTGCAAAGCACGGGACCGCATTGGCAAACCGGACCTTGGCTGTTGCGATCGGCGTCGGCGTCAGCGTCACGGCCCAAAGGAATGCTGCAAAACATGAGACTGACTACGATGAACAAGATGCACACCATGACGGGCTCCCATGAAAACGCTTCCGTTTCCTCCTCCACAGGAGAAGGTCGGCGGTAGCGTGGCGCCATTAAAATCTGGAAATTCAGCGTCCTATGAACCTTCATATGGAATTCCGCAAAAGAGCATTCACACTCGTTTCACACTCGATTCACACCTACAAGGAAGATACCTCGAGACCTCGAGACCCACAAGAACGCCCACGCCTACCCTTCAGGCCATGAAAGCACGTACTGTACCGTCGATCACTCCAACACGCTGTAAGAGTACTTGTAAAAGTTGAAGCGCACTGCCTCCCGGTCGCCCTTCTTCGTGAAGGCAACGGGCTCGACGGCATCCTCGTCCATCAGGCGTGCATACGCGTCGACGTCTTCGGGCCACGAACGAGCAGCTTCCACTCTTCTCACCTGATGAGGGATGCAATCAGCATGCCATCAGCTTGCAAGCAGCTTTTACTCTTCTCACCTGATGAGGGATGCAATCAGCACGCAAGCAGCTTCCACTCTTCTCACCGGCTCGTCTTCGCTGTTGGCGATGTTCTTGTTCATGCGCGACACCGCGTACTCGGCACACGGCCAGCCTGCATTCTCGTACTTGATCGACTTGGAGAAGCCCCAGGCGGACTTTTGCTCCTCTCGAGGCGGCTGGCACACAGTGTTCCATTCCCGCGTGATCTCGCCAGGCTCGGGAAAGCTCTCTGGCGGCGCCAGGTCGGGCAGGATGATCACATTCGGCCCATGGGCAGGTCGGAACGCGTATAGGCGTGTCGTCTCGAAGAGGGCGAAACGGAAGCGGCGCTCCTGCGCCTCGGTGCGCCCACTGAGGAGGACGCTGCCGTCGGCCTCCTTTTTGACGCTGCCGTCGGCCTCCTTCTCAACATGCCGTTGCGCGCCTGGGTTGAATCGGAGGTATGCCTTCGGCACCCAGCCGCCCGCCTGCGTTAGGGACATGTAGTCAATGAAGACGACATCGTCCCGCGCAGCACCCATACGGCCGAGGGTCGCAGCGAGCAAGTGAATCTTGGAGCCGCTCGGGTCAAAGTGCAGATGCGCCGCCCAGCCGTGGCTGACCACGTAATGCCGCACCCCCTCTGGAACACGCCCTTCGACGTATGTGCCATATGGCAGATCCTGGCAGCGTGGAGCAGGCCCACCGCGGGCAGCAAGCTCCTGAACGAACCGGACGAAGACCCATCGAAATCCAGACTGCTCGCACACCTTCTGAAACCCGACAGCGTCCTCGCGCGCTGGGAGCATGCTGCTGAAGGCTTGGCGGCGAAGACGCAGGACTCGCTCGCGTTCGGGTTCACTCGTGCAAGGTGCCGACTTCAGCAGCTCGTGCGCACCACGCAGCTTTTCCGGGGTGAGATTGGGCTTGATGAGCGGCGCCGTCGGGTTGACGATGCGTTGGCAGTACGCTGAGAGGAAGAACTCGTGGATTCCCCACATCCGCTCCAGCACGGGCTCGCCTGAGAACGTCTCAGGCACCTCACACACGGGCACACACTTGATACGATAATGGGTGTTGATGTACATGCTGCCTTCCATGTATGCATCCCACAGCGCGACCTCGCGCTTTGTCGGTGCAAAGCACATGGCGGAGATGTGGAGCATGAGAGCGAGATCGTCGTCCAAGGCGCCATCCTGATTGAGGTACTCAACCATATGCTGGAGAAGGAAGCCATCGGGATCACTGTGCATCTGCTCGTTGTCTGTGGGCGGACGCGACCACTCCTCCCGAGGTCCCTTCTCACCAAGCCAGGTGTACGGGCTGATTGCGTAGAGCTGTACGTCTGGCGGCGGAACGCCGATCCACAGCGAACCTCTCGGCGCGAGCTGCTGATATGGGATTGGCTTGCCGAGCTCATTCAGTTCGCGAAGATATCCGACACGAACCCACGCCAGTTGGCAAGCCTCTGCCCATCGACTGAAACCCTCTACGTCCCAGCGAGGATCGCGCTCAGAGTCCCGTGCCTCCATCTTGCTGTTGTCGCAACCCATGCATTCGACAGAAACGCGTGAAGTTTTCCGACCGAAAAAGGGTCAGTGAGATGGCTGTTCACACTCGGGCGCCAGCGGTCTTGAGAGCTGTTTTTTTCGCAGTCGACCGGCCCGTGGCCGCTATACAATACAGCCCCGCGGGGTCCATTGCGCCTAATCATACATCGACGCTCGAGATACTTAGACAAACACACGAAGTACACCCACTCCGGGTCCCCCCCGACGGCGGCGCGTCCGCGTGACCCTCGCAACGTACCGTACCCATGCCTGCTCGGCGCATCGGCCCGCCCATCGCGTACATATCAGTTCACAGACCATCGTTCACAGCCATCAGAGCAGATCCACGTACCGGTCCGCCGAGTGTGCGCTCATGTTAGTCTCCTTGTTGTCTGCCATCAGACCGAGCTCAGACCGAGCTCAGACCGAGCTCAGACCGAGCTCAGACCGAGCTCAGACCGAGCTCAGACCGAGCTCAGACCGAGCTCAGACCGAGCTCAGACCGAGCTCAGGGCAGCTCGCCGGCCTTGAACAGGCTGCGGATCATGTTCTCCTCGTGCACGCGCTCCATCACCTTCTTCACTGCTGACGAACCCTGACAAAGGGCCAGCGAGAGGCAATCAGAGGCCATCAGAAGGTGACGAACCCTGACACAGGGCCAGAGAGAGGCAATCAGAGGCAATCAGAAGCTGACGAACCCTGACACAGGGCCAGAGAGAGGCAATCAGAGGCAATCAGAAGGTGACGAACCCTGACACAGGGCCAGAGAGTTGCAATCAGAAAGGGGACATCGGTGAGGCCATCAAAAGGGCCATCAGAGAGGCCTCACGCACCTTCCACAGCGTGTTGGCGCCCTTACCAACTGTCTTCCACCCCCCTTCCGAACCAGCCGCCAATGCACCTGTAGAGCCCTCAGCGGAGCTCTCGATCTCAGCAATCTCGGATGCAATCTCGTACGCGATCTCGGCGGGTGGCGGCGGCGTCGACGCTCGCGCTCCCTTGGGCGGCGCCGTAGCGGGCGCCCCCTTGGGCGGCGGCGGTGGCGGCGGCGGCATGCGATTCGGGTGATGCTTGATTGTGATCCTCTGCTTCCGCAAGTTCGCTTCGATCAACGCCATCGAGACGACGCCGGCCTCGTCGCCGCTGATTGCCCGCTGGTAGAGCGCCTGCATCTCGGGCTCCGTCAATTGCGGCGCGGCGGCCTCGAGCATATCGGCGAAGACGTCGAAGGTCGCCTGTATGAAGTGATTAGGGAGGCAATTAGGGAGGCAATTTTAGAGGCAATTAGAGGCAATTAGAGGTCGCAAGTAGGGAGTGCTTAGGGGGGATAAGGCGGAGGGAGGGGGAAGGGCTGTGGACGAGATCTCACCTCGCCAGCTTCGTCAACCCATCCTCGCCAGAGACTGTCGAGCATGGTGGCATCCTTGGCGTGCTGTGCATGCATTCCCTCGAGGCATTGCGCTAAGAAGGTCTCGACTGGCAGGAAGCCGATGCGCAACTGCCCACACGCAAGAGTCACAGGCGGTCGTTCACAGGCCAGTCGTTCACAGGCAGTCGTTCACAGGCGGTCGTTCACAGGCATGAGGGTGAACGTGGCGACAGAGAGGGGCGCCAATCTCACCGGTATCTCAGATCATCAGGGGTCATCAGGGGTCATCATAAGTCATCATAAGTCATTGTGCGCTCGCAATTAGAGGCACTCAGAGGTCGTCAGAGGTCATCACTGGTCATCAGGGGCAATCAGAGGCACTCGGAGCTCATCAGGGGTCATCAGAGCTCATCAGAGCTCATCGCACCCCATGTGCACCAAGCAGCTCGGGCTTGTACTTGGGCGCAGGCAGCATCGCCCGGCGGCCGGTCAGCTTCGAGTCGCTCCAAAATTTGGCGCAGCTCGCCAGCGTGATCTTCTTCAGCCGAGAGAGCAACTCCGGGTGCGCCGTGTTGGGCATCTCGGGCTCGATCGATGCATTTTCTCGGAAGCGACGCTCGAGGGCCTGTGAATGTGAACACCCGAAGTCGGCCAGTGTCTCGCGGCCATCAGTGTCTCGGCGCTCAATAGCTCGCGGCCATCAGAGGTCATCAGAGGCCATCAGAGGGCCATTCGAGAGGTCATCAGAGAGGCCACCAGAGAGGCCAGCAGAGAGGTCATCAGAGAGGTCGTTCAAGGCAATCAGAGGCAATCATCACACCTAGATGTACACGAACGCGGGTAATTGGATAGGCAATCACAGGCAATCATCACACATGGATGTACACGAACGCCGGTAATTGGATCGCAATCAGAGGCAATCATCACACCTGGATGTACACGAATGCCGGTAATTGGATCGCAATCAGAGGCAATCATCACACCTGGATGTACACGAATGCCGGTAATTGGATCGCAATCAGAGGCAATCATCACACCTGGATGTACACGAATGCCGGTAATTGGATCGCAATCAGAGGCAATCATCACACCTGGATGTACACGAATGCCGGTAATTGGATCGCAATCAGAGGCAATCATCACACCTGGATGTACACGAATGCCGGTAATTGGATCGCAATCAGAGGCAATCAGCACACCTGGATGTACACGAATGCCGGTAATTGTGGATCGCAATCAGAGGCAATCAGCACACCTGGATGTACACGAACGCCGGTAATTGGATCGCAATCAGAGGCAATCATCACACCTGGATGTACACGAACGCCGGTAATTGGATCTCAGCCATCGAGCCGAACATGTTCCAGAACGCGCCGATGCCCGCCAGGTTGAGAGTGTGCTCCCCCGCCGCAGTCTCCGCCAGTATGCCGAGCAGCTCGATGAAGAAATCGAAGTCCTCATGAGGCAACCTTTCATCAAGAGGCGCGCCGTGGTGGCACGGTGAGCTGATGAGGAAGTCCATCAGGCGCAATCAGGCGCACTCCGCTCAGATGAAGCTGAGATCATCGCACCTTTCGTCGAGGGGCGCAATCACGGTTCATCAGAGGTCATCAGAGGTCATCAGAGGTCATCGCACCTTTCGTCGAGTGGCACGCCGTGGTGACACGCACGCCAGAAGAAGTAGAGGATTGGCTCGTCCTGATGAGGGACGCAATCAGGGACGCAATCAGGGACGCAATCAAGAAGAAGTAGAGGATGGGCTCGTCCTGATGAGGGACGCAATCAGGGACGCAATCAGGGACGCAATCAAGAAGAAGTAGAGGATGGGCTCGTCCTGATGAGGGACGCAATCAGGGACGCAATCAGGGACGCAATCAAGAAGAAGTAGAGGATGGGCTCGTCCTGATGAGGGACGCAATCAGGGACGCAATCAGGGACGCAATCAAGAAGAAGTAGAGGATGGGCTCGTCCTGATGAGGGACGCAATCAGGGACGCAATCAGAGACGAATATGGCGCGCGCATGTTCCTCATCGGTGGTCATCAGAGGCAATCAGAGAGGTCTTCACAGGGAGGCCCTCACCTCCTTCTCCTCCTTGGCGTTGAGACGGATGCGGTTCTCACGCACGCCGTACGCAAACTGGCTGAACTTTTCGAGCGCGATCGAGCCGCCTTTGCCGTACAGCCACACGCAGGGAGCACTCAGCCACAATCAACCACAATCAGGGAGCAATCAGCCACACTCACCTTTGCCGTACAGCTGGACGAACTGGTCGGGCACGAACGAGGCGAAGCTCTGACGAAACTTGCTTGGCTCTGCCTTCTGATCCATATCGGTCTTGACCTGATGAGAGAGGCAATTAGGGAGGCACTCAGAGATGAGGGACGCAATCAAGCACAGCCGAACGTGATGCGAGAGGCAATTAGGGAGGCCTGCTGGGAAGCCATCTTCGCACCTGGTAGAGCGCTGCGACGAGCTTGCGGCACATGAGCACATTCATCGCTTGGATGTCCTTGCGCCCGAACCGAATCTCGCCGAGCGAGGTCATCGCACTCTCGGGCAGTTTGGTGGAGCGCGCCGGCGGCGGATTGCCTGATGATGGAGGCCATCACAAGCAATCCGATGCGATTTGAGGCAATCAGCATGCAATCAGCATGCAATCAGCATGCAATCAGCATGCAATCAGCATGCAATCAGTATGCAATCAGATGCATATTCAGATGGCACATTCAGAGAGCACACTCAGATGGCACTCACCTGGCATGAAGTAGGTGATGACACCCCCCTCGCCCACGCTCTTGACGAACTGATCTCGACGAATCTCGTCCGCGCCCATCGCCCCCAGCTCCTCAGGTGTGAAGTTCACCTTCCCGTGCTCATGGTGCTTGGTCTTCACAGCGTGCGAGAGCTTCGCATGACTCAACTCGGTGCCACCCGCCGGTGGCAGGTTGCCCACTTCGACCCAAATCAGGCCCAGCTGCCCGCCGCCGCCGCCACCGCCACTCCCAAGCATAGGCTGCCCAGCTTGGCACCCAACCTCGACCACCTCAATCCCAAACTCGTTGACCGAAGGGCCGCCGCCGCCGCCGCCGCCCCCGCCCTTGCCCCCGCCCTTGCGCTTGCCGCCGCTCTTGCCCGCAGCCACTGTCTCCTCGAGATCCGCGAGCTTCGACTCCGATTGGCTGCGAGAGAGAGAGAGAGAGAATATGAAAAGAGCCATCAGACGCAATCGGTGCCAATCAGATGCACTCCGGCGCAATCCGTCGCCGTCTACAGCAATCCATCGTCATCAGTGATCATCAAGCTCAACAAAGGAGTTCTGGAGGCTGCATTCACACCGAAGCTACTTCTCTGTGAGCTCTCAATGTCATCATCAGCAATCAAGTTCATCAGCGGCAATCAGCTGCATTCACACCGAAGCTCCGCCTTCTCCTCGTCGGTGAGCTCTCCGGCCTGCTGCTTACGCTTGAGCTCGGCCATTCGAGATTTGACCGCCTTCGCCTCCTTCTCGGCCGCATCAGCCTCCGCTTTGGACACCTGCCCATCGGAGGTCATCGGAGGTCATCGGAGATCATCAGAGGTCATCAGAGGTCATCAGCCTCTGCTTTGGACACATGCCCATCGGAGGTCATCGGAGGTCATCAGAGAGCATCAGAGGTCATCAGAGGTCATCAGCCTCCGCTTTGGACACATGCCCATCGGAGGTCATCGGAGGTCATCAGAGGTCATCATAGGTCATCAGAGGTCATCAGCCTCCGCTTTGGACACATGCCCATCGGAGGTCATCAGAGGTCATCAGAGGTCATCATAGGTCATCAGAGGTCATCAGCCTCCGCTTTGGACACCTGCCCATACGCATGACCCATACGTAGCCAGCAACGGCAATCAACGACCAAAAATGACAAACACGGCACGCCTTCAGCCGCAATCAGTGCCCATTAGCAGCACTCAATGCCAATCAGCCGAAATCAGTGCCCATCAGCCGCACACCTTGCCTCCCTTGGCCGCCTTCTCCATCGCCTCCAGCTTGGCCTGCCGCTCTCCACTCGCCTTCGCTTGACGATCCTTCTCTCCATCAAGGAGCGCCCGCCGATCTGCGTCACTCAGATTGGGGTCCATGAGCTTGCTGATGAGCTCATTCATCCGGCGCTCGGCCTCCTCCATCTCCTTCGCATGCCTCTTCTCCATCTCGGTCAGACGCTTGGCCATCGCCGCCCCGTCGTCGCCATCCTTGCCTCCCTTCTTGCCACCCTTGCCGCCGCCCTGCATGGCTCCGCGCTCACACCGCGGCGCACTCAGTGGCACTCAGTGGCACTCAGTGGCAATCAGCCACTCCCCTGCGTGACTCCGCGCCCACAGCGGAGCAATCAGCCACACGCAGGGAGCAATCAGCCACACTCTTTGGCATCTCGCCTGCAGCTCCGCCAACCTCGCCTCTTCTTTGGCCATCAGAGGTCATCAGAGGTCATCATGATTCATTGGTATCTCGCCTGCAGCTCCGCCAACCTCGCCTCTTCTTTGGCCAGCTCCGCCTTCTCCGCCTTACTGAGCTTGCCCGACGCCTTCTTCTTCTGGAGCTCGTCAACCCGATCGCGGCTCGCCTAATTAGGAAGGGGCGCACTCGGATTCCAATCAGCGACCATCAGCGGAGCCATCAGAGGGGCCATCCGTCGCAATCCTCAGATGAGATCGCAGTGAGCTCGCAGTGAGCTCGCAATCAGATCGCAATCAGATCGCAATCAGATCGCAGCTCGCCTGCGCCTCGTCAAGCGTCGCGAGCCGGCGCTCGGCCTTGCCTAATTCGGCCATCTCCGCATCCGTCAGCTCGCCGGCCTCCTGCTTGCGCTTGAGCTCGGCCAGCCGCGCCGCGATCGCCGCCGCCTCCGCCGCCGCCGCCGCCGGATCCGAAGGTACCCCACCTGTGGGAAAGGGGGAGGGTCGCGCCGTGGTGAGCACTTGCATGCAAGGCGACCCTAGGCGACCCATCCGTAGCAATCAACGTACCACCTCCCTCCGCACTGCTCATCGCGGCCTCGAGCCTGCCCAACTTCGCTTCACTCTTCGTGAGCTCGGCCTTCTCCGCGTCCGAGAGCTCACCGGACACCTGCCGTCGCTTGAGCTCGGAGATCCGTTCCTGCGGTGTCGCCGCGCCGTGGTGAGCGCTTGCATGCAAGGCGGCCCATCCGTAGCAATCAACGGAGATTTTGTGAGCTCTGAGATCCGTTCCTTGACAGCCTCCGCCTCCGCTTCTGCAATCAAGTGCAATCAAGTGCAATCAAGTGCAATCAAGTGCAATTCCGTTCCTTGACAGCCACCGCCTCCGCTTCTGCATCAGACCCTTCCAACAGATCGTCCCCCGCCCCCGCCGCGCCCGCCGCCGCCACCGCCTCCAGCCGCTGCGCCTGCGCCTCCAGTTGCGTCAATTTTGTCTGAGAGGCGGCAAGCTCCGCCATCTCGTCCGCGGAGAGCTCTCCAGCCTGCTGCTTACGCTTGAGCTCGGCCACGCGAGCTTGCACCGCCGCGGACTCTTTGCGTGTAGATGCCGCCGCCTCCGCCGCCGCCTCCGTCTCTGCCGCACTCGGGCGCGTTGCGGACTTGTGGCCGCCGCCGCCGCCGCCGCCGCCGCCGCCGCCGCCGCCAAAGACGTGTCGAAGCCCCACCTGTGGGGACGCCGCGCCGTGGTGAGCACGTGCATGCAAGGCGGCTCATCCGTTTCGAAGCCGTACCAGCGCTGCGAAGTCACTCACGGCCTTCGGATCATCATACGGCGGTGTGTAGTCCTCGTCTTCATACCTGATGAAGGAGGCCATCAGATCTAACATCAGATCGATCCACTCAGCGGCACTCAGCGCCAATCCATCACTGATGAAGGAGGCCATCAGATCTACATCAGCGGCACTCTTATCTCTACGGCGGGATATTCAGGGCGTGTGCATGTTTACACATGCAGCCGCTCGCCCAGACTCTGGATCATTAGCACGTGCCGTCCAACGGATGCATGCGCGGCCAACACAGAGCCCAGTGTGAAACCAACGAGCCGCGGCTCGTGGCAGTCGGTGAGAACCTGCATGCAATGAGGGTGGAAATTAGGGAGGCAATCAGGGATGCATGCAATTAGAGAGGCACGTAGGGAGGCAATTAGGTAGCCATTAGGGAGGCAATCAGTGGCCCCATCAAGGCACCTTGGCGGCTAGTGCGAGCCGGCACTCATCGCTCAGGGTACTCAGTAAGTAGAGGACCACACGAGAAGGCGTCGCGTCCTGATTGCTCCCTGATTGCGTCCCTAATGAAGGCTCCTGCTCGGACACCTCCGTCAGCCCCGAGAGCAGATGATGGAGCCAGCCGCCCACCTGTATGCAATGAGGGAGGCAATCATCAGCTGTCCCGTGGTTCAACCTCGCACTCGGAGGCGACGTTTGATGATTGCCTCCCTCATCAACTCAAGAGGCGCATGCAGAGGCGCCATCCGTGGTTGCCAAAGATGGTTTCCAATCTGGGTCTAATCTGGGTACAATCTGTTTCCAATCTGGTTCCAATCTGGGTCCCAATCTGCGTCCACCTCGTCCGTCAGCCGCCCCGTCATACAGCTCGACATCGAGGGCGAGGTGAGCAAGTGAACAGTGAGCGCCTCCTCCTGCCGCTCCAAGGGATGCCATCAGAGGTCATTAGAGGTCATCAGAGGTCATTAGAGGTCATCAGAGGTCATCAGAAGTCATTAGAGGTCATTAGAGGTCATTAGAGGTCATCACCTGCTGCTCCGTGCTCAGCTGCATCCACAGGCGGACGAGCTTGTCGAGCTTGTCGCCCGTCTGGAGGCGAGAATCGAGCTCGGCGATGCGCTCCGTCAAACGTCATCAGGCGAGATTCGAGCTCGGCGGTGCGCTCCGTCAAACGCGCCATCAGAGGCCAATCAGCACACACCTTGTGGGATTCGAGCTCGGCGAGGGCCTCGGCCAGCAGCTTCTCGAGGCCCTCCATCTTGAGCTTCACAATCTCGACCTACGGTATCAGGCGAGATTCGAGCTCGGAGATGAGCTTCGTCAAACGCGTCGTATAGGTGAGCTTCGAGCTTCACAATCTCGACCTCCCTAATCCGCTGCGAGATACCGTGCAATCAAGTGCAATCTCACTGCAATCTCACCTCACTCATCCCCTGCGAGATGCCGAGCACGCGGTTCATCAAGTGCAATCTCACTGCAATCTCACTGCAATCTCACCTCACTCATCCCCTGCGAGATGCCGAGCACGCGATTCATCTTGCCGAGCGTCTTGCTGAGCAGCCTGCCCTTCTGGTCAGCGGCGTCCGTGTCGGCCTCGCGCTTCTGCGAGTCAAGCGTCGCCTGTGCATGCAATGAGGGATACAATCAGTGGCCATCAGTGGCCATCAGTGGCCATCAGTGGCCATCAGTGGCCATCAGTGGTCATATCAATCAGCGTCAATCGGGTGCAATCACCTGAACGCGCATCTCGTCGACCATATGCTGCAATCAAGTGCAATCAATTGCAATCAAGTGCAGTCACCTGAACGCGCATCTCGTCGACCATATGCTGCAATCAAGTGCAATCAATTGCAATCAAGTGCAATCACCTGAACGCGCAGCTCGTCGACCATCTGCTGCAGCCGCCGCGCCTCAACGAAGAAGGGCGTGCGCATCGCATACACCTTCGCGCCCGCGCCGGGCAGCTCCGGCGTATAGTCGCTGTACAAGCAACGCACAATCTCGCGCCAAACCAGACCGAGCACTCCTTCAAACCGGCCGGTGAGCGGCGCCACGCGCTCGAACGCGTCGCACGCGACGGCGCAGCGGAAGGCGTTCGGTACGCCCAGCATGGCAGAGGAGGCGAGCGCTTGCCTGAAGAAGGATGCAATCAGGTAGCAATCAGTGGAGATGCCCAGCATGGCGGAAACGGCGAGCGCTCGCCTGAGGCGCAATTTCACAAATACAGTGATGAGGGACGCAATCAGAGAGGCAATCAGAGAGATCATCACCGGAGGCGCAATTCCACAAAGACAGCCTTGGATGCGAAGCAGGATTCGTCACTCTCGAATGCATGCATCCAGTGGCTTAATCGGGACGAGATCTCAAGCGCCTCGAGCTGCGACAAGGACACGTGGCACGCGCGTCGCTGATGAGGGAGGCCATCAGAGGCCATCACAGGTGCGACCGAGCGCCGTCGTGGGCGCCATCAAGCGCCATCTCACCTGGTGGCTCCGATGGTGAGGGAGGCCATCAGAGGCCATCAGAGGCGATCACAGGTGCGATCGAGCGCCGTCGTGGGCGTCATCAAGCGCCATCTCACCTGGTGGCTCCGATGATGAGCAATAGCGAGCCGGTTGGCGAACGGGTTGCCCTCCGCCTCTGCCATGGGCATCGCATGTGTGTCGACCTGTTGTGTCCAAGGGATGCCATCAGAGGTCATTAGAGGTCATTGTCATCAGGGGTCATCAAGGGTCATCAGAGGTCGTTTAGAGGGCATCCGAGGTCACCAGGGGGCATCCGAGGTCACCAGGGGGCATCCGAGGTCACCAGGGGGCATCCGAGGTCACCAGGGGGCATCCGAGGTCATCAGAGGTCATCAGAGGTCATCAGAGGTCATCAGGTGCATCTCGAGTTCGGTCGGGTCCATCTGGAGCACCAACTGATGAGGGAGGCAATCAGAGGTCATCAGAGGTCATCAGAGGTCATCAGAGGTCATCAGAGGTCATCAGAGGTCACCAGGGGGCATCAGAGGTCATCAGAGGTCACCAGGGGGCATCAGAGGTCATCAGAGGTCATCAGAGGTCATCAGAGGTCATCAGAGGTCATCAGAGGTCATTGCATGCGTCTCGACCTGTCCGAGGGAGTTCATCAGAGGTCATTAGAGGTCATCAGAGGTCATTGCATGCGTCTCGACCTGTCCGAGGGCATCCTCTGAGCGACTCGGATCCCGACCACCGACGAGCAGGGGCCTGGGCAGCAGCTTCGAGCTGGGCGCCGTGCTGGGCGAGTTGGCTTGACGAGGCACTTGAGGCGCCGTGCTGGGCGAGTTGGCTTGACGAGGCGCTTGGTTCTGCCACAGCGAGAGGATGCCGCCCTCGCCGCCGCCGCCGCCGCCGCCACCCTCCCCGCCGCCACCCTCCCGGCCGCCGCCGCCCGACCCGCCCAAGACGGCGCGATCCTCGAGAGGATTTGGGTGCGTCCTCGGCCCGCCCAAGACGGCGCGATCCTCGAGAGGATTTGGGTGCGTCCTCGGCCC
>Ga0210242_100314_pt1 | contig 42367 bp, 41 predicted proteins | sample ChrtobMeP5a_16mM_FD_155445 | JGI IMG/M metagenome (GOLD analysis project Ga0210242, IMG submission 155445) | Chrysochromulina tobin associated microbial communities from unialgal haptophyte culture, Seattle, Washington, United States - P5a_16mM | ecosystem: Host-associated > Algae > Haptophytes >... | reverse complement strand
GATAAGGACCCGAAAAGCAACCTGCGGGTGGATCAAACCGGTGGCCGAAGGAGGGTGTTTCGGAGTCCTGAATGGGAGTCCGAATTGGGAGAAAAGACGCGAAGTGTTTCTGGTTTTTACTGGCAGTCAGTTTCAGTTTCTTCGCGGTCCCCCCACGCTCACTCCACCACCGTCTCGACGGACGGCTCCGCTCCCCTCGGTCAACACAAGTACTGAGTACTCGCTCGCTCGGACCAAGTTTGATTCCTCAAATCTTTCTGGAAATGGATTCACAACACCGGCCCCACCTCCTGATTTTGAACTGCTTGATTGACCCAAAGGGGTATGGGGAGGTAATCTTCCTGGATACACACACTATCCAACTAGCGCGCGGGCGGCACACAAATATAAGGTCTTCGAAGGTCTTCTCTTTCTCATCGAGCAATTGCATCAAGCACACCGCCGCCAAGGCACACCGAACGTTTAGTCAAGGCAGCGTCGTCGCCGTCGCACCAATCGCCAGCCAGCGCGACCGCAGCCAGCGCGACCGCAGCCAGCGTTGCGCACTCAACCCGGTGGGCAGTCGCGAGCGGTCACCAGCTCGGGGTGATGCGAGCGCTTGTGCTGGTACAAACCGCCATAGGATGCGTACGCTTTCTCGCAAATGGGGCATTCGTGTGTTAGCTCGTCCATGTTTCGCTCGCTCTCACGAGGACGGCCTCGGGGTCGCTTGCCATTGGCCACAGCGACCTGCTTGGCCTCGGCAATCAGCCAAGGGTGATGCTTGCGCCGGTGCTGGTACAATCCGCCGTAGGTGATGTAAGAGGCACCGCACCCAGGCTCGTCGCAAAAGAAGTGGGGCTCCGCATTCGGGTCAGCTGGGGGCCGGCCGCGCTTCATGCCCGAAGGTGCAGGCTCTGCTGGTGCTGCACCCGCTGCCGCCGCAATCAATGCGCCCGCGTTTCCAACCGGGGGGGGGTCGGCCTGTGTTTTGTACTGAGCGCTCTTGCCGTATGATAGCTTGCCAGTGCGCGCCATGCGCCGGGGCGCGGACCGCCTCCGCGGCCCCTGGAGGGAGCGTGTCTGTGCTGCCTGTGTCGAGCTGGGTGGGTGTCGCGCGGTTTCACGCCCCTGTCCTAAACCCAAGGACGGGGTCCTTCGGGCGAGGACGCGGCTCCGTTTGACGCGACACGAGCAATTATGAAGCATCTGAGCACGCCCGGAGGCTACGGGGGATGGTATGAGTTGGCCCCAAACTGCGGTCGAGCGTGCAAGGGACACCGCCCACGAGGGGGGGGGGGACGGATCCGGGCGAAACCGTTCCCCGGTGAGGTCCCGTGTGCCGGCTCCCCCCGGTGTCTTTTTACCGTCAAAAACATGTCGGGTCGCCGGACAAAAACGGGACAAACGGGACGCACGCGGGCACACGGAAGATCACACAGACGAACGGCTCATCAATAAGAATAACTACACACACAACCACGATCAACCATCTGCTCGTTCCCGACCCACCAAGAACGCACACACGCACGACCGCGAGACGAGCAGACGGTACCCCGGAGCCATTGCCTGGAGCCGACCCGACCCCAACGCACACGCACGACCGCGCGAGGCGGGGCCCGATCTTCACGTACGCGGGCGCGGCAAAGGGCAAAGGTGGCAAAGGCGCAAAGGGCATAGCACCCGCGAAAGGCAAAGGCGCCAAGGGCGCCGCGGGCCAGGGCTCTAAAGGGCTCGAGCGGCAAAGGCGCGACCGGCATGTCATGTGCGGTATGCGGCAAGGCGAACGTGCTCACGAGCGCGTGCACGTGTCCCCCATGCGTCCTCCGCAGCGAATGCGAGGACGCCTCCCGGGTTTCGAACGCGGCCCGATTCAGGTCGTCGGTGTCCACGTCGAACGACATGTCCCGTTCCTGTGCTTGCTCGGCTAATGCGCCGGCGGGCTGTGCGCCCCGTGGCACGCCCGAAAGACGATTTTGATTTTCCGCATTTCGTGTGCTTCTCCGGAAAGATCGGGATATTCCACCGATACCATGCGACTGGGCTCCTCGGGTAGAGGGGAGCCAGCCGGTACGTACCTGCCTGAGGGGGACCTCGGAGGCATAGAGGTCGTTGAGTCCCGAGAGGCTGAAGACTGGTGCTTAAAGCGCTGAACAGTCTGTCGACTGGGCGCACAGTAGCACAGCGCCACAGCCGCGAGAGCAGCGGTGTGAGCGCGCACGTTGTGCGAGAGGCGCACGCGTGTGTCGTCTCGGTTTCCCTCCCACCCACCCGACGAGACGATACTGTATCGACGTAGCGTGTCTGCTGTGTATACATGTACGGTGTTTGTGTTTGGGTTGGGAGCCGCCTGCACGCTTGATCGAGAGCTCGATCAGCGTGCGGGCGGCCGGTGGGGGTGCCCCTTTTGGGTGCCTCCTGCTGGATCCCCTGTGCGATTGATTCATCTGGCACCAGTTCTACACCCACTGCTCATCGAGGCGCGCCGGAGCGGCGCCGAGCGGATCAGCGGCGGACTCCCCAGACCCCACTCGAGGGTCGAGCACGACCGGCATGACCGACCGGCGACCGGGGGAACGACCCGCCCTACCGCTCGCAGCACGGCTCCCCCCGCGCGTGGTGTTTTTGAACCAAACCTACTACCTAGGGGAGCGAGAGACGCATGGCGCGGCACCTCGCAAGGAATTAAGCAAGGAAGAGCCAGCTAACTTAGCGAGCGCTTCCGGCCTACCTGGAAAGTGTACCCACCGCATGCGAGTTGCGAGATGCGACCCCTGTGTCCAGTCTCCAGAGGACCGCAAACATGACCATCGGGAGCATGCTGAGAATGCTGTATGTTCCTACATGCCCGATGCACCCACGAGAGCCAGATGGTTCCGACGCACTGTGTATTCGATCCAGGCACCAGCAGGGAATACGAGCCCAATGAAAGGAATACGAGCCCAAAGAAAGATAAGCCCGTAGCTCTGCACCGGCACGACGGGTCGAGGCACACCGAGGCGCACGCCGCCAACAGCGAGGCACATGCGCCAACAACATCGTGGGCATCATGGGAGGACCGGTCGCAGAGCATGCATTATGAATGCACCAGCATCAGCCCCCTTCCGAACACGCGACCCCGCATCGGGATGCACCACTGCCCCTGCCCCGCTGCCCTGCCCCATACGTGCTCTGCATGCGTCTATGCTGCACAGCCCGAACAGCCCCACCCAATCTGGGGCAACCACATCCTGGGGCAGCCACATCAAGTGATCTAATCAGCTTGACCTGCGGCCACTTGAGCGGCGGCTTGCGAGAGCAATTTGATGTCATCCGCGTCGAGCTCGCCGCTGCCGTCCGCGTCGAGCGCCTTGAACTGGTCCCTCAGCAGACTGATAGTATCATCGTCCACCTTGCCCATCTTCTTGAGGTTGAAGATGATGTATTCTTCGGTGGTCACCTTGCCGTCATCATCCTGTTCGATGACCTCGTTCAACTCGTCGAGCCGCTGTTGCAGGGTCTTGTCGGCACCAAGCCGCTTGGCCTGAGAAATGTCATTGAGCTCAGCCAGCAGCGTTGTGAAGGAGAAGACGCCCATCATTACGAGCAGCGTCGCGAGTGCCTTGCCCCCCTTGGTGTGCGGCGACACGTCGCCGTAGCCAATCGTAAGGAACGTGATCACCCCGTAATAGAATTCATCGACCCACGTCCAGCAGTAGCTGCCATTCTCATGGGTCAGCTTCCAAGCATCGCACCCACCGGTGCTCCCGCACGCCCAGCCAGCGCCGAAATGGCCGCACCTGCATGTAGTGAGGTAATGACTCAGCATGCATGCAAGGCACTCATCATGCACATCTTGGGCCGTTCCAAAGGAGGCCATGCGCACCCTTCGATATGGGCGTTCTCGAGCTCGCCGAGGATGATGCACAAGCTAAAGTACACGCCCGTCGGCCTTAGTGCCGCGAGCACGCGACACAAGTCCTTCCTCGTACTCTTGCTCATGACACGATCGAGCAGGTCCTTGCTGCCGCAACCGTCTGTTACCTCATTTGATGGGCGCCTTTCGCGTTTGGTCCTTTGTAGTTCCGTCTCCTCGTCAGTCGTGGGCATGATCTGGACGCTAGGGGACGGGGGGGGACTGGGAGGGAGGGGGGGAATGGAAGGGGCCCCACACAACAGCGCGCCGAATGGCACCTCTCCTCGGAAGGGCTCGCTGCTGCTGCTGCTGCTGCTGCTGCTGCTGCCGATGCTGCTGCTGCCGCGGCCGTCGCTCCTGCTGACAGCAGAACAGCAGATGATATTGTTGCTGCCGCTATCATCGTCCTGCCTGACATCGACAGCAGCAGCGGCTGTGGCAGTGGCGGAGCCCGTAGGCGGGCTCGGCGGCGGTGACCGCGATTTTCCTGGCGACGGCGGCAGTGATGAGACACCGTCTCGTTTCTGCATCCCCATGACAACTGCCGCGGCTTTGTGCGCTTCCTGCAGCAGTACACGCTGCTTCGTGATGAAGCGCTTGCGCCCCTGCTCGGAGAACCAGTCGGCGATGACGGTGATCGATTTGGCCACGACGACGACGCCGATTACGGCATAGAATATCGTGAAGAGGCGCAGCCCCTGGTTAAGAGTGGGCATGTCGCCGTAGCCCACCGTACACAGCGTGACCACTGCGAAGTACATGCAGTCGATCCAATCCCAGTCCCACAGGAAGGTGCCCCAGCTGTCAGCCGTCCGGTTTTCGTCCCAGCCATCGACCGGCTTGTTGAAAGCTGTAGGCGATGCCTCATAGGGCGTGTAGATGATGACGGCGACACCCACGAAGCCGGCGATGCGTGCCAGGTGCTTGAGCATCTCGCAAAAAGTGGTGTCAGTCATGTCCGTCTTCAGGAGCCCCTGGATTGGCAACATGCTACTTCTTGAGCTCGAGCGAGCCATGACTGGGCGTCGGACGGGCTTGTCAGATTCCTGGCGCCGCAGCCTCCGCAACCACGCGGTTCAACTAGCTGCAATGCGAACTGACTCCGTTGCGAAGACAAAGTTACATGAAGTTGCGACCAGTGTGAATGGAATTGTCTTGGCCTGCGGCTTTTTGAAAACAGGCATTTCGTTCACACTTCCATTCGGCTTCGGCATTCCAGAGGCGACGTGACTGAGAGAGGACCACAAAGAACGAGACGAAGACCGACGGTCCAGCGAGAGGATGGGCAAGAAGGCAAAGGGAAAGACGATGTCCCTCGCAGAGTTCGCGGGCGACACCATCCAGAGCGACCCGATGGCACTGCCGACGGCGCCGCGTGAGCAGGACGGTGAGTTTCCTGATCGCTATGGCGATCGCGGCGGCTTCCAAAGGCCCGGACGTGAGGGCGACCGGTACGACCGCGGCCCCCGCCGCTACGAGGACGACAACGGCGACATGGTCGTGATGCGCAGCGAGGCAGACGAGGCGGTCAGCTGGCGCGGCGCCGGTGGCGGCGGCGGCGGCGGCGGCGGCGGCGGCGGCAGCGACCGGTACGGCGGCGGCGGTGGCGGAGGCGGCGACCGGTATGGCGGCGGCGGAGGCGGCGACCGGTTTGGTGGCGGCGGCGGTGGCGGGGGTGACCGCTTCGGCGGCGGCGGCGGTGGTAGCCGCTACGGCGGCGACGGTGACCGCTATGGCGATCGCGGTGGCGACCGCTACGGGGGTGGCGGCGGTGACCGTGACGGGGGAGACCGTGACGGCGGCGATCGTGGTGGTGGTGGCGAGCGCGAGCGATATGTCCGCCCGAGCACGTTCAACCCTCGCGGTCTAAACAAGCCGATGCCGGCCGAAGAGGAGGGCGGCGGCGAAGGTGGCGATCGCGGTGGCGATCGCGGTGGCGATCGCGGTGGCGATCGCGGCGGCGATCGCGGCGGCGATCGCTTCGGGGGTGGCGGCGGCGACCGGTACGGCGATCGCGGCGGCGACCGTTACGGCGATCGCGGCGGCGACCGTTACGGCGATCGCGGCGGCGACCGTTACGGCGATCGCGGCGGCGACCGTTACGGCGATCGAGGCGGCAAAGGCGGAGGTGAGCGTGAGCGTTACGAGCGCCCAAGCACGTTCAACCCTCGCGGTCTGAACAAGTCGATGCCGGCCGAAGAGGAGGGCGGCGGCGGCGAGCGCGGCGGCGATCGCGGCGGCGAGCGTGGTGGCGACCGCGGTGGTGATCGCTTCGGCGGTGGCGGCGGCGGCGAAGAGCGCGAGTTTAGCCGCGGCAGCGGCTTCGTGCCCCGTGATACGCCTGGCGGCGGCGGCGGCGGCGGTGGTGCACCCCCCGAGCGCCGCAAGCTGCAGCTGGCGCCCCGAACCGGTGCACCGAAGCCCGCGGACGACGCGACGGGCGATGCGGCCAGTGCCAAATCGAATCCCTTCGGAGCCGCCAAAGCCCGCGCGCCACGCACTGACGACTATTTGGGTGGCGAGGCGGAGAAGGCGTCCTCGGCGCCGCCCAAGCCGGATAGAGGAGAGGAGAGCCGTCAGCAGAGTGGCGGCGCGCCACCGAAGCCGAAGGTGAAGATCGACCCCTTTACTGGTAAGCCGGTCGTGCAGCCGGGCTCCGATGCGACGCCGCCGCCGCCCTCGCTACCAACGGAGGCGATGGCAGACCTAGAGGTGAAAGGCTGAGCGGGCGTCCGCGACCCGGCGGGTGCCGAAGGGTAAGGGAATGGGGCGGCAGGGGAAGTCCAGGTGACCTCTTTGGAAGGACGGCAGTATGCGCCGTCACGAGCGCCGTCAACGTGGCGTGTGGCGGGCAAGGCCGGGTCGGGGAATAGAGGAGCAGACGCGAGCTGAACGGAGCGAGAGGACGAGCCGCGTGTGCTATGAGACTCACGCCATGCAGGCCGGGCGCAGTCGGACCGCACGGGCGCGCGCCGCGTGTGCACGGCTCAGCGCATGCGATCGAGGAAGAGGCCGCCGCTGGCAGAGAGCATCATTAATGTGTGAATGGTTGTGCTTGTCGTGTGGCGCCGTCTGTCTCTTTGTGGCTGAACCGCTGTAATGCCGTTTGTGTTGGCTGTACACTGTACCGCCGTGTGTGTTGTAACTAAATCTAGTTCTTCTTGTAGTGTGCGATTATAAACTTTTACTTGACTTGACTTGACTTGACTTGACTTTTCATCGAGCACCCGATGCATTCACCCGATCACAGCTCTCTGACCTCATCGGGGTCAGACAGCTGATAGCCACCAGATGAGATATCAATTGCCACCGGCTCTTGTCATCAATCTGGCGCGTGACAGTCGTGACACCAATCGGCTCGCCGCTCTGCATGAGAGGCTGCAACGCTCAAGGATCGCATTCGATGTCATCGAGGCCGTTGATGGCTCCTCGCTGTCCAAGGAGGAGCTCGCCGCATCCACCACCGCATTGGGCCGTGTGTTCATGACAAAGGGAATGATTGGCTGCTTTTTGTCGCACCGCCTTTGCTGGTCTGAGTGCGTGCGGCGCAACGAGTCCCTGCTGATCCTGGAGGACGATGCCCCCGTGAGCGAGCACATGCCCACGCTGCTCGCCGAGGCCCTCGATGCACTATCCACACTAGACCACACATGGGACGTGCTGCTCATCGGAGCCCTTGGATGCGTGCACCCGCGATGTCGATATGGCCTCAACATGATCCACGGCCTCATGGGCGGCTGCTGGCGCTGGCCGCACTCGCCACATCCGCTCTTGCACGTGCCCGCCCGCCCCTTTGGCACGCACGCCTACGTCATCTCCCCACAGGGCGCACGCAAGCTCCTCGACGCGTGCCCGCGCGCTAGCTTCCATGTGGACGTGGCCGCCTGGGGAGTGCGCGAGCTACGACTCTACCTTGCGACGGACCGCGACGGTGCGCTCCTGTCCAGGCGAGCTCCGACGAGCGCGTCCACCATCGGTGGCCTCCCTAACCGTGCGTGGCTCCCGAACTTCACTGTCGACTCATACACGAGCGCCGAGTTCGCATGGGCCTTCAACGCGCCTGTGCTGCGCCTTGGACCTTGGGTGCTCACAATCGGCCGAAGCCTCTGCAGCACTGCTGCCCTCGGGTGCCTGGCGGCGGCCACGGGCTCACTGCCCATTGGCGCCGTGGCTCTTGCGTGGTTTAGCCTCCAGTTTGTTCTCATCCAACTCCTTAAAGTGCGCCGCTGGCCGCCGAGCGTGACGCGCCCATCATGGCTGCTCGTTGCTGCGGTCGTGGTCGCGCTCGTCGCATCGGGCCTTGCCTGCGCGCCCGCCGCCAACCCTGCCACCTCGTCGTCCCTGCCCGCGCGTTCACTCGAATTCGGTCCAACGGCGCTCAATCGGCACGGAGGGCGCCTCGAGCTCGAGCGTGCGCGCACTGGCGAGCATGCTCGGCTGCGTGTGACCGGCGGGAGGGTGTTCGATGAGACCGCCCTCATTTCGACTTACACCTTCTTTGGTCGCGTCCTGACACTGCGCAAGCCATTCACTGTGCTCTGGGACCCGCGTGCAGTGCTCGTGCCGCGGCTGAGCGGGAAGATGATGCGCATGATCCGCGAATGGGTCGATGCGCACGCTGTGCAGTGGGACACGCACGTACAGGCGCACGCGATCCTCGTGACGAATCCCATCGTACGCGCCATCGCCTCCCTCGTCATTCGACTCTTTGCACCACCGCAGCCGATACGCATCGTCACAAGCGAGGCCGAGGCAACGGCCTTTGCACGCGAGTGCTGCCCTCGCCCTCGCTCGTGGGTGAAGGCCTCTTACGCTGATCGCGATCAGCGATTCCAAGTCTTCAGTGGAGCCTGGGGGGGCGGGCGCGCTGCCAGCGGCGCATCGCCAGACCGCGTGTGCTCGTTGGTCGCTCCATCGGCCGCAGCATGGCTGCGCGCTCTCTCAACGCACATTGGCCTCAACACACGAATAAACGGTTAGAACTTAGAAGACACGGGGCAGCCCGCGGACACGAAACTAAGGACACACATGTATTTCACACCCAGACCCCTCCTTAGCGGCGTCCCGCTTGCCGGACCTCCTGACAGTACAAACTCTACAACGTGAAACTGAACGACAAGCGACCGCCCCGCCGCGGCTGGGTGCGCGCCTCGCACCGGAGCGCCGTGAACGCGCCGCTGTTTCGGGTGTCCGAGCTGCGACCCGTTTTAACTCTTAATACACACACAGCGGCGCCCCGGTTGCTGGCCTGCTGGCAGTAGTCATGTAAGCGCGCCCCCCCGGGGACGCCCCTGCATGAGCGCCGCTGTACTGTGTGGTCCTGTTTCTAATTCACGCACACACACGACCCTGTAGTCCCTGGCACGAACCTCCTTACGCTCGCCGCGCGCGCGGCCCCCATACACAACAAGCAAGCTAAGTAGTTTGCTTGCTTGCATACACAACGAGGTACTGTGCAGCATGTTTGTGTTAGGACCGCACAGGGACCTAATGCGCGGCGCGTAATTACATAGCGTGGTGGGAAATTCTTCTGAGACGCCGAATGAGGAGGCTCGGGTCGCAGCCCACCAGCTGGCTGCGGCGGATGCTCCGTGCGCGACAAGCCTGGCAGATGCCACCCAGCAAATATCAATGCCAGCCTTCGATTCTGCCCGCCGCTTCAGCGCAGCAACCCGTGCTGCTCCAGCCGCCACGTTGGCCAGCTGGTTGAGGTGGTCGACGTCCTCGGCCTCGGTGCAATCGGCACACGGCGGCTCGTCGTCCATGGGGAGAGCGTCCATCATTTGACGGCTCTTTCTTGCGCACCCTCAGACGCGGTCGAGACCAAGGGAGTGACGGAGAAAGAAATCGATTGCGGATGCACTCAAAAACACTCAAACCCGAGCCTCCTCATGGCAATTTGCCCGTCGCCGTCGGGGGCGCCGGGAGCGCCCAACATCACTGGCGCGGGCGGCACATGCCCACGACGATGGTTTTCGAGGCAACCTACTAACATGCTGCACGTGGTCCTCGTCGCCTCGCACGCGGAGCGCCAATTCGCATCTCTTTTCGGTCGGATGCTTGCCGAAAGCCGTCGTTGTAAAGGCTGCTTCTCCGTGCACATACTCGGCTGGCAGCAGCCCTTTGCAGGCACGTACGTTAAGGACGACCTCGTGCTCGCGTTTGCCCAGACTCTGCCACCGAGCGCGCTCATCTTGCATCTCGACGCCTTCGACACGCTTCCTGTCTCCTTTAGCCACCGCGATCGCCGAGCACTCATGCGCGGGCTTGGGGACGCTGGCTTGCTCGTGTCGACGGACCTGCTCTCTCGCGCCGGCGTGTGGGCGTGGTACTACTCGCGCGTGTTTGGCGGCGACCTGAAGGTGAACACGGGCCTATTTATAGGCCGTGCCGGCTTCATTGCCTCCTTCTTGTCCCGTCCCGACTGCCAGCGCTGGCGCACGCTCTCCTCCAATCAGATGGCATGGGTGCGCTGCCTCAAGCAGAACGCGAGCGGCGTGGTGCTCGACAGCGAGGCGCGCTTCTTTCTCAACCTGCAGGGCGACCCGGGCTCGATCGTATACGAGCGCGAGCTCGACTTTCGTGGCGATCGCGCCTGGTTCCGCGGCCAGCGCCCTCTCTTCATCTCGGCGCCAGGCCACAAGAAGCTGCACCGAGTGCAGTGCCGGCTCGGGATGTTGCCCGGCGGGCCGTCGTCGGCCAAGGCGCGCGCGGCGCACTGCGAGGCGCGCTTTCCGCTCGAGGAGATGGCCGCCACCGCGAGCCTGCCTTCGAGGCTCGGCGGGACGCGCATCGTCCTGGGCGGCACCCGCGTCGTCCTGGGCAGCACGCGCATGATCCGCGAGTACTTTTTCGGCCGCTTCTTGCGTTGGTACTCGTGCCGCTTCTGGCCGGAGCTGCTGGCGCTCGCGGCGCTGCTGCCCGCCGCGCCGTTGCTCGTGGTGCACCGCGCGGACGTGGCGCAGCGCGCCGCGGGTGCGCGCGCCGCGTGCACCCTGTGGTGCTGCAGCCTTTGTGCGGCGATTGTCGTCCTCTTTGACTTTCGGCTCGTTGTGACGGCGACGGTGGCGCCCGCGACAGCGCTGCTGCTCACGCGCTCGTGGCGATGGTGGCGTGGGGCGGGATGGCGCACCAAGGATAGTGGCGCGGGCGGGGCCAATGGCGGCGGCGCGGGCGGACCCTCAGCCGGCCTGTGGGGAGAGAGACGCCGTGGTGAGCGCTTGCATGCTGAGGGCGGACCCTCGGCGGGCCGTGCCGCGCTGTGGCTGCTCGGCCTTGCGGCCTTGCTGCTGTCACTTGGGGCGAACCGGGCGAGCCAGATGGCCATGGCGATGGCGCCTGCGGCCGTGGTCGCCTTCCTCGTCGCGTGGGCGTCGCTCACGGCGCTGGCCGCACGGCGCGCGCGCCTTTGCGTGGGTGTGGCGCTGGTCGTCCTTGTCGCTCTCTGGACGGCCGTTGCACTCGTGTTGCATGGGCAGGAGGCGCACGCTCGCTGGCAGCCACACGGTGCCGAGGCACCGATGCGCATCCCGAGGCAGATCCACCTCATGCTGCGTCTCCAACCGACACATCTGACTCGCAATTTGAGCGCGCGGCCGGAGCTGTGCCCGGAGGCTTGCCTGGAGGCGTGGCACACCTCCGCGGCCACGGCGTGGCGACAGCACCATCCGAGCTGGCGGTGCAAGATCTGGAGCGGCGCCGAGGTGCGCGACTTGATCTCGCGTGATCTCCCGTGGCTTCTCGTAACGTACGACGGCTACCCACACGAGGCGCAGCGTGCCGCCGCAGCCGCCTACGCCGTCCTCTACCTGCACGGCGGCGTGCATGCGAGCTTGACGATGCGGCCGTTGGCGGACGTGAGCACCCTGCTCCGCGGGCACGAGCTAGTGCTCGCCCGGACGCCGGATTTCGGCCTTTCCAATGGTCTGCTCGCCGCGCCCGCGGGCCACCCATTCTTGGAAGAGCTTCTCATGGAGCTTCCGCAGCATGCGCGCCGCTCCTGGCTCTCCGTGTTCCCTGAGCACTCGAGGCTGCTAGCATCGGCAGGTTCGACGTACCTGTGGGCCAAGTTCATGCATTGGAGCCAGACATGGCCACGCATGCCGATTGCCGTGCTGCTGCCTGCCAACTACGGCAAGCCCTCCCTTTGCGACCAATCGAATGCTGGGAGCCAGTGGCTCCTATCGAGCGACGCTTCCGCCCGAGAAGACGCGAGAGACGCGTCCGCCCAATACGACGCGAGCGCTTCCGCCTCCTCCTCCTCGTCCTCCTCCTCGGCCTCCTCCTCCTCCTCCTCCTCGTCCTCCTCCTCGTCGTCGCCTCTCCTGCACCTGCGCCCGCCGCCGTTCGAGGGAGTGTCTGCAGGCTCCGTCTGCCTCCTCGCGGCGTACTGCCACGCGCCTCACCTCCTCACGTGCGTGCTCGGGGCGATTGCATGCTGGTGCGGGAGGGGCTACAGGCGCGCGGCTCTCTTGGCGCTCATCTTGGCGCTCAGCCTGCAACTGGGGGCCCTCGCCAACTCTCAACTCGAGGTCGGAATCGTCGAGGCACTGCTCGTACGCCCGTGGATCTATCTGACCATGGGCGCGTGATGAGCGACTCCAAACTTACACCGGACACTCCTTTGGCCCGATGTGCCTTTCGAGCTGATGGTGGGGAGAGGCTCAGAGGGGAGCTGCACGGTTCAACCTCATTCACAAACGCAGGGACGTTAGTTTCTAACGCTGAGGCGTGAGATTGGTTGTCTTCAGGGGCAAGCAACTAAGGGGCGGTAGGGCGCTCGCTCCGGCACTGAGCGGCGCGCACACAGCGGGCGGGCAGAAGCATGCATGCATACGAGAATACTCCCTCCATCATCGAAGAATTCATCGAAGAAGTCCAATTCATTGGGTGACGTGTCAATGCCACTTTGTCGGATGGACTCAAGAAACGGAACCAAGTCCGTCCGTCGCTCTCAAGTGTCCCGTCATCCTCGTGTCGTTGTCACGAAGAGTGAGCGGAGCGCGCGCACTCTGGATCGTGTCCCACCCTCGTCCCGTACCCTGTACTGGTATAGGGGGACTAGGAGCCCGGCCCGTGGCCGGCTCCCGTGGGGCTGTTTGATTCTTCAACATCCCGCTTTCACAGATGCGCAGCACAGAGAGAACCGACGCGGCGACGGGGTACGTCGGGGAGACAGTCGTGCGAGCGTGTGCCGAGCCGGGAGCTCGCCGCGCTCGCGCCCCTTTCGCTTCGGCACGCAGCGCGCATGGCAGCGCGCCGCCGCCGGGATTCGCCCCCCCCGCCCCCGGTTCGCCGTTCTTTCTCGGTTCGGTCGTTATTGATATATCGCCAGGCACCGAACCACCGATGATCGATGTCTCCAGGATGAGTAACGAATTATTATTATACGCTCCTTATAAGTATGCGCACACAAAGTCTTGCACGCACACCACAAGTCGCAATTATCTGAAATCTGCATCGCTGCGTCCAATTCCCGCCAATAGGTTGGGTGTGGGGTTTGTTCAGTTACGCAAATCTCTCTCATGGGAGGGTGTGGGAGTCCTCTGGATTCTGGCCGCACAGCAGCCCAGCAGCCTGGAGTGGCCACCGCACCTGCGTGACCTGTGAGCTGCGACCTGCTGGCATGGGCACATGTGCAGATGTACTAGCGCGGTCATCACCTAATCATGCTACCGCGGCGTCGGGGCCACACTTGCGGCCGCCGTCGGAGCCGGCGCAGAACATGCGGCGTAGGCGCGTCAGCACGTGGACGAGCGCCGAGAAGACGCCGATCAGCATGAGCAGGAGGCCTTCGAAGCCGCCAATCTCGCCAAGGACCGAGTCGAGAGTGCCAGTGCGCTGGATGACAAACGACTCCGCGAACTGGCGCATCCGCAGCGTCAGCCGCGAGCTTGTCTCCGGGTTCTTGCCTTCATAGAAGAGGTCGGCCACATACTGCTTGTATGACATCACCGCGGCAGCCGGCTCAGGCGCGAACATGAGGAAGCCATCGGCCTCGTGCGTGCGATCCTCGCGGGCGACCACGCCAACGAAGACGGCTTTGCGCTGAGAGGGCTCGATGTCGATCGTGGCCTGCATCCCGGTGGCGGCGCCGGTGTCGTCCACGGCTTTCAGGCGCACGCGAAGGAACGGTTTGCAGCCAGTCGCGCCATACGTGCAGCCGTTCGCCAGCGAGAAGGCAGGAATGTCGATCAACACTCCCTCGTCCCCGTTCTCGGAGAAGCACAGCGGCACGAGTGTCTGCAGCACCAGCCGATTGCTTGCCCCCGGCAGCGATATGGTCGTGCTGCTGCACGGCGACGATGGCCCGTAGCGCACCGTGATGGTCGGTGTCCCACCCCACCTCCACGGGGGTGGGACATTGGTCGCATTCGTATGGCAGGCCCATGGCTCCGAGCATTCGGTGGTGACTTCGACGAGCTGGGGAGGCACGCTGGTCATGGGCATCATGGAGAAATTCTCGGTCGGCGGACGCATGCCATACTGTACAAAAGCCCACACAGTGTAGGTGATCACGAGCAAGACCAATGCTACGAGGAAACCGGAGTGTGGGCAGGAGAGCTGGAAGAGAGGAGCGCCAGACCAGGTGTTGAAGGCGACGTCGCCCCATCGCGTGTCGTCCTGTAGTAGTTTGGACTCCGTCTTGATCTGTGTCGACAGCCATTTCACGCGACCTGTCGTGATTACCTTCGTGTGCTGCGTTCGCCCGTGCCCAGTCGCCTTCTCCGGCGCAGCATCCGGATCCGACATGGTTGGCATGTTAACATCTATTTTTGGTCCGAACCGATAGGGACGCAAACTTCACGCTTATTTCGACCGCCTTGAGGATCACACGCTCACGCATCACAGCCCCGGCGCTCTTCCACATGGCGCAGTCAGAGACTGCGTGTCTCGCCAACCCAACGTCAGTGCTACACCGTGCTCCGACAGGCTTATTCATTACACCCCCCTCCCGGCCGTTTCTCTACTAATATGCTTCTCTGTGCTTCTCGGCCTCGAGGCGCGCGAGCAGGCCATCGAGATCGAGGCCGTCGAGCGCCTCGAGGTTTAGACCGTTGGCGGGCGCGGGCGTGAACCGCAGCGGCGCCCGCATCGCCGCGCCCGAGTACGACGACATGGGGCGGTGCTCGTCGCCGTCGAGGGTGCTCAGATCGTCATCTCGGAGATCGTCATCTCCGTCGATGGCGGCAGCGTGCGCGTGGCTCGCGTACTTGGCGAGATTCTGCAGCTCGGCCATCTCGCGAGTGACCTGCGCGACCTCGCCCAGCTTGGCCGCCATGTCGGTCGCCTCGTCCGCCAGCAGCGCCTCCAACCCGGCCATACGCTCGCGAAGTTGACCGAGTGGCCCGAGTAGAGCCGCCGCCGCCGGCGCCACGCCCGGCATGCCGGGCGACGCGCGAGGCACCGAGCCCGGCACCGAGCCCCTGCCAGAGCCCGCACCGCTGCCGGCAGCGCCGGCGAGGTCCGCCGCGAGGCGCTCCAGCTCGGCTAGCTGGTGGCTGCGCGAGCTGCCGCCTGGGCCGCCCCCAGTCGCGCTACCAGTCGACAGGCCAGCCGCAAGGCCACCAAACATGCTGCTGCTGCTGCCGGACGCGGGCGGCGTCGGCGCGGCGGCTGGCGCACGGGGCGCCGGCGCGGCGGCTGGCGCGCGGGGCGCCGGCGCGGCGGCTGGCGCGCGAGCTTTGCGTGGCTTCGTGCTGGCGGCTGGCAGCGCAGGAACGGGGCCGAAGAGGCCACTTAGCTTCTGCGCACGGAGCGCGTTGATGTCGATGATGCCATAGTCGTCACCGTCACCGTCGTCGTCGTCGTCGTCGTCGTCGTTCGCAACGGTCGTGGCGGGTCGAGCACGAGCGGGTGGTACCGCCGCTGGTGGCTCTTCAGGCATCTGTGGCAGCAGCTTCTCGCCAGACGCACGCGCACGGAACGCTTTGCAAGCCAGGAAGTCGAGGTGCGCCCATCGCGTGCGGCACACATCGGCCGTGTACAGCGGCGCCTGAACCTCGTCGGGTAGCACACCACCACATGCACGCAGCTTTACCACGTAATTTTGCAAGTTGCGAGATGCGACCTCAAAGTCAAAGGAGCTGAGGCGCACGGCGTTGCACAGCGTGTCGTCCATGTCGAGCGTCCACTCCGCCGAGCCGCAGTCCGGCGCCGTCGGCGGCCAGGCCTCGGCGGATAGACCCGGGTGCGCCGCGAATGGCGCATCGACGGTGAGCATTGGCGGAGTGCGAGGCGTCCCTGGCATAGGCCGTTAGTGCTCAGCTCGGCGCCTCGTCCTTGGCGAGCGAATTCCTCGAAATGAAAAACAGGAGCACCAGTTACATTGTAAGGCTCGGTCTCTAGCCGGGAGATTTAGCCGCCTGGTTGTCCGTGCCGCCTCGAGCCGCCTCGAGTCACCCTGGGCCTTTTGCCTGTTGGGTGGGCCCTCCCTCACTGCTCACTTCCCTCACTGACCTCTGGCGCGTCTTCACAGCACGGCCGTCGTCTGCAGCACACGGCCCGGCGGCGCTACCATGCCCGGGGGCAGCCCGAGAGTGGCCTTGTGCTCTTCGGACAGCTCGCGCGACGCGGCACTCGAGGAGCCGCCGCCCGCCGCCGCTGGCGCATCGGAGCGCGTTGGCTTGAGCGCCCCCCCGCGTAGGTACTCGCCGCGCGCGCGCCGCTGCTCGCGGAAGATGTGATAGCACACGGCCACGTGTCGCACGGCCCCTTTGGTCTTGTAACCGGCAAAGCGGGTGATGGGCTCCGGTTTTGGGGGCGGCGGCGGCGGCGGCGGTGGCGGCGGCGGGGGGAGAGGCGTCGGTGGCGGCAGCGGCTGCATGGTGTCATAGATGGCATACCCGGACAGCTGCTGCTGGGCCATCTGCAGCGGCCGCAGGTGCGGGTGCGGCGGCAACGCCGGGGCCAAGTGTGGCGTGGGCGTGGACATGCCGCCTCTCCCGTTAAGCTCGAGCAGATGGGCAGCAGCGGCCGGATACCCTGCTGCCGCGTAGGTGCCGCACGGAGCCAATGCAGGCGTCATGTGGGGCCCCGCGCACGTGTGCAGTGGCGCGCTCGGCTCGCCATACAGCACCGCGCCGCCGTAGCTGCTCCGCAGGCCGCTGGCTGCGTACGACGCGGCAGCATACTCGGCCGGCCGATAGCCAGGAGGCGGCAGCTCGCCAGCGTAGTGGGCAGCGCTGTACATGGAGAGCGAGTCATGCTCTCGTGAGGTTGAGCTGTTCGAGAGGGCAGCGAGTGCCGCTGCGCCGATGAGCGGATGGGTGCTCGACATGGCGCTCAGTTGCGGCGTCTGCACCAGCGGCGCGGCAGCGGCAGTGGGCTGGTGGGCGCTCATCCTTGCAGTAGCGACAGCGGCCAGTCCCATCATGCCGCCGCTACTCGGCCCCAAAGAGGCTCCAAGGTCGTTCGCCTCCAGCGCCCGCTGCCGCTGCCGATCCCGATCCCATGGCGTGTAGCAGCGCGCGGCAGCCTCGTTCATGTGATCGTAGGAGTAGTTCCCGGCCGCCGCTGCCGCGCACAGCGCGTCGAGAGCGCTGTGCTGTGAATGAGGCTGTGAATGAGGCTGTGAATGAGGCTGTGAATGAGGCGGCAGTGGCATCGTCGCAGTTGGCATGCCACCAGAACCCACGCCGACGTACGCAGGATGAGGCATGCCCGGCAAGTACGGGGGCATCGACGGCTGCTGATGAGCATGCATCCCGTTCACGAGCGCGACGCACCCGTGCGCGGCGGCCACTACATGAGGAAGCGGCGGCTCGGCGTCGTGGTGAGCACTTGCATGCAGGGCGACCACATGAGGAAGCGGTGGAGCACTCGGAGACAGTACAGGCACGGGCACGGCCGCGCGACCCTCCAAGGGCGCCGGCGGTGCACGCACGCCCGGCGGGCCGTGAGAGACCACCACCGCCGCCGCCGCCGCCGCCGCTGTCTGGGCGTGGTAGTAACCGCCACCGGCAGCGACTCGACCGTAGCTGGCGGCGCTGCTCCCAGAGACCGACACCATGGGCGCAGGCCCAGCAGCGTCGGGGGCGCTGGGGGCAGGCCCGACGGCCGCACCGTAGCTGGGGATGGCCAATGCGGCCGAAGTGCCGGCGGCTCCGGCGTGCGCGGCAGCCATGCCGGTGTCGCCGCTGCCGGCCGAGGCAGACGCAGCCGCCGGCCGGCGTCCACCTTGATCTGCGATGTCGGGAGCACCTTCGCCGATCGCTGCGGTGGTCGGCGCATCAGCGAGCGCATTGGCGTGCTCGCTGGTGTTGGCGTGGAAGGCTCCGCTGCTGTCGGCACCGTCCTTGCCACCCTTGCCGTTTTCGCCGCCGCCGCCGCTGCCGCCACTGCTCGTGGAGAGCCGCCTTCGGACGGCAGCTTTGGCGGCAGCGATGGCAGTGCGCTGCTCGTGCACGGTGAGGGTCGGCTGCGAAAGACCTCGGCTGAGCGTACTCGGCGCACCGCACGAGGGCATCACCGATGCCAGCAGGTGCTGGTGCGCGATCTTGATCTTCTCGGCGCGGATGGCCTCACGTGCTTGCCGGTGCTCGAGCCGCTCCTGGCAGGTGAACATGAGCATCTTCGCGAGGCGCTCGACGCACTCGCGCTGCTGCGCCTCTGTCAGGACCGAGGTGTCTATCTCGCCATCATCCTCTCCGTGCGCGTCTTCGGCCTCGTCTCTGCTGAGGCTGCCGCCGCTAGCGCTCGCCTCGGAGAGCTTTGCAACCTTGCCCGCGTGGAGGAGAACGACCGCCGGTACATAGTCGTCACGCTCGGCGGAAAGCTCGTGGCCAGCCGGGCCCACCGCAGCTGGTCTGACCTCCACCGGCGGTGCGACAGCGCGACGCTTTGGCGGCATATCTTTCCAGCGTGTCGGCCACGCTGTTCAGAAGGGTGGGGGATCTCTCGGGTGAGTAGACACGACAGAGGCATGCAGCCGTCACGTCCGTGCGTTTCTTCGTCCCTAGCACCCACGAATAGAACTTGAACTTGAACTTGAACTTGAACTTGGAAATGTGTGATGAAGCAACCTTGGTTACGGCAAAGCGCCGCGCTGGCAAATAGTCATCATGCGTGCCGACGCTTCGATGGCAGATGCGTCGCTCGTGATGCCCCCGCCGCCGAGCCCGGCGCGTTCCCATAGCGAGCGCTCGTCGCTCAAAAAGGGCCTCGACGCGGATGAGACACGGCGCAAACGCGAGGCCACCACCGTCCAGCTGCGCAAGGACAAAAAGGAGGATAGCCTGCAAAAGCGGCGGCGCGATGCAGGCGGTAGCAGCAGCAGCAACGGCATGCGCGCCGCAGGAGAGCAGCGCCCGGTGCCTCCAGGCACAGTTGATCCGTCGCTGAGGGCTAAGCTCGACTTATTGCCCCAGGACTTTGAGCTGCTCAAGTCGGCCGACGCAGAGGTGCAGCTTGACGCGGCGCAGCGCTTCCGCAAGCTGCTCTCGATCGAGCGCAACCCGCCGATTGCAGAGGTGATCGCCATTGGCGCCGTGCCGCGCCTGGTGCAGTTTTGCCAGTGCTACGAAAACCCGCCCTTGCTCCTCGAAGCAACGTGGGCGCTGACGAACATCTCGTCTGGCACGTCGGAGCACACTCGGGTCGTCATCGATAACGGCGCGATCCCAATATTTATCCGGCTCGCGACGTGCGAGCACGCGGACGTGCGCGAGCAAGCCGTGTGGGCGCTCGGGAACATTGCGGGCGACAGCACGCGCTGCCGCGACCTCACGCTCTCGTACAACATGGAGATGGACATGCTGCCAAGCCTGATCCGGGCTATCGGGGACCCACTGTCGCAGGACAACCTGACCATGCTGCGGAACGCGACGTGGACGATCTCGAACCTTTGCCGCGGCAAGCCGCCCCCGCGCTGGGAGCTCATCGCTCCAGCGCTGCCTGCGCTCGTACAGCTCATCCACCAAGTCGACGAGGAGGTCCTAATTGATGCCTGCTGGGCCCTCTCGTACATGTCGGAGCCTCCCGATCGGATCGGACACCTGATCGTAGCGGGCGTGCTGCCGCGGCTCGTCTCGTTGCTCGGCCACACGGCCCCGTTGGTGCAGACGCCCGCCCTCCGCTGCATTGGCAACGTCGCTACTGGCACAGCCGAACAGACCCAAGCGGTGCGTGCCTTTCGCTACCCCGGGCGTGCCTAATTAGGGAGGCATCATGCACCTAATTCGGGCGCACCTCAAACGACTTTCGCTCTCATGGCCGGCCGAGCTCTGCCGCCTGGGCAGTGCCAAACCAACTGCCGTCCCTCATCGCCTGCGCGCTCCCGCCTGGCGCCTCTGACCGCCTGGTGCGTCTCACGCGCCTTGTTCCGGTCACAGGTGCTCGCGTGCGGCGTGCTTCCGATGCTCGCCCAACTGCTCCGTTCCGATAAGCGCGACATCAAGAAGGAGGCAGGCTGGATGCTCTCGAACATCACCGCGGGTAGCGCGGCGCAGATCGATGCCGTGTGCGCGAGTGGCTGCATGCAGCAGCTACGCCACCTTGTCGAAGTAGAGGAGTTCGACGTGAAGAAGGAGGCGGCGTACGCGCTATGCAACGCATGCATCGGCGGCATGCCCGCAACCGCGAGTGGCTTGGTATCCATTGGGATACTGCCCACGTTGGTGAGGCTGCTCGACAGCCCAGACGCGGACCTTCTGCTGTACGTCGTGGATGCCATGCAAGCCATCCTCGCCGCCGCCGAAGCCGGTGATCCCTCTAGGGGGGTCGCCCTCGTCGTCGAGCAGCTCGAGACTGCAGGTGGCTGCGTCAAGCTCGAGTCGTTGCGGGAGCACGAGAATGCCGCGGTGTACCAAAAGGCGAATTGGCTACTCGAGACGTACTTCGCTGAGACGGACGAGCCGACGTCCGTGCCCACCGCCACCGCCGACGGCTACTCCTTTGGCGTCCCCGCGGTCCTCCCGGCACTGCACTTTGGCCGGTGAGAGGCGTTCGTTGACGCCGCGTCCTGGTTCGCGGTTGTGCACCATGTTACATTCGCAGCCCCCAAACTGCCGAAACTGCGCACCGGCTGAGCAAGGGTTTGAACTCTTGATCTCTTGTCATTTGCCAGGACCAGAAGCGCGCACACCGCACAGGCCCTGCCCTGCCCACACCCTGACCCTCGCTCGCATGTGTTTTCGTTACCATCGTTGGAAATCGTTGACGATGCCCTTTTTTTGCTCCGCAATAATGTTTTCTGTTTAGTGTTTTGTCGGTCAGGCGCGAGCGGAGCCGCAGCCGGAGACGCGAGTGAGCAGCCGCGAGAGTGACGCCAAACTCGTACAATCGTTCCCGGGCGCCGCGCCGCGCCCGCTCGAATTTCTCTCATAGTATCATTCTCTCCCACATACCGGTAACGTGATCTGTCTCGTGTGTCCGGATTTTGAACCGTACGTGATGTTTCGTCATTCTTTTCTCGGCCGGGCATATCAGCATGCTATCGGCCGCCGCTCGGCGCTGGGCAACCCCGCGTTCGCGGCATCGTGCCTTCTCGACGGCTCTAATGTCGCCGATGACGAATCTATCAGCTGCGCGAGCGACCGCGCCACTACGCGTGGTCCGCGGCGCTGGCGTGCGCATTTATGATGATCATGGAAATGAATACTTGGAGGCGATGGCCGGCTTGTGGTGCACGTCCCTCGGATGGGGCAATGCGGAGTTGGCCGACGTTACTCGGCAGCAGATGCTTGACCTATCCTATTACCACGGCTTCACCGGGCGACTCGTCCCAGTGGCTGAGGAGCTCGCCGAGAAGTTGGTGGCTCTGGCCCCGGGGCGGCTCAAGGACAACAGCCGCGTCTTCTTTGGCATGTCGGGCTCGGATGCCAACGACACGCAGGTGCGGATGCTCTGGCACTACAACCACATCATGGGCCGGCCGAAGAAGCGAAAGCTCATCTCGCGCCATCGGGGCTACCACGGCGTCACGGTGGCCTCAGGCTCTCTCACGGGCCTACCTTATGTACACACCGCGCAGGGCCTTCCGCTCGATTTCGTGGCGGCGCACGTGACGTGCCCGTCGTACTACCGCCAAGGGCGTGAGGGCGAAAGCGAGGCCGACTTTGTTCAGCGGCTTGCGGCCGAGCTCGAGGACGCCATCGAGGCTGCGGGAGGCGCGTCGGAGGTGGCAGCTTTCATCGCTGAGCCTCTCCAGGGCGCTGGCGGGGTGGTGCTGCCGCCCTCGGGCTACTTCGAGGCGGTGGGTCGCGTGTGCCGCAAGCATGAGGTGCTCATGGTCGGTGACGAGGTCATAACCGGGTTCGGGCGTACCGGTAAGTTCTGGGGCGCCGATGCGTTTGGTCAACAGACGGACCTGCTCTCATGCGCCAAGCAGCTCACGTCGGGGTACATCCCCCTCTCCGCGGCCATCCTCCCTGCGGACATGTGCGATGCGATGGAGGCGCAGACGGCGCGCAGTGGCAGCGTCTTCGGCCACGGCTACACGTATACTTCCCATCCGGTCGCGTGTGCTGTCGCCCTCAAGGTGCTCGACATTCTGGAGCGAAGGGTCTCGGGGTGCTCGCTTTCCCTCATCGCCCCTGATTGCCTCCCTCATCAGGTGCTCGAGATTATGGAGCGTGACGGGCTCGTCGACAACGTGCGGCAGCGCCTCGGCCCGCTCTTCCAGGCACGCCTCGCGCAGCTCGCGGCCCATCCCCTCGTGGGTGAGGCTAGGGGGGTCGGCCTCATCGGCGGCCTCGAGCTTGTCTCCGATCAGGCAACCAAAAAGCAGTTTGCGCCTGGCGTGGCGCCGAAGGTGGTGCAGAGCGCGCTCGACCATGGGCTGATCGTGCGTGCGCTCGCGGGTGACGTCATCGCCCTGTGCCCGCCGCTCGTCATCACGCCAAACGAGGTGAACGAGGTCTTCGACAAGCTCGAGGCCGCGCTCGATGATGTGCTCAAGAAGGTCGAAGTCGCTTGATGAGGAGAAACGTGGAGTCGGCCTGGGTAACTGTCCTTGGGGCACCGGGGGATCGTGCGTTTCGTGAGGCGCCGTATCGGGCATATTACTTGTAGAAAACTTGATCCTGAGCCTTCTACCCGGAGTTCGCCAACGACGCGTAACCACACGATCCGTCCCCTCTGCTAATTGCGGGACGAAACTATTCATACGAATTAATTAAATCCTGCATAGGACCTTCCTAAATTGCGCCCAACTATTAAAGGAAAACGAAAACGTTCCTCCGACATGGTGTTAATGTGTGTATGTGAATGTGAATGTGTGTCTGTGTGAATTAGAAACAGGACCACACAGTACAGCGGCGCTCATGCAGGCGCGTCCCCGGGGGGGCGCGCTTACATGACTACTGGCAACAGGCCAGCAAGCGGGGCGCCGCTAAGGAGGTGAGATTTCCTGGATGTGTGACACAGAGCAGATTCCCAGGAAGGAAAATCGCTCCGCCATACACGCCGTGCGATGCCGCCTGCGCGCGCGCGCACGCCAAAGCCTGATGGCCGACGACGACGAGTCTCCGACGGCCTCAACCAGCGCACTCCGCTCCGCCTGGGTCGACGACCCCCCCTTTCCGCCGTGCCAAGTGCTGCACGAAACGTTTCGCCAGCAGAAGTGGTCGTGGATGCCGTCGCGGTCATGCCGGCCGAGGGACCAGCCGATGCGACTGCGCAGCATCGAGCGACGCACCAGCGCAGGGCGACGCCCGCCGAGCACCTCTTCATGCTCAGGCGCTACGAAGACGAGAATCCGCAGCAGCATTTCAGGCTCGACGTTATGCACACGTGCATCGGGGCGGCGTATCCGGACGCGGTGGTCAGCGACGTGCGCTACCAGAGCGCGATGAAGTGGTTCAGGCAGCTCGAGGTGATGAAACCGGGCGACGAGAGCTCTGGCGGCGTCCTGAGTTGCGCGAGGAAGCGCTCCGCCGCGCTCGCGCGTGCGCCTGCATGCAGAGGTCGAGCATTGGAAGCAGAAAGTCGTTCCCGCGCCAGAGAAGAAGCAGGCGTGCGAGGTGCGCGCGTACGGCAATGCGGCAGTGGCGGCGGCGGCAGCGACGGAAGCTACCTGTGCACTCGACATCGTCGTGACGCGACGGTGTCGAGCGCATCTATGCGTACCCCGAGGTGCGAGGGAGACTGTGGAGCGTTTCTGAGGTCAGGTCTAGCACCCACCACTGCACGAAAGAAATGGTGTCCTGGGCACGTCAACGTCACTTTCAGACGCGTGGGTTTCGGCGGGTGTAAATCCGTGTGTGTTGTTGGTGGGTTCATTGGGTGGGTTTCGACAAGTTACTAAATTGATTATGAATGTATGGCGAATTCTGAATTGCGCTGCACAGCAACCGACAGAAAAGCATAACGCCGCGCCGGGGCGAGCGTGCAACTTTCGCGTTGTGTTCAAGGCGTCTTGGGTGAGGGGGGCTACCAGTGTCTTCGATGCCCACGGCGGCGTTTTAAAACCGCGGGCTCTTTTGATGAGGAGGAACGTGGAGTCGGCCTGGGTAACTGTCCTTGGGGCACCGGGGGATCGTGCGTTTCGTGAGGCGCCGTATCGGGCATATTACTTGTAGAAAACTTGACCCTCCCCTGGCCCGCGTGTGCAAAGAGTGCTTTTTGGAAGAACGGTCTGATTTTGCTCGTTATCCGCGGTGTCGACGCCGGCGATGACAGGAGCTAGCAGCAGCGGCCCCAGTGGCCTATCCACGGCGATTGCACTGGCCGTCATCGGCTCTGCAAGCAACAACATAGGCAAGGTGCTGCAGAAGCAGGCGACAACAGACCTACCCCAGATGTCGATGGATCCAAAGGTGCTGCTGCTGTACACGTCCAGCCATCTCTGGCGCCTTGGCTTGCTCGCCGACGTCGGCGGGGCACTGATAACCCTGATAGCTCTGTCGATGGCGCCCGTGTCCGTCATACAACCTGTTGGAGGGTGTGGCATGGCCATCCTCGCGCTCTTCTCCCACTTTTATCTCAAAGAGATCTTGCGAACGATCGAACGCATCGGCGTTGCCATGGCAGTGATCGGCACGATTGGTGTCGGTTTGACCGCCAGCCAGAGCAAGAGCATCATGCCGAATGCGGCCATGGGCTGCTTCCTCCTCGCCGTCATGGCATTTACGTTTGCTGTGCTCGAAGGGTCTCTCCGGCATGCCTCTCGTGCGTCGAGCGGATCGAAGCTGCAGGTGCTTGCGGACACCGGCCTGGGCGAGGCGATTGCAGCGGGTCGCCGACCCATCATGCATCGCATTGAGGTAGTCGCTGGGCTGCAGGGAGGCATGCTCTTCGGCCTCTCAGCTGCATCCGCTCGCACAGGCATGCTCCTCTCCGAGCTGCTCGAACGTCCAGTGTTGGCCGCACTGGGCGTCGCATGCAGCATCGCCTTCTCTTCCGCGGGCATCTTCTGCCAAAACCGGGGCATGAAGGAGGGTCGGGCGGTCGTCGTGTGCACCTACGCAGTCATCGGGACAATAGTGAGCGGCGTCGTCATTGGACTCCTTGCGCTGAATGAAGGCATCCCTTCGGATAGCATAGGTGGTGCGTGGGGCCATGCTAGCGCAAAGAGTTCCTGATGCGCCCGCTATGGCGCCGCGTCGAGTGCATCCGCCTGACGATCGCTTCCCTCATGCCGCAGGTTGGGCTTGCTCCTTGCTTTGCATCCTCGCCGGCATTGGTTTGTTGATGCGCAGGGCGCCTGGGAGCACTACTAAGGTCGCAAAAGAACTCAAGGAAGTTGTTTAGCCATGAGTTGTGGGGGTCTGCGCGGGAAATCCGCGGGCACAGGCGCACAGCCGTGTCGTCTGAGATAATATGGGGTGATACGTTTGTATGGGGATCAGAATCTGTTCACTCAGCACTTTGAAGTGAGAACGTTACTGGACTGTTTTCTGTGCTCGTGTGTGTGTGAACGTTCACAGACGTTCGTGTACGGACAAGAAACGGTCTGATGAAATGGCGCATCGGCGAGCATGAGCGCGGCGACCGAAAGAGAGATGCAGCGCATCATCGACTGTTGGGCACTCGCTGAGAAGCGAGCTCAACATCTTTGCGCCTTCGAGACGCTCGGGATTAATTATCGCTGCCGGAAGCCTTCACAGGAGGAGGTGCGAAAGGCGTGGCGGACGCTGAGCACGAAGATACACCCGGACAGGAATGCAGATTGCAGCGAGCTCGCAACGATGGCGATGCGATGCGTGAATTTGGCCAAACAGCACTTGTTTGAACAACATTTTGGCTATGCTGAGGCACGAGTAAGGTACAAGCGCGAGCCCGACAAGGCAGCTGTGCAAGCGAGGGAGGCTGCAGAGGAAGCGGCGGCGGCGGAGGCGGCGGAGGCGGCCGAGTGCACGGCCGAGGCAGAGCGGTGTGCACGCCTGGCTGCGAGTCTGCTGCCGCATCTTTCAACGGATGATGCGCCGCGCGAGGTCTCCGACTCGTTACCGCAGGTCCCGATCGGCAAGCGCGAGCGGGAGGCAGTCGAGAGCAGCAGGAGTAGCGAGGATGGCCGCAAGGATTACGATAAGGACGGCGACGAGGACGGCAGCAGCAAGGATGGCGGCAGTGAGGGCGCTATCAAACTGCCCCGCGTCGATTCCGCTGCGTCGAGGTGATGAGGAGCTAACGATTTTGTCTGTGGAAAGGTCGGTTAGCAGGTTAGCACGCAGCAGGCAGCAGGACTCCACTGGTCACTGCTTCCTCGTCCACTCCGCTCACTTCCACCGTCACCTTGACCCAAGGGGGAGTGGTCTACTATTTTTCATGTTTATTTAAGGCCCCACATCCCTACTTGGAGTTCTCGTGTCTCGTTCACAGCCTATTTCATGATGAGGGCGCGCCTCGGTCTCTCTCTCGCGGTCACTGCCACGGCCAGCGTGGCGCTGCTCGTGTTACTGCTACGGCGCAAAGCCAACAAGCGGCACCAATTGCCTACGGCCAGCATCTTGGGAGCCATCAATCGACGCTTGGGAGCCATCAATCGACGAATGGGAGCGCAGCCACAGGTGCTGGTGGATGAGCCGGGCAGCCTCGTCTACTTGCTGCCTGGCCTTCTCAGTGCTATGGAGCAAATGGCGCTCTTCGAGCGACTGTCGGAGTGGGACGGCTGGAAGCGAGAGAGCGACGATTTCGGCCCACAAGGTCGCCTGACCGCCTACGTCGGCGAGCCGGGCGCCATCTTCTCATTTGTCGGCCTCGTCTGCCACCCTCACGCAGCACCGCCATTCCTGACAGAGCTTTTCCGGCGAGTGAACGAAGTGATCGCTGAGAGTCACGGGACGAAATGCACGGGTTGCCTCCTGAACAACTACACCCCGGACGATGGCCACATCCCTTGGCATAGCGACGAAGTGCGTGCCCACGGCCCCTCGAAGCTCGTGGTAGCGGTGAGCACTGGAGGCTCGAGGCCGTTTGACCTGCGAAGGCGCGGAGCCTCTGACGAGGAGAAGATGCGCGTGATGCTGCCACCGGGCAGCGCGCTCGTCATGTGCGGCGAGACGCAGGCCCATTGGCAGCACGCCCTGCCCCTTGAGCCTCCGGCGCCGCCACGAATCAGCCTCACGTTCCGGTCGATAGAGATCGGATTCGAGGAGGGGCGCGAGCCACCGCATTGTGTTTGAGACTCCTCGGGTAAGAAAACACACCAAAGTTGGGCCCAGGTGCACGCGTCAATGATCCCGCGCACGTCGGGCGGGGGCGTGACACCGCGTCCATAAAGCGTAATTGTCGGGGCGTACCGTGGATTCATGCGATGGATTCTGGAAACGATACTATGGAACTATCGACACCGTACTAGGCTACACGGCGCGCCCGCCGACCGGACCAGCGACCGCGCCCCGGGCCTCTACCAGAACCACTACGCACTACCAGACCAGTACCACTCCTACCTGCTACACAGCTGTAACAGGCTACAACCACCCACCTTCGACTCGGCCCACCTACGCCCTATGGATACTCGGCCGAGCCACCAGTCACTTGAGCAACGGATCTGAAATGGAGCCGTCACTCCTGACCGGTGGTACCGCACCGCTGTCCGAGGCCAAAGTCGGTACTGACCCAGCTACTCGTGCATGGAAGGGAGCGCCGAGCGGCTGCACAATGAGGTCGGCGCCAGCCGGCCGCACGAGAGCCCACTTGGCACGTCGGCGGATCGCGCCTCTCCACAGCTGCGCGAGGGCGCCGAGCATGTGTCAGTGAGTGCGGGTGGCCATCGGTGGCCATCGGCGGTCATTAGGCGGTCATTAGGCGGTCATCAGGGACTACAGTGGCAATCATGGGCGAGGAGGGGGGCTCTCACTTGTGAGGCGAGGAGGACGCCGAGCATGTACGTGACTGCAGCCATGGTGATCGTCTCCCACAGCGTCGCCACATTGGCCGCGTACGCACTAGTGGAGGAATAGGAAGCCTCCCCTGCAGCGCGATGGAGTTGCCCTATGAGAGCGAGCATCGCGGGAGAGCCGGGTGCGAAGATGTAGAGCGCGGGCACGATGCAGATGAAGGACGAGAGGCCCGTGTGGAAGTGAGCCACCTGTGGAATCGGATGGCAGTCGGATGGCAGTCGGATGCAATCAGTGACCATCGGGGGCGAACAGGCATGCAGACGGCACTCGAGTTGTGGAATCGGGTTGTGGGCTCGGGCTACCTCCGCTGCACTGGCTGTGACGAAGGCGACAAGCACGTTCCTCAGATCGACGGGCATTGAGCATGTCTCCGCCGTGCAGCCGTCGCGCAAGAAGCCGTTGGTGAGTGTGCCGACGAGGGTGCAGGCGATGGGAGCGAGCGACTCCCGCAGCCGAATGTTGAGGTGGACGTTGAGGAAGAGCACGAGAGGCAGCGCCCAGATGCCCTGGCTCACGTACCACGGGATGGAGGATGGCACGGGGCACCAGAGCGAGGGAGGCAGCGACGCGATCGGCCCCGTGCTCGATTGGCCGGGCATCGGGATGATCGAGGCGCTGCCACGGGCCCAGTCGCGACCAAAGATCTGCCAGCCAAGTGTGATGAAGATGGCCATCAGCATCACCTGGAACATGGCGTTGACCAATCGCGCGGTGCCGTGGACCATGGAGCCCTGCGCGAGCTCGAGCGCGGCCCATATGAACTGGCAGCCGGGCAGGTGAATGATCAAGGGTCCGATGTACTGCGGCCCGATGTGGCACAGGGGCTGGCCTGAGTTTGACACGTAATACCACACAAGCGGAGCGGCAGCGCCCACCGCGAAGCTGATGTACATGATCTCCAGGTGGGCTATCCCCAGCACCTTGCCGAGCTGCATCGTCAGCAGCAGCGACGCGCAGATAAGCGCCGCGCCGGGCATGTCCTGGTACGAGCCGGGGAGGACGACGGGGACGGCGAGGATCGCGATGCACTCGAAAGCCACAAGCTGAATCAGCCACCCGTAGGGTCGTGGACGCTTCAGGAGCTGATCGCACACATAGAGGGCGGTGGGCGCGTCGTTGGCCTCGCCGCGGGTGATCATGACTGCGAGCGTGTGCAGATCGGCGAGGTAGCTGCACACGATATCACGGCCGCATTCGAGCAGGTGGGGCGGGTGCGACCCGAACGACGCGGTGAGTACCCGAGGGCCGATGCTCACGTACGGCGCCGGTACTCCGAAACGCAGCGATGCCTCCAAACAAAACATCTCCACGTCGACGGAGGGCTGGCCGTATGCGAACAGCCCGAGCGCCATCTTGAGGATGAGCACCACCTTGTCCGCGAGCTCCTGATCGCCGTACCGCTCCCGCACCTCCTGCTCGAGTCGCTTGCAGTTGGGTCCAATGGAGGTTGTCGCTTGCACCGTTCGCCTCTGTAATACCACGCCGCGGTCCGCAGTAGCGAGGAGCGTGGGCACGCTCGGCTGTCTCGCTGTCTCCACATACAAGCCCTCACAAAGCAGCTTCCAAGTGTTGCTGCCGTAAGCCGAAGCCGTCCACATGGAATACCACGCAGTGAGCGTCGGCGTCAGCCCGTCGATTGCAAGGACGTGCAGCCAGGGCAGGGCAGCAAAAAGGAGGATCACACTAAAGAGTGTCAGAAGCTCGGGCGATGAGGTGCCGTCACCCTGGCCGAGGAAGACGGGCAGGGTCGTGTTCATTTGATTCTGCGGTGTGAACGTGAACACGGAGGTTCCGAAAAAATAGAAAAATCACCGGGAAGTCGGGATCAGAACCGGTGCAGCGCCTCTTTCCCGACGCGACCAACTTTTCGGGGAAAAGAGTCAGCGAGCGAAGTCCAAAAGGCTCCTTCACGCCACCCGCTCTATACCGTATACGTCAATTGCTCTACGACGACTCTACTTTTAGTGGGTTTTGCGCAGGTTTAGAGAGAGACTTGATATGCCTTAATAAAATCATATCCGATCACCAAGATCCACAGGCTGTGAGTTGGGCCGATCCGCCACTTCGATCCGCCCATCGATCCGCCGGCGGACTTCAAAAGCGCGGACGCCGTAGTCGTACAGGTCATCGCACCAGCCCGTCTTGAGGTCGAAGCACCAGCCGTGGCGTGGGCACACGACGCACGCCGCGCCATTGACCTCCTCGATGTCGCCGGCCTCGAGCGCCGCCCCTTGATGCGGGCAGTCCGCGTCAATGGCATAGAGGGTCTCAGCGCCAGTTTCGGAGACCTCTGAATAAATGGCGAGTGTGCGCTGGCCGAGGGTCACCCGGACGCTGCGCATCGCGCCGGATGTGGTGGCACTTGCTCCGGCGCCGGTTGCTCCGGCGCCGGTACCAGTGAGTGCGAGCGTCGAGATCTCGTCCAGATAGCTGTAGCCTGCGGACGCGAATTCGGACGCGGTGCTGGCATCGACTGGTGGCGACGGCATCGGAGACAGCGTACAGCTCGGGGATGCACAGATTTCACGACCCTTCACAGCTGGATCCGTTCCACTATCCTTCACAGGCGGATGCGGAGGCGGTGGGCGCTGTTGCGTCACCTTCGACGGCATGGACGGCACCGACGGCGACCCAGGCGGCTCCGTTACCTCCGTGCTGGCCTCCGTAACCTCCGTGCTGGCCTCCGTAACCTCAGTGAGCTTATGCAAGCGCGCGAGGCGCGCCCTCGCCTCGCACAGATGATCCTCAAACTCAGGGAGATTCTTCCGTAGAGTGCTGCGCTCGAGCGCTGTCTCGAGCGCTGTCTCCGCCGCCGTGATTGCGTCTTCAAGCTCCGCTGCCGTCTTTGCGGCACGCAGGTCCATCAGGGCCTTGACCGAAGCATTGCGCGCCGCCTCGCGACGCTGTTTCCTCGTCCCACCGCTCGCCCTGCGCCGAGCAATAGCATCGTCTTCGTCATCTTCCGCCGCCGCCGCCGCTTCCGCTTCTGCTTTTGCGTCGGCCGCACGCGCTGCTGCCTCCCCAACCACGTCGAGCTGCCTCTCTGCCCGCGCGAGCAGGCTGGCTCGGCCACTCTCCCCGGTGGCGGCCGTCTTGCCACTCTCCATGGTGGCCGCCGGCTCGTCGTCCGCCAGCCCTGCCTTCCGACAGCCCTCCACGGCGGCCTTGAGTGCCGTGAAGGCGTCTAGCAGCTCCTCAAGCGTCGCGTGATGCACGTCCAGGGCCGTGGCAAGCAAGCCCTCGAGTGCCGCGATCGCCTTCGTCCGCCGTGCGGCGCTCCTGCGCTGCTGCTCGTCCGCCTGCTGCTTCTTCTTGGCTGTGTCGAGCCGCACGCGCTCGGCAGTGCGTGCGGCCTCATCAAGCGAGCGCTGCCTCGCGTCGTCCATCATCTGCTCGTACGCACGTCGGCGCGCCTCGCGCTCCTTTGCCCGCCGCGCGAAGAGCTCGTCCCGCCGTCTCTCAGCCGCGCAGCGGGCGCACTGACAGCTCGCTGTGTGTTGCGGTGGAGGCTGGAAGTCGGCCTCCTGCCACTGTGTGCCGCCGACGCCACCGAACCAAGCTTTGAAGAGCTCTTCCCAGCTTGCGTGGTCGGGTCCAGACGTATGACGCGTGCTGGGCCCCGCGTCAGCGGCCTGCTCTGGCGGGTCAGCGTGTGCGCCCCAGCGCATCGGATGATCGTGGAAGAGCTGCACCCGTTCCCAGGCCTCGCCGATGGTCTGGAAGCGGCTTGTGGCGTCCGGAGCGCTGCTCCTGTCTGGATGATGGAGTAGCGCCTGCTTACGATAAGCACGTTGGGCGTCGTCGCGCGATGCGGATGCGTGTATGCCGAGTATCTCGCATGCGTCGACGAGCCGCATGTGCGCGGCGAGGCGTTTCCCGCGATGTGTGAAGTCGAGATGGGGGCGCGTCCGCCGTCGCACGGCGGAGGTCGCGCTCGTCTCAGCGCGGAAGCGGGGGCCCTGATGGGGGGGCGTGAGTCTCCCCCCCCGGGGGTGGCAGGCGCGGAACGGGTCCGCGCATGCATGCATAGTTAGGTGTGGAATCGCCGCGGCGGCGCCAGCTCCAGCTGTCGATTCGGGTCGGACCGTCGCGTGTGCCGCGCGTCTGAGCGGGGGGGACCGGCCGAGGGGCGGGCGCGGTCAGCGCCCGCCCGTCGGGTGGTCGGGGCCCCGCGGGTCCGAAGGTGGGTGCACAGCAGCCGCCCAAGCGCCCATTGGTTGCCCCCCGCCCACCCGCCCGCCCTCAACCGGAGCGGCTGCTGAGATACTGAGTGTGAGGAGGTGGAGGACTGAAACTGCCGGCTTTGGAGCCGTGCCGCGTTCGTACCCTGTGGGTGGCTAGTGTGTAGGGGGGGGTCCGACGCGTGCGTCGCCCTCCTTCCCCTCTGGTCGCGCCGTGGGGGACTGCGCGAGGATGCCGATCCCTCTAGGAGGTGCAGGACGAGAGCACGTTAGTGCTGACGATGTGTTGTGTGAACGCCCACGGGGGCGCGCGTAGCGCGGTGTGACGGAAAAAGTCAGCGGTAGTCGCCGACTCACGTTCACGCACGTGCGGCGCGGCGAACGACCGAGTTGTTTATAAGAACATGTGTATTATATTTTTGAAGGGCAAAAAAGCTCCTGCCACCTTAGCGAAAAGAGTCACCTTGCTGCCGACCTTGCTGCCGTCCTTGTTGTCTTGTTTCTTCTGAGAGTAGGCGGCCGAATTCGACCGATTTTCGGAGAGTGTTGGACGCGACTGCGGCGACCTTTCGGGCATGCTCCTCCTTGAGCTGCACAAGCTTGATTGCGTACTCGATCTCAAGCCTCTGGAGCTCGAGCTTGTCGACGTCCTCCCGGTACTCGAGCCGCGCGGCTACGAGGACGCCATCTGCCTGGGACAACAGCTCGGGCGTGTGTATCTGTTGAGGATTGCCGTGCACAGCGTGGTGCACACTCGGCCCATCGTCGCCATAGTAGCCCTGCTCGATCTCCGCGAGCCGAGCTGTTCGGCTCTCCTTCATGGCTGCGTTGTACGCCTCGATGGCGAAGGCAATGAGCAAGTTCAAGATCAGATTGTGCATGAACAGGTAGTTGATGATGAAGAACCAGCGCGCCCAGTTCCCCGCGACGCAGGTGAAGCCCTCGGTGACTACGTGCCAGTTGTTCACCACGAGCAGCTCGAAGCACACGACCATGCCGCTCATCATGTCGTTGAAGTTGTTGGGCCAGTAGTAGTTGGGCCAGTCTTTATCCGCGGTCAGCAACGCGCCCTGTTCGCGGCTCGGGTCGCGGTTGATCAGCCCACCGAAGAATTGCATGCCGAGCGCCGCGATGACGTACATGCCCGAGAGCAGCACGGCGATAAGCACGGTCGCATTCGGGATAATGCGCACGAAGGTTGAGAAGATGAATGCCACCGCCGGGATCAGGTAGAAGACGCGGAAGAAGCGCACAAACCGAAGCAGGAGGGCGTAGCGCAAGTAGATCGGGTCGTCGTACCCGTTGGGCCAGATGATGAGGACCGTCAGGACGACGCCGGCGACGGTCACGACTGCATCGAAGAGGTTCATGAGCGAGCGAGCGTACACTATGAAGCCGAGACTCGCGAGCTTCAGGAGCATCTCGATCACAAAGATCCAGGTGAAGACGAGCCCCATGATCGTCGACCAGCTGTTCCACGCATCGAGGTCGTGCTTTGGATCGGGCACGAATTCGAGCACCAGGAGGAGCACTGCGTTGCAGACGAGCACGGCGTCGATGACGAGTTCGAACGCGCGGGAGCGCACGAAGGCGTCGACCGCCTGCCAGATCGAAGAGGAGACAAAGTCGGGCGCGATGATCTGGAGCCACGTACGCCGCGGAGGGGCTCCCTGCGAGCCCATTCGTAGCATCGTGCACAGCTGCTGGAACGCGGCGCGGTCGAGGCTGCCGTTGCCGTAATTGTCGACGGCGTCGAAGAGCATTGCCTGGCGTTCGACGCTCATCAGCGAGATGTCGTAATGCGAGAGAGCGAGGAAAGCCTGCTCGAGGTCATCAGAGGTCATCAGAGGTCATCAGAGGTCATCAGATGTCATCAGTGGCCATCAGAGGTAATCAGAGGAAAGCCTGCTCGATCTCGGCGCACGAGATGGTACTCAGGGGCAATCCTGGGCAATCATGGGCACTCAGAGGCACTCAGAGGCACTCAGAGGCACTCAGAGGTCCTCAGCGGCAGCTCGCCTGCTCGATTTCTTCGCGCGAGATGATGCCGTCGCCATCCTCGTCCATGAGGTCGAAGGCTTTTTCGAGACTGGAGCGGCGCAGCTCCTGGAGCGCCTCCTCCTCCTGTGCCTTCTGTGTCGTGTACGCGGCGTTCACGATCGCCAGGATCAGGTTCAGCAGGAACCAGTTGCCGAAGATAAGGACCGCGCCGAAGAAGAAGAAAGTGAAGCGGCTCGTCTGGTACGCAGGCATCATCACGTCGGGGTAGTTGCACGTGGTGATCATGACGAAGAGCTTCCAAGTCGTCTCCGTCACGTCTGGGAAGGTCTTGGTGACGCCGTACTCGTCGATTCCGCCGCCGACGGAGTCGACAACAAGCATCTTCGCGGTCCATGTTGCGAAGGTGATGAAGAGCGCGAACGTGAGCCACACGCCGAGAAGCGATCGCACTGTTGAGCGGATGCATCGAAGCTGCATGAGCATTGCGTTCGATTGCATCACGAGCAGCGCGATGCGCACGTACACGGCCAGTCGGAAGCTGCCGATTTCGGTGAATAAGTCGACGAGCAAGTCGAGGGATGCGACTGCGAGTACGCCGCAGAAGGCCGTCTGCGACCCACTTTCAAAGTACTGCGTGCGCCCTTGAGCCCAGAGCTGCAGCAGCACGTTGACGACGAGCAAGAGCAGGCAGATCGTCTCGGTGAGCGTGGCAGACCACCGCGGAATAATTGGCAGTCCGAAGCGGGGGTACCATTCCGGATGGCTGGTGAAGTTGGCGATATGATACGACCAAACGGGCCGCTCGACGAAAGTGAGGAGCACTATGAGCAGTGTCGCCAGCCGCACAGGAATGAGCAACCACAGATGGATTCGGAACGCCATGCGGGCCTCTTCGCTATCGTATGGCCTTTCACGGACCCTACCCTCGATGCCATCGAGAATGTGGAGCGCCGCGTTCTGCATGCGTATAGTGATCGGCCGCCGCTTGGATATGCTATCAGACGACGAATTAAGCGGCGACGACTCGTTCACGACCCTCTTCGGAGTACTAAGGTAGGCAAGGTAAGACTCGGTGAAGATCTCGCCGCTACCTCCGAGGTCGCCAAAGCTTTCAGAGGCCATCAGGCTGTAGGAAGAGCGCGGAGCGAGGAGAGCCCCGCGCGCTCACGCACGCGGCTGAAAGAGGCAAGGCCCGAAGCGGGACGTCAGTCCTCGGGCCCAAAAAGGAACATTAGGGACGTTTGGCCTTTGGCGCATGCATTCCGCATTTTTGCTCACAAATATCTTCTAAGTCCGAGGGGGGCATTTGGATCAGGGCACGTGCCGTTCTGAGCAGTAAAACAAGGCCGCGCGAAGTTTATTTGATTGGGTCGGGAATTTACACATCGCGCGTCACAAAGTTTGAAGATGTTTGATGAAACGGCGAGCGGGGGCACACATGCGGACGACGACGCTTGTCTTCGCACCCCCGCCTTTGCGTGAAATGGCGGATGCTCGCAGTGCGTCTCCTTCGAGCCGTCTGCTCGAGCTCGAGGCCGATGCGGACGAGGCGCTGCCTGAATACTTCACTCGGCCCGACTCGTCTGAGATACACCACATGCAGCCCCGTGTGACTCAGCGGAAAGATGCACATCAGGAGGACTTGGCAGCCACTGCCGCTGCTACAAGCTCAGCCGCTACAAGCTCAGCCGCAGCCGAGAGCATGGGTGCCGTGCCGTCTGACGACGCAGCTGTACAACCTATGCCGCAGCTTCCACGGCGCCGGCGCGTGGTAGGTCGGACCAAGCCACGGGCGCCGTCAAAGACTGCGAAGGTGCTCGCCGAGGAGGCAGCGGCCGGGGTGCGCGAGATGAGCGAAGCCATCTCCGAGGATGCGGTGGCTAGGGCGCGCGCGATACGTGAAGCCATTTCCAGCGCTAAGGAGTCCAAACTGGCCTCCGAGGCGGCAGAATTTCAAGCTAGCCACCAAAGTTTCATCCCAAACCGGCGGCGCAAGGTCGACCTCGAGTATCAGAAAGCGCTAAAGAGGAAGGCAGCGGATGTGCACAAGGGTGCAAGAGTGGGCGCTTCCGTTGGCAGGACCATCATTCGAAGGCATCAAAGGGAAGTGCATCAGCCGTACGCGACGCCTGTGCCTGCAGACGCCGCCAGCGCGATTGAGGGACTCATTCCAGAGGTACGACGCCTCGACGCGTCACACGATCGGCAGGTGTCGTTTTCGGACTTTTTGGTCGCCGTAGCTTCGCCGCCGGGCGTAGCCTTGCCGCCGCGCGTAGCATTGCCGCCGGTGATCAACGTAACGGCCACGACACTCGCAACCATAGGAAACTTAAGCGCTGGACCTGCGCCGGCCGTGCAGAGGGGCCGACGATGCAGCGGAAGCCAAGACGATTTCGGTGTCTGCTTCATCGACACATTCGCCGCCATCGGCTCCGCAGCCGAGCCCGCCGTCGCGGAGGTGCAACAGCTGCCACCTCATCTCCGCGTCACGTTGCGTCTTCTGACGCCCGCTGCACCCGTTGCGCCGTCATGCGCCGGAGCGACCCAATCCGCGCGCGGGGATCCCACATCCTGGCACCGGCGAGCAGCGTATGCAGGCGGTGCGGGTGTGCCAGCAGCGTGTGCGGGTGGTGCGGGCGGTGCTGCGCCCGCCCCCAGCTGCAGCTACGGCAGCAACGTTGACAGCAGGAGCGCGCGGTGTGTCGCCCCGCGCGACGGCGGCGAGGGCAGCGGCGCTCCGGGCTTGAGGGCTCTCGGCGCCATGCGATTCGAGGGCGTGGCGAGCCGCGTGCGCGTGGCCTCTCTTGATCACTTCTATCCGAGTGGCAGCGTCGAGCTCACCGAGCAGCACTTCAAGCATCAGGAGGCGCGCTGGTGGCAGGCACAGGTGCGCCGGCGCATGTTGAGCTCTGGATTCGAGTTTTCGTTTTCAGCGGCTGTTTAGCCTAAGCAGCCGGGCCCAGCCCCATGAGTCGGTGTGCGGGGCCCAGGCCCCAGGGCGACCGACCGTGACACACCGGTCACGGGCGTCATACAACACGGCGCACCGCGCGCGGCACCCGGGTTGGGGGGCGCGGCCCGTTTGGCCGCGCCCCGCCGCGTCGCGTCCCGCGGTCCCGCCCGCCGCGCCGCCCGCGGCGGCGGCGCGTCCGACCACCGCCCGACGCCGAGCGATATCGGCATGGCGATATGCGAGGAAAGCCGGCGACATTTTACCGTACGACACCGCAGAGTGTGCACGCGCGTGCGAACATCAAGTACTCTCACTCACGACGTCGTCGTCGACGACGACACTTAATACGTTTGACCTCAGGGTTGTCAGGGCACTCTCACGGCTCAACCACCATCTCGACCTCTCCGAGCTGCGCGTACTCGGCCCTCACGCGATCGCCTGGCTTGATCAGCTTGGTGTTGCACATCTGCCCCGTCGCCACGAGCTCGCCCGCCTTAAGGTACAGGCCACCTGGGCGGCTGTTGAGGTGGTTGACGACCCATGCGAGCGACTCGGCCGGCCCTCCTTGAGGCGCAGCCTTCCCGGAGCCTGTTGCGACCTTCTCGTCGTTGACGAAGAGTTCGACCGCGCACTTGACGCCTTCGATGCCCACCTGCGCCGCCGGCAGCCGCGGCCCTAGCACGATGCCGCCGGAGCTGAGCGTGTCCGCGTATTTGCCGAGCGCCGACGTGACCGCCTCGGCTGCTTCCGGTGTGCTGCGCTGGCCGCAGCACTCGATGATGAGGACGACGCTATCCACCGCGGCCCATGCGTCCTCAACGCTATAAGGCCGGTCGCGCGGTGGCAGGTCGGCGCCCATCACTACGCCGATCTCGGGTTCAATCTGACACAAGCCAATGAAGCTTGCGCTGAGGCCTCTTCCTGGCGCCTCCACGAGAAACCTTTTGAAGAGCGGCGCGGAGATAGCTACCTCGCCCGCGCCGCCAGGGGCACCGATCTTGTAGCCGCCGATCCCTCCCAGCTCACTCTCCACGAGCGGGTGCTTTGCGATGGCAAGGTGAGTGGCGTACAGATCTGCCACTGAGACGGGAGACTCTGGGTAAGCTTCCGGTCCGAGCTTGACTCCGCTGACCCAGCTTCTTACGAAGGCGTCAGCGCGCGCCTCCATGGCTGCGTTGATGAGCGTCAGCGATGGCCGCGAGCAGAGGGCTAGGTGACGCACTGCATAGGCACGAAGCATCTCTACACCGACGCCGACCCCACGTTCGCGGAAGGATTCTCACAGGGCAACCGCGCGGTTGCAGTGGAATCCACTCTCGATCACAAAAACGAGCACGCAGCTCGAAGCTGACAAGTGCGGTCCAGGTGCTCATGGGTGCTGTCCAACGGCGTGACCGGCTTCCTACATACGAACAGGAGTATTATCACACTAGCTGGAGCGACCGCACGCGGCCTGAGAGGCCGCCTAATACGCCGCTCATCGTCATAGGCCCGCTGCTCTGTCTCGTTCGTTCGCCTGTTGGGGTTCACACGCCCTCCTGCATGGCGCTCGAGAAGCACGCCTTGCACATGCGGCGGCCGTACGGAATGTACGAGAGGGCGTACCAGAAGAAAGCCGAGAATTGCACGACAATGCACGCGACGATGATCACCGCAATCACGTTATCCGAAAGCTGGGTCATGCTCGGCAGCAGGAAGGCGCACACGAGCGTCGCGGCGGCGGACAGGACGAAGACGAGGGCGACGCCCGCGCGCGTGGGGTGCGACATCCGCTTGAGTTGCCGATGGGGGCCCATGAGGAAAAACGTGGAGGCCACAGAAATGAGGTTTCCGAGCGTGTAGTTGATGGCAAAGGGCCCCGGGTTACCCTGCAGCAGCTTGTGCCAAAACATCATCGATCCGAGCGAGACGATGCACCCGATGCCAAAGCAGATGCCAAAGCCCCAGAGCCGCTGCTTGAAGGTGAGCGTTGGGCAGGTGGCGTCGATCACCTCCTCTCGGCGTGTCGGCTGCAGGCCGACCGCCCCGCGTACCCCGTCCAGGAAAGACGCCTGAGCTGCCGAGCTCTGGTAGGGCGTGTCCTCCTCGCTGTCGCCGCCACCGAAGCGCGCCCAGAAGCTCATCGATGAATTGCCCCGTCCGCGGACATCGCCTCTTCTGTAGGGCACTTCGGCGAGTACGAAAGCTCACACTGTCCCGTTATGAAGTCCAAAATGAACTTCATTATGTGGAAGTTATTCATAATGCAGCTAGTATGAAGCCCACGGCTTCATAACGCAGCGTTAGGAAGCCGTTATGAAGGCTCTGCTTCGTAACGCTCGGCGATTTGGCCGCGTTATGAAGCCGTTACGAAGCGGCGCTTCGTAACGGCTTCATAATGGGATTATGTGACTCTTCATAACCCTCGGTGATTTCGCGGCAAACCCGGGTCCGCGGCCCTTGCTCAAGAACATGTCAGCGACGCCCGCCTGTCGGCCGACCTTGTACACGCGCTTGGAGGCGGAGAGCTCGTTCGTGTCCACGAGCTCGCCGTCCTTGATCACATCGAGGAGGAAGTCCACGGCGTAAGCGCCTTCCAAGTGGCGTTGATCGTGCTCACGCACGGCTCCATCTCGCGCGAGCACGCAACCCTCACGGTGAGCGCTTCGGGCTCTGTGGTGGTGGCGGATCTTGGCTTGGCGCAGGGCACCAAGACAAGCGGCAAGCCGCTCGTGCCCAACAAGCCGCACCTTCTGCCGCCGGGGAGCTCGCTCACATTTGAGCGGTCTACGCGCACCTTCAAGCTGCGCGAGGGCGGCAGCGGCTTCGTGAGCGGTGAGGCGGGAGCAGCGGCCGTTGCACGCGCCCCCCAAAGTGCGGCCTCGCTCGACGATCTGCGCGTGCAGCCGGTGCTCCAGGTGTTGCGCGCAGGGGCCTCCGATTGCGAGCGCCCTCGACCCGATGGCTTCGTGCGCCTGATGAGTGTCGTAGCGAGCGCGGCGGTGCAGCGTGCGGGCTGCACGGAGCTGGAGCTGGCGTCGCTGCCCGCGCGGTTCGTCAAAAGTCTTCGAGACGATCACGGAGGCGGGCGTGCTCCTTCTGCGCGCCCTCGATGGGCACGAGCCGGCGCTGCGCGTGCAGCCTCGCGTGCAGCCTCGCCTGCAGCTCGTGCCCGACCCTTCGCCGCCTTCGATCCTCTTCTTTGGCTTCAACGTTCCGCGAGTAGAATGCGGTGCGCTCCAATGGCGTGGGTGCAGGGCGCACGCCGCCCGGCCCGATCTTTTTGAGCGCGCACTAGCCGCCCCTGGCCTGGGTGCGAAGCTCGGTTCCCTCGGCCGCTCGGCCGCCCCTCCTGACTACACACGTCCTGCTACGCACCGAGAGCATGCTTCTCCGAGGGCCTCTCCTTCTTTACTGTTGAGAGTGAGGCCCTCCACGGAGGCTGGGGTGGGGGCGAAAGAGTATTCTTTCGATCTTTCCCTCGAAAAAAAAGCACATGGTTGTGGGAAAGCCTTCACTGAGCCGCTCAAACTCGAAAACGTTCAAGGGGCGCGCCGGGTAAAAGCACTGGCGCGATGGCTGGCGGTGCATGAAGGTACGTGCGCGTGCGGGGGCGCGCGCGCGCGTGCCTGCTTCTCGCATCACTCCATGTGCCTGCAGGCTGCCACCCTCTGTGAACGCCCGCCGGCTGCTCCATCGGTTGCTAGGGATAGCGCGCGCTCGTGGGTGTGCTGGACAATGGCGTGAGGTGTGCGTGTGAGGCTGCTGCCGAAGGGGCGCCCAGCGTGTGTGAGGCTCTTGCTGCCAAAGGCTTCCGTAGGTAGGTGCGCCCGGTGTGTGGAAGGCCGCTGCCGAAGGCGCGCCTGGAGTGTGTGTGGCTGCTGCCAGCGCGAGCGCGCGCTTCGGTGTGTGTGAGTCTGCTGCATGGCGCGCCCGGGTGTGTGGGACTGCTGACCGGACGCGCGATGCACAACTTGTACCTGCCCGTCGGCTGCTGCTGCTCCTGCATGCGGTGCTTGCGCTCACGACTGCCATTGCCCCTCTCGCAGATGTGCCTAGGTATCGACACGGTGCGGCTACGCATCACCTCGTTCGGCAACACCATCACCTATCCCTGAGGATCGATCGCCGCCGCAGGTATCGATCGCGTTGTAGGCCGAGCCAACGGGCGACCGCAACTCAACATTACGAAGCTGATCATGAAGCCGAAGCTGATCATGAAGCCGGGCGGCCGCACGAACCCAACGTAATGAAGCCGGGCGCCGAAACACGAAGCCGCCGTTATGAAGCCAGGCGCCGCATCACGAAGCCAACGTTAAGAAGCCGAGCGCCGCATTACGAAGCCGACGTTATGGAGCCGGGCGCCGCATTACGAAGCCGCCGTTATGAAGCCGGGCCGCATTACGAAGTCGGCGTTATGAAGCAGGCGCCGCATTATGAAGCTGGGCGCATTATGTTATGAAGCGGTTATGAAGCGCTTCATAACACCGAATATGAAGTAGCTTCATACCAAAATGTTATGAAGTACATTATGAATAACTTCCACATAATGAAGTTCATTTTGGACTTCATAACGGGACAGTGCACAACGGCGTTGATTGTGTATGTAATTTACAAGGAGATGAAAATACGCAAACGTCAAACTGCGAACAGCACGTTCACGTTCGCACAGGTGCTCTGCGACGGTCCCGATCACTGAGAGCCCACGCACCGACGTCGTGCTCCCTGCGTGCTCCCGCCCCTCTGAGAGTTGTGAGTACGATTCGCGAGTCTAGCCGGCTACATACCCACCAATGGCTGCGCGGGTAAGCGCGGGATCGGCCGCCGCGAAAAAGCCTCTCGCTGACGCACCACTGTCGTACGGCTGTACGGTGGTCCGGATTCGAACTTCACCGGCCGTCCAGAGAGCGCTGGCGGCCCGCTTCCGCGCCTCACCGGCGCTAGCGTGCACGCGCTCGTTGCGGCGCTCATCCGTATGAGACGCGCGTGCGGCGCGATGGCTCACGCCTTGTTCTCCTCGTACGGAGTCGCCGCCTCGCCCGTGTCGTCGGCGAGTGCTTGCTTCAGTGCGGGGTCCGTTTTATTACCCTGCGCC
>Ga0210242_100313_pt1 | contig 42370 bp, 34 predicted proteins | sample ChrtobMeP5a_16mM_FD_155445 | JGI IMG/M metagenome (GOLD analysis project Ga0210242, IMG submission 155445) | Chrysochromulina tobin associated microbial communities from unialgal haptophyte culture, Seattle, Washington, United States - P5a_16mM | ecosystem: Host-associated > Algae > Haptophytes >... | reverse complement strand
TTGCGCGGCGCCGCCAGTCCAAGGACCTTGACCGTGGGCACCTTCTTGAGCGCTGTCGACGCGCGGGAGCCCCCCGACAGCTTTCCGGCTGCGCGGGCGGTCTCCTGCCGACGAGAGGACGAGAGGACGAACGCTCGCGGAGCGTGTCGAAGTTTTCCACGTGTCGAAGTTCCCTCGAACGCTTCATAGTGAATAGGAAGCGAAACTTATGCGCCCCCCTACCTCCTCACATATCGATCTTCTGTGCTTCAAAATTGCCTATTTTGGGCATAACGAAAGTCAAAACATGCCGAAGCGGGCCGCCAACGCAGCCTTGGAATCGGTGGCAACCATGCCAAGGCGGCATCCTCAAGAAACTTCTTAGCCACCATCGTCGCCATGGTTGAGGAATCGGTGGCAACCATGCCAAGGCGGCCTTCCTCAAGAAACTTCTTACTCTCCGGCGGTGCGGGCGGCGCTTGGCAAAGAAGGTCCCCGGTCTCCTTTCAGAGAGCTCAGAAGCCTGTTCCGGAGGCAAGAGATAAAACATGTCGCAAAACACATGTCACTCACAGTCCCAATACCATATCCATGCATGAGCATAACGGAACGGGACCCGAGCTGGTGCCGGCGCCGCGCCGCCAGCTGCGGCCACGCGACGCGGGGGACCGGAGTCGACTGCGGAGTGCTCGGCCGGAGTTGGTCCGGTGTCGTGTGTGCCGCCGCCGCTTTGCCAAAGAGCCCTTTGCGTGTTCCGAACTGCTGCGGGTCTATCTGAAAGATCGTGTGTGCGCGTTGCGGCCTGCGGACGCACAGTCTACCACACCGGGAGAGAACACTTTGCGCGAAACGCACTGCGCAGTAGCATCGACGGACTCTCGCACGCACCGCACGACAGGAACTGGGACGTCGGCCTCTCTCGACTCCTCCCCACCCACTGACGTGACGCGGTCCCTCACGAGGCGGATGCGGCGCTGGCTCACAGCGCCGCAGCTCTCCCCACATGCGGTGCATCAGTTCCACTTATGACCATGCCACATGCTCCGTGCTTGCCCGCACCTCGAGTCAGCGCTGCCCACTCTGCATGCCGCTGCCGCCTCCTGCACCCATCCCGGGGCCGCCAACGCCTGGCGAGCGCCATTGGGGCGGCGGCATGCCGGGCGTAGGCATGCCTCCCTGCGGCCCGGGCGCGTAGTCCTCATAGCGGGGCAGAGGCATCGGCGGCGGCTGCCACGGCGGTGGCTGGGCGCCCTGACCTTGCGGCGGCATGCCGCCATCGAGCAGCAGCCCCGCGCCCCTCGCCGTCCTCTCGAGCTGGTCGAGGCGCTGCGTGATGGTCCCTTTGGAGCCGCCCAGCTGCTGGTCGAGCCACTGCAAACGGTTTAATGGCGGCTGCCCCTGCGTCGGCGGGACTGCGTCGCCGAGAAGGCTGCGTTCGAGCGCCGTGAGCCGATCAAACGTCGGGCGCTCCTGCCGCACAGTGTCCGGCGCGATGCCTTGCGGGGGCTGGATCGGCTGCACAGTGCCCCCCGCCCTTGTGGGCGGATGATCACGCCGCGGTCGCACCGCGCGGGGGTCGCCAGGCGCCCACGATTCGCCGCGAGTATCGCGTTGCATGCCGCGGCCTGGTGGCAGGCCGCCGCGGCCCGCCGCGGCCCCGCCGCCGCGACCAGCGCCTCGCGCCGCGGCGATGCGCGCGCCCATGTCGTGCTTCGCCTGCCATTTTTGGGGCACTTGGCTCGTCGAGGTGCTCTGTGCGAAGCTGTACATTGACGATCCCGAGTCGACCGCAGCCATCGCGTCGAGATTGCCCGCGGAGAGGATGGGCGAGACTGTTGGCGCGGGGTGCGCCGCCGTCGCGCCGCGGGACCAGCTCTGGCCGCGCAGGGCGCGTCGCTCCTCAGCAGAGCGTACCGCCGGCGGCAGCTGCGCCACGGGCTGCTGCAGAAGGCCTGCGCGCTGTGTGGGGGTCGCATGTGGCATGCCTGGCCGCGGCGGCCACTGCTGCTGCTGCGGCTGCTGCTGCGGCTGCGGCGGTTGCTGCGGCATCGGCTGCGGCTGCGGCTGCTGTTGCCGGGGCGGCGAGATCGCACCTGGCAGCGAGATCGCACCTCGGACCTCTTCCCACGAAGGACGCGGCGGCGGCGACGGCATCGGCGGCGGCATCCCCTGCTGAAGCGGGATAGGCCCACCACGCATCCCGCTAGGTCCACCCTGTGGCGGCATGCCCTGTGGCGGCATGCCCATGCCACCCTGTGGCGGCATGCCCATGCCACCCTGTGGCGGCATGCCCATGCCACCCTGTGGCGGCATGCCCATGCCACCCTGTGGCGGCTTGCCCAATGGACCGCTCATCTCGACGCTCATCGGGCCCATTGGGCCGCCTCCCATCATTCCGCGCCCCATGGGCACTCCAAAGATGCGCTCGAGCTCTGACGGATCGCCCATAATAGGCATCGGTCCCCCCATCGGCATTGGTCCCCCCATCGGCGGACCCCACCCCATCGGCGGACCACCCATCAGATCCTCGGTGATGCCGAGCTCCTCGAGGATCTGATCGGCCGTCTTTGCTGTGCCGCCCATCGGCCCGCCCATCGGCCCGCCCATCGGCCCGCCCATCGGCATTGGCCCGCCCATCGGCCCGCCCATCGCCATTGGCCAGCCCATCGGCCCGCCCATCGGCCCGCCGCCGCCGCCGGGCGGACCAGGAGCCATGTAGGGAGACGGGGGGGTCATCGGTGGACCAGGAGCCATGTAGGGAGGCGGGGGGGTCATCGGTGCGCCCGTAAAGTCCCTCCGCATCGGCGCGCCGCTCTGGGCGCTGACACCCGGCGCCATTGCTGGCGGCTGCGGCATTGCTGGCGGCTGTGGCATTTGGTTGGGCGAGCTTGCCCATGGGTCAGGATCCTTCATACCCGGAGGCGGTGGCGTCTCCGCCTGCGGCGGGCTCGACCCACCGCGCATGCCGCTCGGTCCTCCCATGCCGCTGCCACCCAGGGGCCCAGGACCGCGCATGGGGCCAGGCGCGCCGCCCATCGGCCCACCCATGCTGAAGCCACCCATTGGGCCACCGCCCATGCCAGGCCCGCCCATGCCAGGCCCGCCCATGCCAGGCCCGCCCATGCCAGGCCCGCCCATGCCAGGCCCGCCCATGCCAGGGCCGGCACCGGGTGCGCCCATTGGGCCACCGCCGGGGGGGGGGCAGCCCGGGCCGCCCATGCCAGGACCGCCGACAGGCGCTGGCGAGCGCACTCCCGGCACTGGTGGGGCCATGGGAGGCGTAGGTGCCCACGTAGGTGCCACGTAGGGAGGCGGGGGCGTCATAGGTGCGCCTGTAAAGTCCTTACGCATCGGCGCGCCGCTACCCGCGCCGCTGCCCGCGCTGCCCCAGTCCGCTCCGCCGCTCGGTGGCGGCGCAAGAAAAGCAGCCTTCGCTGCGTCGGCCCGTTCCAAGATGTTCTCCGCCATCTTCGCCACGGTCTCAGCGGACTCGAGGATGGCGGCTCTCGCGCCGCCAGTGGCGAACAGCTGTTCTGGCTTCGGGATGTTGATCGTGTCCACCGCGTGGATGATGCTGTTGCCCGCCATGATATTCTCAGGCCAGTTGCGCGGTCGGACGCCGCCTTCGGATTTTTTCCCGAGCATGCAGTTGTCGAGCCACACCTTGCGGAACTTGCGCTCGGCCTTGAGGGTGGTACCCTGCAGCGTCTGCTGGTCGGCGTGCAGCTGGTCAAGCTGCTTCGCGCCAAGGATCACGTGGTACTTGAGCATCTCGGCCGTCACCGGCCCGTTGCCCTCTTGCTCGTGCTTCTCAAATGCCGAGTCGACAGGCGCGAGGATAGTGTAGCCGCCCGCGGAGAGGTCGATGCCGTTCGTCTGAAGGGCGTGCACGAAGCGGCGGAAGCCGTCGTACTCCTTGACGTCATCCTCCCGGCGGCCGTAGGGCGGCCCTTCACTTCCCCAGAAGATCTCTGGGCCCATGAGCGAAGCCAGCGTCGGGATCACATCGGCGCTCATGAGGGTGCTTGAAGCCCTGCCTCTCGGCGCGACGGTCTTGGCGAAGGACACGTGGACTGGGCGGGCAGGGCATCGTGTGGCCGGCGCAAAGCTGGCATACGCCAGCGCCACCAAGAGCATCATTTAGCAGCGAAGCCTTTCTGATCTTCTATGATGGCTTGGGGGACGGAAGCTCGCCGGACCTCAGCCAATCTCCCTAAAAAGTCGACTTCGTTTGTGGGAACGTGTGCAGTCGGCGATGTTGCAGCGGTCGCGCAGCGTCGTCGGCGAAATCGCGAAAAAGCGTCGTTTCGAGCGTCGGGACGCCCGATTGAGGAATTTCATGTACAGAGCCATGGTGGAGAAAGCCACGATGCTGGCACTGTTCGCCGCAGCTTTTGCCAGCGGATCGCGGCATTCGGCAGCCCCCGAGCCTCAGCCTGTGGGTGCTGCATCAGCACTGATCCTAGAGTTGACGCCGCTCGACGATGCTTCTGACCACGCGGACACCGTCACATATGATGGAGTCGTGTACGCCGCTCGCCGCCTCTCTCGCCGGCAGCTCCAAGAGGAGGGACACTACCTGCACCCAGGTAGTGCGGCGTTTTACCAGTGCATCATCATAATCACTGGGCTGGTCTCGATGGCAGGCCTCATGGCCGGCTGCACGATGGGCGTGCTCAGCCTCGACCCCGTCCGGCTCAAGCTGCTCCGGCTGCAGGGCTCGGATGAAGAAAAGCGCTGGGCGAAGGCGGTGCTGCCGGTGCTCGCGTCGCACCATCACCTGCTCGTCGCATTGCTGCTCTGCAACGCCGCGGCCAACGAGGCGCTGCCGATCTTCCTCGCTGAGCTCGTCAACGAGAGGGACTCCATCATCATCTCGGTCTGTTGCGTGCTGATCTTCGGCGAGATCATTCCCTCGGCGTTGATGACGGGGCCCCGGCAGCTGCAACTGGCCGCGGCAGTCTCCCCCCTGATCAAGCTGCTTCTCATCGTCACTGCACCGATATCGTGGCCTATGGCGAAGGGGCTCGACGTATGTATGGGCAACCGTCACGAGCACAGCACAGATGCGGTCGCGCCGTTCCCACAGGCGCCCGCTCGCCAACGCGCCGAGTCGCGTCGGCGCGCCTGGCACAAGTACAGGCTGCGTGGGATCCCGAAATACAGCAGCCTCCTCTCCCCGTCGCTGAGCTCCATCGAACGTGGAGCGGGCGCCATGGCGGGTGCCTCGGACGAGCCGCTCGTCCCCGCAACCAGCGGCGACCAGCCCGAGCCGTCGGAGCTGCCGGAGCCGCCGCGTGAGTCCAGGCCGCGTGAGACCAGTGCACCTTGGTGGCGAAGGAGTGCCGAGTGGAGTCCTAGGGGTGCCGGTACCGGCATCTGAGCGTCCGCACAGCACGACCCATGTAGGCCGGGCACGTGGGCCAGTCCACACGGGGAGCACTTACCGACGTGCGGAGAACACCGACCGGAGCACGCTGACAATCGTACAGTTCGCCCAAAATGGGAGCGTATCAAAACGAGGTCGGAAACACATCTATACACCCCATCGCCCCTCGCCTGCATACATTATAGGCGCACCTCGATCCTCGTTCTCCTTTAAGGCGCACCCGCGGTCCCCGCCTCCACGATCGACCGTTAACGGCATAACCCCACGATAACCCCACGAACGCCGAAAAACGGTATACCGCGGGCGCACGCCCGTGGTAGTAAATCTCCGAAGTGGATATACCCTCGACCGAATACGAAAATAAGATCTACAAGCGTGCGGGGGCGAACAAGTGCGTCGGTCTGACATAGAAGTGATTTTAGTGAACTGGTTGTATAAAAATGCTAAATGGTGGAAATTCTCTGGGAAAAAAGTTACAATTGTTCAGTTGATTCGTGAACATACTCACTGATGTATACTCGGAATTCTTGAACTTGAATGATTTCGAGATCTGATTTGATTGAGACACATATTGGATTGAGACAAACTCATGAGACACATGACTCATCTTGCAAGTAATACGCGCCCCCGCGAAGACGCGCTTGCGTGAGCGCCGCTTAAGCGCAGGTTGTATTCGGGACGCAATCATATTTTTTTCCAATCAATCACATGCAATCAAAAATTGCATGGACTGGCCTCGTTACAACCGTCCACGCGGACCGTCCACGTGAACACTGAAAAGCTAACGACGTCGCCCCCTTCTACCGTCGTCCTCGCGGGCCTTGCTGCCTCACGGCCAAGTCCGCCTGTGCGGTTTCCGGCTGCCACCTGATGGCTCACGAGTCGGATCAAGATCTTCGCAACTGTATTAGGTCGCTGGTTGGCGTGATCCAGAGTGCCAAGAGCACTGCGAGTCCCGTGGCTGAAGCCCAGGTATGCGATCCATTCACCACCCGCCCGCCTGGTATCCCGCTGATCGTCTGGCACGGCCGTCTACGCAGGTGGCGCACGTGCGACAGCTGGTCAAGATCCTGTCGTACTCACGCCAGCAGATTGCTGCCATGCCCGACGTGGAGCGAGAGGAAGTCGAGAGGCTTCGTGCCGGCGCGGTGCAAAAGATGAAGTTGGCGCACGCGCTGCACGGTGGGCCAGCACCGCACATAGCTGCTAGTCCCAACACTCATTTCAGTCCGCTCGGCGGCCTCGGCATCTCGCCTCTGAGCAGATCAGCCGGCGCGGGCAACAGATCAGCCGGCGCGAGTGCTCTGGAGCCTCCGCAACCGATGGCGCCGCCCGCTGGCGCCTCGTTCAAGGAGCAGCATATCTTCAAACGGCCGCCGTGCGTGACCCACGGCTTCTCCGCGCCGCCGTCGCAGCCCTTGTCCATGCCGCCGCCGCCTACCCGTGTCGACGGCTACTCTCACGCCTCCGCCCTCATGCCGCCGCCGCCAGTTCCTTCCACAACGCTCCGTCGCAATGCGCATTCGTATCCCGGGACCCACTCGGGCGCGATGCTAGCGACCGGGACGCCCGAGGCGGCAACGGTGCCCGAGGCGTACCCTGTACCTGGGTTGGCTATCACCACCCCCCCCCAGCTGCCGCCGTGGCAGGATCAGCACCTGGATCAGCACCTGCACCAAAACCATCGAAATCACCATCAACAGCAGCAGCAGCAGCAGCAGCAGCAGCAGCAGCAGCAGCAGTGCATGCCGCCGCTGAGCACCATCTCCCGCCCGCGCTCGTACTCGAGTGGCTTTGAGAACCTGCCTAATATGGGAACGAGCGGTCTGGGAGCCCAGCTCCATGCACACTCGCATGCACACTCGCTCCCGCCCACGTCCCCGCTCGCGGCCGCCTGTGCCGCCAGCCTCTGCCCCCATGGGTCGCTTGCACCCCTTTACCAGCCCACTGCTAGCCAGGCCGACGCCATGGCGGATGACGCCGACGCGATGGAGTACTGACGCTCGTTACGAAGCCCAGCACTTCAGAAGACTTAAACCTCGCCGTAGACCATGCCAGGATTCAGAGTTGTGGATCTCAGAACCCGCCCGACGCAGCGCTAAAGGTCCTAATCTGATCTCGGATGATCTCGGAGCCGCGGGGCGTGGCTAAAGGAGAGCTTCGGAGTGGTGAGTGAGTCAGCCTGACAGTTACCTGACAGCATACACCGTGGCAGTGAGCGCTGAGTAGCCCGGGAGACCGCGCCCGCCCGCGCCGTCTTCACCCATCCCCCACGCATTGTACTTCCACGTACAGTCAACAGTGTACCATTTATCAAACCGCATACTATCCTAAGCAGCAGCAGCAGGGGCCGCACTAGAGTCTAGACCGACATATAGTCGAGGTGCGTGATCTATTCTGCTTTCTACTCCTGACCCTGCTCCTCCTCCTGACCGCTTTACGCGCGGTCTTTCCACATACCAATGTATGTATTGTTTCTACTCCGCTACCTCCCTTCGTTCGAGACGTCGGGCGTGAGGATTTCTAGTAGTTTGTTGATTTCTACCGTACCGGGTGTGTGTTAGAAGTCACACAGACACCGCGCGGGGGTGTGTGTCCCGGCACGGGATGAATGTTGATTCCGTAACCTGGGATGATTGTTGATTCCTCCTTGACCAGTGTCAAGTCTGTCACAGGACATTGCAAACGCCCCGGGGCGCGCCGCCGCCAGAGTCGTTTCCTCATGAGCGCTGAGCAGGAGCTCCTGGGTGCCGACGTCCAAAAGATGGCCAACGTCGCGTCCTTTGTCGACGACGATCTTCTCTCGTGCTTCCTGTGGGCAGCAGGCGAGAATGCTGTCGCGCAGCCTGGCTGGGAGTCGCCGAGTGTCACGCCGCTGAGGGGCATTCCGCTTCCGCCCGAGATGGAGCTGCTCCCAGATGCGGCACCTTCCGGCCCGCCCCCAAAGGTGGAGACCAAGCCCCCACCGGAGAGTATGAAGGGAGGAGACGACGACGACGAGTTTGATGTCCACGACGACGACATCGACGACATCTCCAGGATGGGAGGGCCCCTGACAAAGGAGCAGAAGCTCGCGCAGCGTATGCAGCGCAAGGCCGAGTCGGCCCGCATCGCACGCCTGCGCAAGAAGGACTACGTCGGTGGGCTCGAGCATCAGATCAAGGAGCTGACCGCGGCGCTCGCGGCCGCGCGCCATGCGAATCAGCAGGGGGCGGCGGCTGGCGGCCCTGTCCCAAGCGCCAGCCCCGCGAAGGCGGCCAATGGAAGCGCCAAGAAGCCCGCCGCCGCGCCTTCCGCCGCGCCAGATCGGCTCGAGGTGCACGGCACTGTCGAGTCTTTCGTGGCGAACAAGCGCAAGCAACAAGAGACGATCAATGAGTACCTCGATTGCATCGAGGACATGCTCACGCCGTCGGCGCCGCTGCAGGTGGCCTTCAACACGCCCGCCGAGGACAAGGGCGCCGAGGGCGAGGCGGGCGCTGAGATGGGCGAGCGCGAGGTCAAACGGCAGCGTGGCGAGAGCGTGAGCGTACAGCTGACGCGGGAGTTGACGGTTGAGCTGGGCTTAACGGCCGAGCAAGTGGATGGACTCGCGCGGCTCCAGCGCGAATTCGTCAAGCCCGATAAGGAAGTAGTCGCCGACTGCTGCCGCCTCCTCCGACAGCTGCGCGTGAAGCTCACCGAGCACATGGATGCGTCCCAGCGGATGACCGACTCGATGCGACGCATCCTCTCGAATGAGCAAGTGCCCAAATATCTCGATTGGGTCTCGCGCCGGCACACGTCGATGATGCAGCTCTCGCTCTGCTACGAGTGATGCCTAATAAGACAGGTCTCGTTCTAGGCAGCTCTCTCTCTCTCTCTCTCTCTGTCTCTCTCTCTCTCTCTCTCTCTCTGCTATGAGTGAATGGGGCGAACACCGGAGCGGCGGCTGTGGCCCGGGTGCGATTGGTGTTGCGATCGGGATGGCACGCCGAGCAGGCCAGCGGCCGCCGGGGAAGCTCTCCTGGTTGCGACTTTGACTGGCTTGGGGAACGTCGGGTGTGCGTGAGAGCGTGGTCATTGACCTCATTCCAGTCAATGTGAAGGACCTCCGGTCCCGTCGCTCGCTCATCTGTCATCTCGATGCTCGGCGGAGCCGCGGGCCGCGGGCGCACCGTTCGGTTCGCTGGGCTCTCGTCTATACAGGGTACGCCGCAGGTACAGAACTGACAACTCTCGATCTGTGCTGTATAACGGACTACAATCCACCGCGTTTAGCGATTAGCGCGTGGACGAGGTTACTTTTTGGACGAGGTTACTTTTTGGAGCACCGGGACGCAGGTGCCACGCAGGCCGGGGGTCGTGCGATTCGCGGCTCGCGCCGGATCGTACGAAGTTTGGGGGTATTTATAACGATTTAACGATAACGTCGCTCGTCGCACGTCGGTCGCGGTTTTTCGGCGTACACTGCGTATTTCAACGATAAACGCAACCCGCAATGGCAACCCGCTCATGCGCACGGCGGTCCAGAGGCAGAGATCAACAACATATATGAGGAATCTTCAATCGACATATGGCCAACGAGCGACAACGTCTGCGCCGACAGACCGCGCGAGGCGCGACGCCACCCTCGACCCCACAGGCCACGGCAGACCAGACGGCACCGGACAGGGACGTGAGGTGAGCAAGGAGGTGCGCTTCCATCGGCAGCGACTCAGGAGACTCAAGACCCTGCAATGAAATACTGCGCAAACTTGCCGGGCATCTCGCCGCCGGTGTCGATCACGGCTCGCGACGGCTCGAGCGCCGCGAAGCGCTCGAAAAAGGCGCCAAGTCGCGCATGCGGCCTGAGCACGTCGGGGTCGATCAGCGCGAGCGTATGGAGCGTCGCGTACAGCTTGCACTCGCCGACTGAGACGCCGGAGGCAGTGAAGCGGCCATCGTTGCCGGAGCGGCCAAAGGCGTCGAGCAGCGCTAGGTTGACGTGCAGCCCCTGCTCGCGGTTGTGCACCGTCTGATCGACGATCGTCCAGAGTTTCGTCAGCTCCTCGCGGGAGCCCTTGAAGGGCTTGCTCGTGGTCGGCTGGAACTTGGTGAGCTTCGCATAGATGTCCTCACATTCACACATGAGCTGCTGCGACGCGGCAAAGTCCACATCTGTCGTGCCTGCCATTTCCGGTACGGCGCGGCCAATCCACGCCAGGATGGCGAGCTCGTGCTGGATGGCCAAGGTGCTACCTCGTCCTGCTCCCTGGGATACTGTCAGCAGTGGCAATTTGCTGAAGGCAGTGGTCGGCTTGAGTCTTGGCCAATCTGGGAAAACACCTCGCCACCTGAGGCCACTATGAGCAAGTGCCAGTGCAGGAGCAGGACCCTTGGCCCACAGAGGAAAGTATGTCAGCTCGCACGATAGTATTTCCGTCTGAGCCATTCGAGGAGCTGAGAACCGGCGCGCTGCAGGGCGTGCCCACGTGCAAGGCAGCTCGCACGAAAGAATAGTTGTCAGAGCCATCGAGGAATCGCCGGGCATGAACATGTCCGAAAAAAGACACCTGGGGGACCGGGAAACTCGTCCTGTGCAGGTATGAATGGGCGCTCTCGCGGACAAACTCCAACGTTGCTTCACATTCACACCGCTCGAAGAGTTGAAAGCGACCTTCTCTAGTCCTTCTCTCGAGATGTTCATCACCCAACGCGCCCGTAGCACCCGAGCCGCGGCCGCGCGGCTGGTGTTCGCGCCGCGCCGCCTGCTGAGCGCGCCGCAGGGCGCGCCAGCGTCCGAGACGCTCGCCGAGAAGAACCGGCGCCTGCGCGAGAAGAGTGAGGAGAACCTAACGCAGTCTCGGCAGCGGCTCATGGAGGACATGTCCAAGCGCAACGAGGACATGGCCGCGCTGCGCGAGGTAATTCACGAGAAGACGGTCACGTTGCATCCGCCCCCGGCCGCCCTTTACTCCCAGGCCAGTGCCTTCCGGTTCCCGCAGCTGGAGGCCACCTCGCTCGCAGGCGATACGGTCATCCTCGATGGCAACCTCTTTGCAGGCAAATGGACGCTGTTCGGGTGCGCGGGCTCGCGCTTTGCGCAGCCGATGGTCGACGGCTGGATGGACGGCATCGCTACCGCGTTGGCAATGTCGCCAGCGCCGCCGACACGCTTGGAACTGCGCTGGCTTTCTCTCGTCGAGGGCTCTCTTCTGAACTGGTTCCGCCGCCCGCTGCTCATGACGATGCGACGCGCTGTACCGGCCGCGCGGCACGGCGCGTTCCTGTGCCACTTTGGTGACTCGAGTGCGCCGCGGCGGCGGCTGCAGATGCAGAACCGCTACCTGGGCCTCGTCTGCCTCGTGGACGGCCGCGGCGTCATCCGGTGGCACGTACACGGCAGCGAGGTTCCGAGCGAGCCCATGGTGAGTGAGCTGATGGCGATGGTCCAGCAGGAGGCGAAGCGAGAGACGCGGTGGACGAGCTGAACAGATATGCATGCGGCGGTGGCGATTGGGGTGAAGGAAGACTAGACAGGAGCCTCGCAGAGGCGACGAGAGAGGGCAGGGGTGCGCGGCCAGCATCGCGTTCGCGAAGGATGATGCACCGATTGTGTCGACAGAGTTCTCCCAATTGAGTTCTCCTCTGTACACATTCGAAATTGCAGTGCGAGAACTCTTGTTTGCCCGAAAACTTCATAAACTGCAGGTGCCATGAGCGATCGCTCCACAAGAACGGGTCATGCCCCGGAGCGGAGGGCCGGGGGCGGCTCGGCCGGATATCGCGAACATGAATTCTCAATTCCACAATTGATCCCAACACGTGAGATCGAAACGGCGCAGGGGAGTCGGACCTGGCAGTCTTGCAGATCCGATCTTGCGCCGTGCTTTCGGTGGCCCGCCCGCCTGTTCCGATTCTCACGCCACCACCGTCCGTGCTGTGACACCTCCGGGGTGAGGGATAGTACACGGGAGTACGACTTTGTGTGAAATATGTGTGGCGTGTCGTGTCCGTGTGCCCTGGCCCCTGGGACCCCCACTAAACCCCCACGTGATCTACACGAGATCGTAGGACCCTCACGTGATCAGCTAAGATGTGCAATCCCAACTCGTTTCTCAGGAGGCGGCTCTCAGGAGAGGCGAGTTCGTCGCGTGTGCGCGTCGGAGCTCGGACCGGAGTGACAAAAGAAATTGTATCAGGGCGGAAGCACAGTACTTAACTGTAAGAACTAAGAAGCGTAGTCGAACGCTTCTTACTGATTGTGGGTGTGTGCATGTGCTGTCGATCGGACGCGCGTTCGGTCGAGGCCGGAGCGCACATTCACCTTCGTCACCGCCCTCCGGCGCGAGCACACACACGCACGCACGCGTCACCTTCAGCACATCCAACCCCTCATGCCCCCAAGCACATTTACGAAGCGAGTATCTGCCACACAAACCTACATCAGACCACCAGATTTGCATGCACGGAGATACAGATGCGGTTGACATATGGCCGTGAGGGCTTGTTGCATCCGTGCCGATGCTCTAACCGCCGCCCGCGTTCGGCGGCGTGACCATGCCCGTGCTCACGCTTGTGGACAGCAGGGGCCACAGCGGGTGAGTTGCGCCGTAGGCGCGCCCTGCAGGCATCTGCTGCCAACGGATGGCCTGACCTCTGCACCGCACTGGCAAGTCGCTGCATGCGATTAGGAGCTGCAGCGCCATCCTTGCGCTCGACGCCGGGCATCGGCAGCTGGTCACGTCGGCCAGCCAATCGCTCTGCCTCCTTCCAGAGCTCTTGCATGTGAATCGAAAGCGGATCCACGGACGGTAGCTTCTCGTTTGTATTTCGGTGACGCCCACTGCGGTCAAAGGCAAACGAGAAGGGCGTTGCGTTTGCCGCACGCCTCGGCAACGGCGAGAGGGCATGGACTCCAGATGGCCCAGCCTTTCGCCCGGATGGGCGATGGTGAAATGCGTGAGCTCGATTTTGGGACGGCTCTCCTTCAGATCCGGTGCCGTGGTCTGCGTGCCGAGCCGGCCGAGTGGTCGGCGTGGGACCCTCACGGCCAACCTGTCGGTGAGCAGCCACAGGCGCCGCTTGTTCAGCGGCTACATCACTTCGTGCAGTGCGTGCGCGTGCGTTGGCCACGTTCCATTCCAGCACCTCGATCAAAGCTGCGACGAGAGTATGCGAGGCCCATCGTTGCTGCACGAAGATGACGTCTGCAGTCATGGGATCAACGGGTGCAGCAGGACGTGCTGCAGCAACGCCGTCATTCGACACAGGTTGATTAGGCCGAAGGATGTCGATTGCTGCCCTCAGGAGGCGCCCCCGATGCTGTTCGTACTCCTCGCGGGAGATGAGCCCCTCCTCGGCTGCACGTCGCAGGAACCGGAGCTTCTCAAGGTGCTCTAGCATGATGATGATGCGCGCGCGCGCGCCGAGAGATTGCAGGCCAGTGGCGCGTGAGACGGGGATCGTGTGCGAAGTGTGTTTGTGGCCCGACGCGAGGGGGCAATACCAGCCCCTCCTTTCTCATTGTGAATGGGGGCTCCCACGCCGAGCGTCCGGCGCCCGCGCCGGGCCGACTCCCCTGTGGGGAAAACGGGGAGGAGTGGGGCAATACACACGAGAGGGCTGAGGGGTTCCCGCTGCTCGATACGGAGCACACACCCAGCACGACGTTATTTTGGTAACGTGACGTTACCATGGACGTTACTTAAGCCTCTTACACATGGCCTCTTACATTGGCCTCTTAATTGGCCTCTTACCGGTTCACCAAACATAATAAATAAAGCGGTAAGCGCTGCATCTTCATCCGGCACGACTGGGCCTACACGCACACGTGCTCGTGGGTCCCGCGCCCCTGCGTCTCAACAAGCGATGGCTCAAACCGTTTAAAGACAAACGGCAAGCATGACGGCAAGCGGAAAAGGACACACTTGGAGTGGTTAGTGGCCTCACTATGCCAGCAAGTTGCCGGTGTGCTCAGTGTCCAGGTCACTACTTCTTCTCCGGCGGTGCACCGATCGAAAACGGCAAACCCAGCCCTGCCTCGGCCCTAGATGTAGGCTCGCGACAGCTCTTCAGGTATACAAGGTGCAAGCCAGCCGTCGTCACGATGGGGCCATAGACTTTGCCAGGCTCCTCTCCAAAAAGAATGTCGTCAAACTGCTGGCAGAGGTTCTTGCGAACTACGAAGCCCAGATCGCCTCCTGTAGCCGCCGTTGCGCAGTGGCTATCACTCCGGGCACGTTCTGCAAATTTGGTGATGTCGTTGCCAATCTCCTCCTTCCAACGCTGCATGAGCGCTTTAGCCTCGTCCAGTGGCAACTTGCACTTGCCTGGCGCCAAGTTGATGTGCGAGCAGCCCGCCACGCGCTGGTCCTGCATCGTGACTACATTCTCGAGAAAGTTGGTAGAAACCTTGCCTCGCGGCACGTTGGCCGTCTCCCACGGCTTCCGCGCCATGACGAGCGTGGAGGTGCGCGAAGCGACCGCCGCCCGCGACGCTGCAGGCGCGTGCTGCAGCGCGATACCATATGCCGGTATCAGCACCAGCAGCGTGGAACTGAGCATGGACGCGAACTCGGAACTGGTCGCGCTCGACCTAAAAAAATGTTCTCGTCTCTCGGAGATTCACATAATTAGATCCGGGAGTTCGCGGAAAAATCCCGATTGCCAAAGCCCAACCGCAGACTCCACTGATATGACTGTCCAGCACTCCAGGACTCGCTCCGCACTCGAGGCTCCGATGACGCCGCGGCTCATCACAATTTAATGTGGTTGGGGCGAGCTCATTGCACAGTCTTTGTGCCATCGTTGCTCTCGCTCTCTCGCTGTGCTCTCCAGTGCTCTTGTGCCAGGTGCCTGCCCTCGCGGTCGCACTGAGCCGCTGGGGCCCTGCACACATGCCCTTATAAGACCTCCTTGGCCGTGAACGACGTTCCGCAGCCACAGGAGGCATCAGACATGGGATTGGCACTGACGATGAAGGCTGATTTGGCCATCTCATCTTTAAAGTCGACCGTCGCGCCGTCGAGCAGCGCGAGCGAGCTGCCGTCCACGACCACGCGCGCGCCGAGCTTCTCGAAGATACTGCGAGCAGGGGACGCACCGACCGACGAGAAGGGGAAGGGTGTCAGAGGCATGTCGTTGCTGGTGCGCCACGCGCACACACGCGCCGGGGAAAGCTGCTGCAGGGGATACTCACACGTCCTCCTCCGCATCGACGGTAGCTGCCTCCGCCATGTTAAATTTATACGAGAAGCCAGAGCAGCCGCCCGGCTCCACCGATAGCCGCAGCAGCCGCTGCTGTCCTTTGCTGCTGTTGAGGTGCAGGATACGCTGCGAGAGCGGGCGACGCAGGATGTCAAGAGCACTCGGTGGGGCCATGGCGTCGGGCGTCGCTTCGCGGCGCACCTTGGCCGCCGCCTCAGTGATCATGAGTCGGTCTACCTGCTGCTGCGCCACCACTGCAATCGGCAGCGGCGGTGCAGCGGCTGAAGTGGCGACGCTGCTGCTGCTACGTCCACTGTTGGGCCATCGGTGCGCGAGGAGATGGTTCACGCACGGACGCGCGGCGATGGGCAGCGGCCTGCGGCCGAGCACGAGGGTGAGCCTTCGAGCCCTATTTGCAAGCATCTTTCTGTCGGCGTGTGACCAGAGCAGTTCACCCCCCGTTTCTTCGAACGGTTTGAGGGATGCGTCATCAACCGTGTGAAAGTGCGTTTGATGTGAAGTTCATTTTTGCATCTCGATCGCCGACGACCTATCGACAAGGACTTTTCCCAAGTCAATGCGTACTGTGCTCGTACTCCTCTGCACCGTCGCCGCGGCCGAGTCTTTCGTGGTCACTGGCGTTCGCATGCCCGTGATGCGCTCTGCTCTCACCGAGTACCGCACCGAGGCTCCGAAGGCCATCATCGGATGAACATTGATGACGTCGGTCAAGGTGGTGCAGCACGCAGCCGGCATCGGGAGCCCCACGCTCAAGGGAGCGGGATTGCTGAGCTTCGTCAAGTACGACAACCGCGGAATTTCGGTCGCGATCACGGCAGCTCTCCTTGCCACCATCATTCAGGGCTTCGTAAATACCTACGGCTCGTCCTTCTAAAGCACTTACTACGTCCCGTTAAGCACTTGAATTATGTGCCAGAGCAGCGTCTGAATCTTAAGAGAGCGAGAATATGATGGCCGGCGCCGCAATGCGTTCGCGCAAAGGCTCTCGGCTGGATACGATCTCGCATCAGTTGCTCCAAGCCGTTTTTTGTGCAAGAGAGGCTACCTGATCTACGGATACTTCGCACCCGCCTGCGGCGGCGTGCGGGCGGCGCTCCCTCTCCCCGTGATCTCCCCGCGATTCAATGTGTATGAATTTTGCGCCAAATTCACATACTACCTCTACACCTGATCTCAAGTCCAGGGCGATTTCCGCTTCGGCTCGCTGAGCCGACGGCGCCCGCTGGCGCGTGCGACAGCCGACACGGAATCACGGATGACCCACACCCTGGGCACAAGGGTCATTGCGTCATGGTGACAGCACCCCAAAGGTGCGAAAGGTTGATGAGTCGAGCTCGGGCCGCTGTCTCTCCGAGCGGCTCGCATCGAGCCGCTGCCTCGCTGCGCGCATGGCTCGCTCCACAAAGAGATCGGCCTCGATCGCGCCCATTGCGTGCGAACGGATCCCGACGATCAGCGCGAGGCGCTCCTGCAACGCGTCCAACCTCGCCGTGGCGAGGGCTGACTCGATCGCTCCCTGCGCCTTCAACTGACAAATCTCCGCTGTGAACGAGTTGAGGAGGGCCTGGCGCCGCTCGCGCTCGGCCCGGACCGACGCGTGCAGTTTGCGCGGCGAGCGGAGCTGCGTCTCCCATGGCGCTTCGTTGAGGCCACGCAAATGGTCGAGCCGGCGCTCTTCCTTGCACGCATATGAGATGAGCCGATGCGTCTGCCCCATCTCCCTCTCGACGCGCACCCTCTCCGCCTCGGTGGCATCGAGGAGCTCCTGCAAGCACACATCGACAGCCTTCGTGGAGACCTCTAGCCGCTGCTCGGATCGACGGCGACGGTAGCTGCGAGGGTCCATGAAGCTTTGGACGCTGGGCGAGGGTGAGCCGAGACGCTCTTGGCGGTCTTGGCGCTCTCGGCGCACCCGATGCCCCGCGAGATAGCCTCGTGGCTCGTCCGTGTTGATCGTTTCCTCCCAGGCCCACGTCTCGGTTGTCCACGAGCGCGGCTGCCCATCGGATGTCCACGAACGCGTTGGCCTCGGGGACTTGGTCGGAGACGGCACCGGAGACGGCGTCGGAGACGCTCCCATCGCGATCGCGACGTCAACATGTTTGCGAAACATCGGCCTTGCAAGCACAAGACAAGTCAAGTCAAGTCAAGTCTCAGACTTGACTTGACTTGACTTCGCAAGCACACGCGGTCGCGTGCAAACTCTTCATGTTAATACATCAACACGTAAGCAGCACAGCCGTGAAGACAATACAATACAAACTCTTCGCCGAGAAGGCACCAACTCACAGTTGTAAAGGTCGTGCCTGAGTCGTGTGAAAAAAACGAGTTTAGACTTGACATCGTTAGATTGCCTCCCTGTTGTTACTTTACATGATATGTGGTAACTTGACTTCGGGCGTGTGACGGTGTGAGACAGTGTGGGACCCCGGGGATTTTCCTTGAAGGGATCCTGTACCGGTAGCCAACCGTTAATGAATCTCTTAGCTCAACTCCCGTCCTGCGTCCTGGCTGCCTTCATGCACTAACGCGTTTCATGCCCCGCCGCTGGGGCGTGGACGCTTCTACAACTAGGCAAAATGATGCCCCACGGCCTCAGGCCGGCGAGACGACGTGCTGCTGATCCAGCGCCGGCTGCAAAATGGTCCTGGTCTCGCCGCTCGGCCACTCTATGGTGATGCTCTTGATGTTCGCCACCAGCCCGAGCCCAAAGTGGGCCACGGGCTCCTGCTGGCAGAGGTAGCCCGAGCCCGGATCGATGACGCGCACCTGCTTGCGACCGTTGCCGTCGACGAGCGTCACGAGCGCCCCACGCGCCGGCGCGCCACTCGCTGTAAGCGGCAGCACGCGCACGTAGTGGTTGGCCTTGGCTGCATCGTACAACGCCACGCGATGGAGCGAGAGCGGTTCGGCTCGATTCTCGCCGTGGGAGATCAATAACTCGAGCAGGCCATCGCCGTCGATGTCGTACGCGGCTGCACCTGTGCCACGCCCGTACCGTTCTTCTGCAGAGCCAACGGGAACCGCATGCCAGTGCACGCCGTCGGTCGTCTTGAAGAGCCGATTGGGCGAGGCGCACCTGATGAGCGAGGCCATCAGGCGAGGCGCACCCGATGAGCGACAGTGGAGAGGACATCGGAGAGGACATCAGGGAGGCCATCGGGGAGGCCATCAGCGGCAATCAAGAACCGTCCCAAGAGGCTGATGAGGCGAGGCGCACATGCTCGGCATGTCGTGTGGGCACGAGCAGATATTATTGAAGAAGAGCTCGGGGTAGCCATCGTTGTCAAAGTCCGCAGAGAGCACTGCACGGAAGGGAGGCAACCATCAATGACCATCAGCGGCGATCAATCAGCGTCCCGACCATCATTTTGGATCAGAGGTCATTCATTCACAGCCGTCATTATCATCAGCATCATCATCATGACCTGTGCGTATGGGCGAGGGCGCCGCGAGCTCGCGTGGAGCGGCATCAACAAAGGCGGTGCGCCGCGCATCGGGCGACGGCGCGAGCCACATCCGGTGAAAACCGTTCCAGTTGCCGGTCACAATATCGATACGGCCGTCAGCGTTGGCGTCGACGAGGGCGACGCCGCGGCCTGCGTGAACGAGACAATGAGGGAGGCGAGGCCATGCTCAGCATCGTGCGCATGCGGGGTGGTGCTCAGTGTTCAGCAGCTCGGAAGGGGCGCGAGGGAAGCGTCGCACCATTCTCGTTTGCATCCTGTAGGCCGAGCTCACGCGCCACCTCCGTGAAGCCGCCTTTCCCGTCGTTGCGGAAGAAGAATGAGGGCCCGTTCTCATTGTCCATGTACACGTCCATACCCTTACGCGTCGCGTACTGCACGCCCGGGTACAGAGGTCCGCCAGTGATGCCGCGTCCGCCGGTCACTCCTGTGAAGCCCACTTCTTGAGCCACGTCACGCACGGTGTTCGTGCTCGGGTCGCTCATCTCGAAGAGCAGGAGCGGCCGTCCGTAGCTTGCAGCGGCCACGTCGTATTTGCCGGTGCCCTGCCGGTCGACGCACGCCACCGAGCGCCCGGCAAACGTTGAGCGCGAGACTGCGTTCACGTCCTGCTCCATGACGTCTTCGAACCTGCCACCGTCGTTCCTCTTAAACAGGTGGTCGCCGAATCGCTTGTCGCCGCCGTATGTGTCGGTGTTGAGGACGTAAATCTCCTCCTTGCCGTCGGCATCGACGTCGCAAGCTGCTACGCCGATGGCCTGCCGCTGTGGCGCGGAGAGGCCGAGCGATGGCGCCACGTTGACCAGACGACCATCTTTGAAGTTGAAGAGCTCATTGGGCGCGCCGCGCGAGCCGTCCGCACCGGCATAACCGGTGACGAACGCCTCGAAGCGACCGTCTTGGTCCACATCGACGATGGCCACGCCGTAGCGCATCTGGGAGGGATTCGCCTCAATAATGTCGCTAATATCCTCGAAGAACGGCAGCAACGGGATCTGAGCTCCCCTGACGGCCATCGGCGTGGAGACCAGTGCGATGCAAGCAGCACCGGCGAGGAAGCACTTGGCCACGTAGCCGGAGAGGCTGCGCAAGGGCGCCCGTATCAACATCGTTCTCGGTCTTCTAGGCCGATTTCGCGACACCCCATCCGTCGGCGTGCCGAGTTCCCAGAAAGTCGGCGTGCCGAGTTCCCAGAAAGTTCTCTGCATCGTGAGTCACTCGCAGAGCGTCGTCCTTTGGGGTCGAGTTGGTTACGAGGTTTAGGATGAATGCGGGAGCGGCTTCATGGAAATTCGTTTTCGAGCAGAACTTGGAGCTGTGGGGTAGGGTTAGTACTGCTCGGTTGCATAATTTCGTGACGCCGCGCGCTGCGGTCCCGCCGAGATGATGTGGGACTTCTTCTCCACTCCCGGAGCGACGCTCCCACCAGTGCCGCCGCCGCCGCCGCCAGCGCTATTCGAGGCCTTATTTGGCCACGTCTTTTCGCCTGCACTGCAGCTGCCTCCACCGCCACCGCCGCCGCCGCCACCGGCCCTGGGGGCCTTCCTCCTCTCCGTTCAAAGCTGGATCGTTCAATTGTTGCCCGACACCTGGCCGCCCTCGGCCGACAGCGTGATTGCCAACGGACCCACTATCATAACAATCGTGCTCACGCCCATCTTCCTGCACGTCGTGGCGGTCTCTATGGAGCGTCCGAGTGTTGAGGAGCTCGAGTCCAATCAGAAGCAGACTGCGCGACGGATCGAGGTTGTCAATGAGCTGATCGCATCGCTGGCCGACGAGGACCTCGCGAGCGACAAGATTGGGCGCGTCAAAGTTGAGGCGCTTTCGCACCGATGCTATGAGCTGCTGCAAGCGCCGCGCTCGGCGGTTCCACCGGGGCTGATGAAGGACGTCATCGAATGGCTGGGCAAGCTCGCAGAGAAGGAGTTGCGCATCGCGCTCGAGAAGAGCGCGCAGAAGCCGCCGCCACCCGAGTATGCCGATGGTTCAAAACTCGAGAAGATCATCGAGCAAGTGGGCTACATCGAGCAACTGATGCAAACGGCACGCGAGCGCATGGAGCCTGCACTACACAAGCGCGTGTGGGCGCTCGTGTATCAGGGGCGAGCGCTGCGGCGGACGGAGCGGCGGCGCGGGCTGGTCAAGGCGGTGCGGCTGCTGCTGAAGGCGAGGGAATCTCTCAAGTGGGTGCTGCTCCAGTCGGTCGCCTCCATCCTCGTGGCGACGGTCGAGGCGACCACGACGTATTACCGAGCCTCAGTCCTGGACACCTTCACGACGCCCGACGACGCGACGACCACTGCCGAGGAGTACTGGCTCGCCTTCAAGCGGGCAGCGCACGCCCTCTTCTACGTTGAGATGCTCGCCACGCTCCTCGGGCTGCTCGTGACCGCGCTGCGCGACCGCGGGCAAGCCAAGATGGGCCAGGAGCTCAAGGTCTACTACTTCGGCGCGTTGCTCAAAAAGGACCTGAACTTCTGGACCGTCAAAAAGGGGCCGTTCGATACCTTAGATGAAGTTTGGGAGCTCGACGGCGACATCGATAAGTTTGTCAAGGTGCCCCAGGACGCGATCTCGATAGCCGTCAAGATCGCGACCTCGGCGATGCTCGTGAGGCAGCGATCCTCACGGATGCTCTACCTGCTGCTGGGCATTAATTGGGGTGGACTCGCGCTCAACTACGCGTGGAGGTTCGTGCAGGGCAAATGGTACGACTTTGCGACCCGTGGTCTGATGGAGCCTTCGATGGATGACTTCACCTGGGTCCACGCGCTCAACCCCGAGTTCGTGAGCACCTTCCAGTCGTTTGTGAGGGGCGATGCCGAGAGGTTGTCGTTTGCACGCTACCTCAACAGCTGGACGCGTCGCAAGAAGGCGAGCGCCCTTATCGACTCTTTCTCCGCACCATTCGAAGAATTTCTCCACCTCTCGAGCTCAATCGCGCAGGATGCGGTCACCGGCAATCTGGTGGCGAGCGGCGTCGTGGGCGTTGGCCAGGCGACTGGGCTCATGCAGTCCGCCCAAGGCATCTCGCGTGACACGCAGAGCGCGATCAGCACGTACCAGGACGCTGTCACGAAGGCGGTGCCGCTTGCCAAGGCATGGGACCTGTGCACGCTGCCGCCCTCGATCAACCCGGATGTGGGGATCGTGCCCCAAGGTCGCGCCAGGGGCCACATCATCTTCGAAGGCGTCGAGTTCAAGTACCCGGAACGTGATGTGCTCGTCCTCAAGGGGGCGAGCTTCGAGGTGTCGCCGGGGCAGACCCTCGGCATGACGGGCTCCGCTGGCTGTGGCAAGTCGACGGCGCTGCGGCTGCTCGAGCGCTTCTACGACGTGACGGCAGGCCGCATCCTGCTCGACGGCACGGACATACGCGAGTACAGCCCCGACTGGCTCCGCGGCCAGATCGCGACTGTCGCCCAAGAGCCCAAGCTGCTTCCGTGCACCATCCTCGAGAATATCACCTTTGGCTGTAAACCGGGCTCCGAGCCCACGCTCGAGGAGGTGTACGCCGCATGCAAGGCGGCCAACATCTACGAGCAGCTCATGGATAAGAATAAATTCCCCGAGGGGCTGCGCACCATGATGCACGCGGTGAGCAACGTCTCGGGCGGTGAGAAGCAACGGATTGCCATCGCGCGCGCCATCCTGGCGAACCCGACCATTCTGCTGCTCGATGAAGCGACGAGCGCTCTCGATGAGGAGAATCAGGAGAAGGTTCAGAGCGCGCTCGAGCGCCTCATGCAGGGGCGCACCACGCTCATCATTGCGCATCGGCTGAGCACCATCCGGAGCGCAAGCAAGATTATCACCTTCGACAATGGCAAGGTGGTCGAGAGCGGTACGCACGATGAGCTCCTTCAGAAGACGGACGGCGTGTACAAGAAGCTGTGGATGAAGCAAGCGGGGCCAAGCGGCGGCGGCGGCGGCGTGCCCGATGGCGACGACGACGCGGAGCGTGCAAGTGGCGCCGCGCATGCATCTCTCGAGTTTCGTGAGGATGAGGTGTCGCAGTTCAACGAGCCGCTCACGCCCTCGACACGACTCGGGCGCCTCGAGCGGAAGCTGAGCGAGACAACGCTGAGAGAGACGGGGGCATACGAGGTGCTCGCCAACGCGCGCGCGCAGCTCGTGGCGATCGTGCGCGAGCTGCAAGTGGAGGCGAACCGTAAAGAGACTGAGCGGCTGGAGACGCTGCTGCGCCAGTCGGAAGAGGTCCTACTGATGAGTGCCCCCTTGCACGCATGGCCATCCACCTTCTCGCGCCTCGGCGTACGTCAGCAGCTCCTTGCGCCCGACGATGGGACGATGCACCACCTCAAGCGCCTCGTGCGAAAGGTGGTGCACGAGAATCGCGATCTCCGCTCCGAGCTCCGCTCCGAGGCGGACTACGAGATAGCGGTGCCCCTCCCGCGTCGCGCTCAGACAGTGAAGTGAATCCAGTTTTGAAGCCAGGGATCAGAGGCGACGCAGTTCAACCATTCCGCGCTGGTGGCCTCGACCGCGGCGGGGCACCTCTCTCAAGGGTGGGGCGTGTGGCAGGGGGCGCAGGGGGCGCGAGCGTGGGCTGTGAAGTATTGACTATGTGTCATCACCGCCACCGCCATCACCGCCACCGCCACCGGCATTAACGCTGACGTTCGTCAGTTTCGGCGAGTACGCACCTACGCAGCGTCGGGTGTGTGTAAAACAATGCCGGGTAGGTGCGTATTCGCGCCGCGTTTGCACATATGCGTAAAGACGCGGCGGTGGGCGGTGCGTGTACGAAATGGGTATGTGTACGCACCAGGGTGTGTAAACGCAGGTGGCATCAGTGCAACATACGCCATACGCAGCGTATTGAGCAACTGCGTAGTTTTCCTCAGTTTTGCGTATTGCGTACGATGTTCATTGAGATTGACCCGCATTTGGGACGCATTACACGTATTTTGGTCCAACGAACTCCTGAAAAGACTCCGCGGGCGATTTTGCACCGTATCGGGCACTTTCCTACACTACGTTATGCGTTACCACATCCCACATCGATCCTGGATCACCTCTCTCTCTCTTGCTTTGATTCGCTCTCCCGTTCGCCTGACGAAACTCGAATGATCGGGCCACTCCTGGCTCCACCACATGCCACCATCACTCAACTTCACAGTGCCACTCTCGCCCATCGTCGACTCATTCACAGTGCCACTCTCGCCCATCGTCGACTCTCTGCAGGAGCGCCCTCTCTGTTTGTTGCCCACGCTCTACGCGTCGTCATGAGCGCCCTCTCTGTTTGTTGCCCACGTTCTACGCGTCGTCATGAGCGCCCTCTCTGATTGTTGCTCACGCTCTACATGTCGTCATCTTCCATCTCAGCATCGGCACCTTCCATCTCGGCATCGCCATCGTCGCCCTCGTCGCCATCAGAAGCCCCCTGCCCCTCTTTCTGGTCGCCTTCCTGGCCATCGTCGTCGTCCTCTTCTGATGCAGCCCCCACCGCCTCGTCGTCGTCCTCGCCGTCCTCGCCGTCCTCCTCGTCCTCGTCCGCCACCTCGTCCTCGTCCTCTTCGTCACTTCGAGCTTCATCGCCCTCGGGGATCGTGGCCGCCACGCCCATGACCTCCGGCATGTCCACCGAGAAGGCGGCGCCTCGGCGCACCTCAATCTCGGCAAAGGGCACATGGCGCGGCTGGTGCAACGCCAAGCGCCGATCCGAAGCGAGCGTGAGCACGTGATGGAAGGCGCTCGCACGCGCGCGCCGCCGCCGGCCCGCCGTGGGGTACTTTGATCTGAACAGGTCGCTGCAGAGTGCGTCGGCGATCAGCTGTACCTTGGATGAGGGGCGGGGCAGCAAGGACGCGAGAAAGTCGAGCACGCTTTGGGTCCCCTTGGCGTACGAGCTCCCAAGAGAGGAGCGCCGTGACGGGCGCCGCGACGAGCCGGCGCCGTGATGGGCGCCTCCATCGCCGCCTCCGCCTCGACCGCCGCCTCCACTCGCGATGCTCATCTCGAGGTCGTCGGAGCCGGCATCGCTCTGATCGCCGGAGACGGCACCCCTGCCGCCCCCCCCGACGCCACCCCCACCGCGCCCACCGACCGCCGCGCCTGCGCCACCCTCCTCGTCGTCCTCGCCCTCGTCTTCGTCGTCCTCACCCTCGTCGTCAACGCCCATCCCAGCGCTCAGCCGCCTCGCGCGTGCCGCCTCGTCGATGTCCAAGTCAGCGTAGAGCTCCGCATCGTCTCCAAGCCGGCCCAGCCCCATCGCGCCGCCGACCGATGAGCGCCGTGTCGAGCTCGCCGTCGAGCTGCGTCGCCCAGGAGGTGGCGGCGCCGTGATGGGCGGCGCCGTGATGGGCGGTACCACGCCACCCATCCCGGCCGTGAGCGCATCGAGCAGGTCGCCCTCGTCGTCGTCCTCCCCCTCCTCACCCGGTATATCGAAGAGGGGCGCGTCAAGGAACGAGGAGCCGCGCCGCCCGAGCCCAGCGAGCGGCACGCCCCCCTCACCCATCAGAGGGTCGTCGTGCCCTTCGCCTGCGTCCGACTCGTACCCGAGCGCCGCCGCGGCTGCACGTAGCTGCTCGGGCGACGCGCGGTCCTCTTCGTCATCGTATGCCGCCGCCGCCGCCGCCGCCGCCGCCGCCGCCGCCGCCGCCGCATGGGGCATCGTCCTGTCGTCGGCGTCGTCGTCGTTGTCAAAGGGTCGCTGCTCGTCCTCCTCGTCCGCGTCGAGGGAGAGCAGGCCCGCGCCCAGGACGGCGCCCTCGCCACGTGCCCCCGCGCCGGCTCCGAAGCGGCCGAGTCCACCTCGACCACCACCACCGTCCTCGCCACCGCGTCCACCTCGACCACCACCACCGTCCTCGCCACCGCGTCCACCTCGACCACCACCACCGCCCTCGCCCCCCTCTTGTACGCCGCCGTGGGCGCCGTCGTGGGCGCGCACCTCGGCACGAGGTCGCACCTCGCGTCTCGGTGCGGCCAGGATGCGTGCCCACGCGCGCTGCAGGTTGAAGCTGTTGGCACCCCGCAGGCAGCCCGGGAAGCTCTCGAGCGCTTCGAGGTGGAGGTTGTCCTGTGCGCCGTCGCGCTCACGACGGCGCTTGGCGCTACGCGCGTGGGCGCTGTAGTGGGCGCCCAGTGGCGACCCCGCCGCCGCCGCCGCCGCGGCTGCTCCGGGGGAGCTGGCGGCCGCGGCGGCGGCGTGGGCGGCAGCGCCCATGGGCGAGGCCGGTTGAGGAGAGGCCGGCGGCGCGCGTTGGGCGTGTTGGGCAAGGAGCACTTTGGCAAAACCCATCCGCCGCAGTCGCATCAGGGGCGAAGGCGGCGGTGGCGCCGCCGCTGCCGCCACGTCGCCGTCAGCGCGCGCGCCGCGTCCGGCGCGTCCGGCGCCGCCGCCGCCGCCGACGCCGCCGCCGACGCCGCCGTCGCCAGGGCGAGCCCGGAGGTATCCGTAGACGCGCTCGGCGAGGGCCTCGTCCGAGAGGGACGTCGCGCCGTCGGCACTGCTCACCCGATGGTAGTTTCGGATCGCAATCGAGTCGTCGACGATCATCGGCGGTTTGGGCTTCGGCTTCGGCGGCGGTTTGGGCTTCGGCGGCTTGTCGGTGGGACGAGCTCTCTTCGGAGCGCGCCCCTCCTCGTCTTGGTCCTCGTCCTTATCAGTGCCTGTGCCGCCCATCCCGGCGCCTACCGTCCGCCCAGCCGCAATGCCTGCCTGCAGCGGCGCGTCGTCGTCGGCGCCGTCGTCAAACAGAGCCAGGCCGCCGCCGCCGCCGCCGCCGCCGCCGCCGCCTCCACCGCCACCTGTAGCCGTGTCGGCAGCTTCCTCGCCTCCCTCTGAGCTGCCTCGAGATCTGACCTCTGAGCTGCCTCGAGATCTGACCTCGAGCGGCGAGCCAGCAATTGGCGGGGTCGCCACCTCGGGAGTGCAGACACGTGAGCCGCACGCCGAAGCGCCGTCTCGAGCGCCATCCACCACCTGCTCCGGGGTGCCGGCACCGCCACGTCCGCCGCCACCCGACGATCTCCCGACGATCTCGCCCAGCGCGGCCAACGGCCCGGTAGCGGCGGCAATCAGGCGCAGGGCGTCCGGAAAGGCGCCCATCGCCTCGTCCACGTCCATCACCCCAAAGCCTTCGGCATCATCCTCGTCGTCGAGCTCGTCGAAGTGCGCCACGGCGGCGAACTCCCCATCCAACCCCACAGCCTCACACGACGATCGAGAGCGGCCGGCGTTCGCGCGGCCGGCGCAGCCGGGCACGGCGCGCGCGCCCTCGCCGGCGCCGGCGGCACCTTCGGCCGCTGCGGCATCAGCAGGCCATTCTACGGCGTACCCCCTTACCTCACGCACCGGAGTCTCAAGGGCCTCGAACTCATCTGTCGAGGAGCGAGGGACGTAGCGCACGGACGGCGGCGGCGGCGGCGGGTAGTGAAAGCTGCGCGCGTGCGCACCGCCGCCGCCCTCAGGCGCGGCGGTGTCGGGCGTGTAGCACACGGCCTCGATGAACGTCGGGCTGTCCATCACAGCGAGCTCCTCGAGCATCGGGGGAAAGGCATCGTCCTCGTCGAGATCGAGGATGCTGGAACGTGGCAAGCGCAGCTGCTGACCCTCCGAGTGCGTCGCATGGCGCTCGCCCGCGCGCACGTCTGTAGCAGTGGCGAGGGCACGCACGCACGACACACGCGAGTCAGCTTGGGGCCCAGTGCAGAGTCCGCCACAGTACGAGAGACGTGTTGGCCGAGGCAGGTGGGTGTCGCCAAAGTGGGAAGGAGACGCGCAGCCCGCGTACAGAAGGTGTTGAGCTTGCCGATGAGCTGCTCAATATCCTTGAGCAGCGTCTTCACCTGGCTGCTCAAGTGGCGCACGAGCCCGCTCTTGACGATCGCGAGCAAGCGTAGCGAGAGCGGCACCCTGTGCAATCGCACGAGTGATTGGGCGTAAGCTCAAAATGCAGGTGCGCGGCAATAGGGCGTTTGGCAGTGGGTCGTTCTACGCACTGTGGGTTGATCAGCTCTTCGACCGCCTCCGGAATCGCTTTGGACGTCAACCTGATCCTGCGGCATTCTGCGGCGCAAGGCATGCATTGTTAGCATTGGGCATGTTGGCTACGCGTGCGTGTGGCTAGCTGGCATTGATTGGCGCATGCCGGCGATATGCTGCAGCTCAGCGGTGGAGCTGCGGCATTGCACACCGGACAGTGGTCGCCCGTTGCCGAGCAGCCACCACAAGCCAAGTGGACCCTTCCTGGCCAGCAGCTGCTGGGTATAGAACATGGACGCTGGCCAGTGGAGGGCGCGGCAAAAAAGTAATCGAGGTAGTTCTCATCCGTTGCCGCCAAGATTACGTGTACACCGTAACAGATGAATGAATGTCTGCATGCATAACTTGACGACATGTGCGGCGTCACACCATGTCACACCCGAAGAGACCCACCACGGGGCTTCTCGAAGTAGGGAGATGCTGGCCACGGCCTCGGTGATCGCATCCACAAGCACGGGAACTCGATCGCCCGACGCCCGGCGTCGGGCGGGCGCCGCGCCTGCCTTCGGCTTCGCGGCAAGGGCAGACGGCCCAATGTCGTGTGTGCGTGACGTATAGCTGTGTGAAACATTGGCGAGAACGTGTTCACACTTGTGCACACATCCGAGAAGCTCAGACGTAAATTTCTCCACTGCGACTCGCCGCGGCTCCGCGATATGCCAGCTACGCTGCTCCTCCGACGCATGTCATCCTCATGCGCGTGTCTCGTTCGCGGCTATCGAGGGGCGAGCTTCTCCTTCTCCTTGACCGGCTGACTGTTCTTGAGCCAGCGATTGCGTTCGGGGCGCTTCTCCGCCTCTGATAGCGCCGCCTCCTGCTGAGCCACCATGTCGCGCATCGTCTGCGAGTAGACTTGCGTGAGGGCCTCCTCCATGGCGGCCCGCTCCTTCCTCTCGCGATCGATCGTCGCCTCGAGCTCCACGATCCTCGCCGTGAGCTCCTTTTTCGACTTGTTGCTATAGCGCCGGGAAGTTTCAAGCCGTTTGTTCTCGCGCTCGAGCTGCGCCGCGCGGTTCTTGTGGAATGCCGCCTCCTCCAGCAACGACTCGTACTCGGATCGCAGGCGCTTCATCTCGGCGCCGCTCACGGGGCTCCCTTCCCCTTCCTCGGGCTCCGTGGCGCCGTCGCCCTTGCCCTTGCTCAGCAGCAGCTCGGCGGCGATGACGGCGCACTTTTTGCTCTTCTTGAGCGCGGCAGCTCGAATCTGTGGGGAGATCGTGTGGCGCCGTGCTGAGCACTTGCATGCGAGGAGCAGGGCACTAGGAGGCACACAGAGGCACTCACCTTGGCCATCAGAGGTCATCCGAAGTAATCAGAGGTCATCCGAAGTAATAAGAGGTTATCAGAGGTCATCAGGAGGCACTCACCTTGGCCGCGAGGAGGCCTTTGGACTTAAAGAAGACATGTGAGTATACGGAAAGCTCGGCCGCGTTGCCCCCGCCGCCGCCAGCGCCATCCACCACAGCGCCGTCGACGTCGGGGGATGCGCTCGGAGGGGAGATCGAGCGAGATGCAGCCGCCTCCGGCGTCACGACCCAACGCTCTTGCAAGCAGAACGTTTCGCCGTACGGGATATCAAGTGTCCACACCTCGCGCTCGAGAATGATCATCCCACTGGGGCGTCGAGTCAGCTGATGCCGCAGGTGGACGCGCGTCGAGTCGGGCAGCATCGCCTTCGGCGGGCACTTGACCGTGCAATGCACGTCGCGCCTCATCACCCCGCTCTCCACCGTGCCTTGCCACCCGTTCGCGATCACGTTCAACCATCCGAGCCGCTTGCACAGGCTGCGCCCAAAAGGCGAGCTCTCGCAATCGAAGCCGGAGAAGCTGTCCATCAGCGAGTCGAGAGGCAGGTGCATCGGCACATGCAGCACCTCCTCCATCGCCTCGGTGGCCACTCGGAACAAGGACTGCTCAGCCGCTTCTGGCGACAGGAGAGCTGCATCACTCCCATTGGGAGGTGGTGAGAGCAGCGCGCCGGGCGCCGCGCCGGGCTGCCTGGTGGGAGAGGAGCCGAAGCTGCTCGACCGTTTGAGATCCTTCTGACTCACGACGACTGCCGCGCCGCCGCTAGTCCCGAACCAACTGTCTAGGTTGGCGTTGCTCACTGCTAGGCCGACGCTACTGCTGCTGCTGCTGCCGCCGCCGCCGCCGGCGATCGGCTCGATGCGCGGCGGTGCAGCATGGTGGGCAGATACTGTCAGCGCCGTCGAGGCGTGCTGCGCGCCGTGCTGGGCGCCATCCGAGGGCGAGCGCCGGTGCACGCTGCCGCCGAGTAAGCCCGCGCCGTCCCGAGCGTCGGGCGCGTTGTCGCGAGCGTCCGCTGCCGTCGAGGGTGTGCGCGAGTCTGTGCGCCTATGCCCACCGCTGCTGAGTCCCTTGAGACCGAACGACGAGCTACGCGTCAGGCTGTGCGTAACGTCCGAGGCGGCGGCGGCGGCGGGCGAAGAGATGGCACCGGCAGCGCCCGACACGGCGCTCGACCCGAGGCCTCCGGCATGCATCTGGGAGAGCGACACGTGCGTGGCGCCGGCCGAGGGGGTGCGCCGGTGGCCGTAGCTGTGGGAAACCAAGGGCGCGCCCATCCGAGGTGGCATCGTGAGCGATCGATCGTTCGCTCGCAGCTCCTCGCCCTCTGGCACCCGGGCAGTGCGCCCGCCCTCCGCGTCAGAGTCATCAGAGCCATTGTCCGGCTCGCCCGCATTGGAGGCGGTATCGGTCTCCTCCGAGTGCACGTCGTCGTCGTCCAGCGCCGACTTTTTCATCCACGACGATGTCAGCTCCACCTTCAGACACCCCGCGCCGTCCTCGAGTGGGATCGTCACGTTGGTCGTCGAGCGCTCGTAGGTCGCGTAAGCTGCGAGGTCGAGCGTGCCCAAGAGCTTCTTGCGCGTCGCCTTGCTGCCCTCGATCTTCAGCACAAATTCCGAGAGCCGCGGCTCGAAGCGCGACTTGCTGCCCGGCTTGGAGTTCGGTGTGAGCGAGCACGCCATGCTCACGGGAGTCGTCCATCGTGCCACGCCGCCCTCGGTCTCCGAAAAGCCGGGTACGACGCCTCCAATGGCCTTCTTCTTGCTCGATTTCCACTTCAGCGACACCGTCACCGGCTTGGCGCCGCTCGGCTTCAGCAGCGCCGAGCCGCACGACAGCCGTACATCCTCCAGCGTGAACATGTAGCGCAGCCGCTCCTTGCCCCACCGCTGCGTCGAGATGTGCGAGGTGTGCAGGTCTTTGGCGTTGTGGCGCAGGTTCTCGGGCACGCTCGCCGGCTTGCTGCCATTGGCGAAGACGCGCGTCGCCATTGCGGCGAGCTCCAGCGCCTTCCGTCTTCAGAGCGCCACTCGGGCGTGTTTTCGTTCCGTGGGCGTGAGGCAATTGTGGGACAGAACATTCGTGATTGGTGAAATTTTCATGCCTACGCAAGTTGGGAGGCTTTCACCAGTTCTTTGTAGTATGCAAGTCGACAATCTCTTCGCGTTCAAGGTCTAATATTGTGCCGGGACCGTCATCAATCTTCCAATGCCGTCCACGCTGCTATTTTCATTGCTCCTCGCGCTGCTACCAGCGCCCGCTCGGCCCTTTTATCACGGTGTACACTTTGCCGTTGCGCCCGCGCTCCATCAAGCGCGACGGGCGGCGATGCCCGCCGCCGGCGTCAGCCGCGAGAGCGGCCGCCGGCCTAGCCGAGTCGGCCAGGTAGTGCGGGCGGAGCTTGCGACGGTGATCCGCACGGCGAACAGCGTCGGATCAAAGCGCATTCCGGCCGGGCTTCAGTCGATGATCTCAATCGTCGACGTCGACATGTCGCCCGACCTGCGCAATGCGCGGGTCAAGGTCTCGATCATCGGGGACCGCAAGGATAAGATCTCGGCGGTGCGATGGCTGCAAGGCAACACGCGCGGCCTGCGCCATGAGCTTGCCAAGCGCAATCGCGGGATGAAGGTTATCCCGATGCTTTCCTTTGCACACGTGGACGTGGGCGCCGCGACCGACACCATGGTGCAGATCGAGAAGCTCCGCGCCCTTGACGAAGCCGCCGCCCAGGCGCGTGGCGAGACGGACGACGACAGCGGCGGCATCGACTTTGACGCCGCCGACGATGACGCGTGGCTGGATGAGGATGACGATGACGATGAGCTGTTCTCCGACGAGGATGTAAACGACGAAGAGCTCGAGGCTCGGTGGGCTTCGCTCGACAAGGATGACACGGATCGATAGGTCGACGCGACGTGCCGACGGGACGACGCGTGGATACACACGATACATATGGAACTGATCAGAGCGACATAGTCTGAAGACACCGGCTGTACTCGCACGTGTGTGCATATGAGATTTCACATTATGTGTGTCCGGTGTACAGCGCAGCTGCTTCATGCTTTACTATTCGCTTTCTTTGCGTACACGCCGTACTACGCGAGAACGCGACGCGACCGGACCTTCACCTTGGACGACTCCATCGATACACCCCATCTACGGTGACCGGTGTTGCGGGCCCGCGTGCCGCCCGAGCGCGCGACGGGCCCGTCGGCGCCGCGCGCGTGGCGACGTGGCGTTAGCCGAGCGAGCGCGTTCATGCACACACTTACTGTGCCGAGCTGTGGCCTGTGCACCGCGCGTGTTCAGCACCTTCCGTCTTCTTCGCTTTCTTGCACGTGTGCCATCCTCGGCTGACGGCTCCTCCAGTCTCTGGACCTCGGGTTCGGCTCCGCCGTTCGTTTCCGACTCGCGTCGGGGCGTACAGTATACGATAGCCGCGAGGCGCGCGACGAGACTTGGCGGCATCGATAGGCGGCACGTCTGAGGGATATACACACGCGCGTCTCCGTCCATGCGCTTGCTGAGCAACAGAGCATATCTCGTGCTCAGTAGTCACTACGCGCGCTACGGCCTTTGCCCCCCTCCTGAAGAAGGTAGAAGCTCTCCTCCGCCCCTCACATGAAGAATCCCTCCTCCGCATCCCCATCGGCCTTCTCGGCCGCAGTCTTCTCAAGGGTATCCTCGATGTCGGCCCAACCATCTTCCGCCATCATGCTACGCCAATCGCCCAGGACGCTCTCGCCGTTCCGATTCGCGCTCAGCTCGGCGCGCTCGACGATCGCACGCAGCTGCTCGTCGCCCATCGCCCAGTCCTCGTCCTCCTCGTCGTCGTCGCCATCCACCTCGATCAGCAGACCGTTCGCGATGAGCTCGCGCTCCATCGCCGCCTCCTCCTCCTCAGTCGCAATCGTCGGCACGAAATCGTCGAGCTCGTCCTTCACCATCTCGGAAGCGAAGTCGGCAAACAGGTCGTCGTCGGCCTCATCAAGCAAGAACGAGGAATCCTCCGAGATATCTTCCTCCTCCTCCTCTTCCTCCTCCTCCTCCTCGCCGTCGTCGCTGAATCGCAACTCCAGTTCCCAGCTGGCTCCCTTCATCGCCGCACGCTCGATCTCATCCATATCAACCACCGCCTCCGCCGCCGCCGTGGGCCGCACGCTGAAGTCAAACGGGACCGCCCTTTGGTTTCCCGCCTTTTGGTTGGCAGGGTGTGAATCCCAATCGATAGCTTCATTCACGTCGATGGCCCCCAGCAGCTCCTCCTCCTCCGCCTCCTCCGCCTTCTCCTCCTCCTCCTCCTCCTCCTCCGCCGCCGCCGCCGCCCTGCCGCCCGGTCCCTTGCTACTCGCACCCCTCACGGCACCGTTGGCGGCACCTTTCTCGGCGCTCCACTCGTCATCCAAGCTCAGGGTCCAGTCGTCGTCCTCTCCGAGCTCCCAATCGTCGATATCGTCGGCGTCAGCCGCGGCCGCGTCGGGCGTCGCGTCGGGCGCATCCGGCGTGAGCACGCCGCTCAGATCGAGTGGCTGAGCTGCTGCCCAGTATTTGTCGATGCCGTAGAACTCGCGGCTTTCCTCAGAGAAGATGTTGACCACCACGCTGTCGTAGTCGAGGCACACCCACCCGCCGCGCGCTTTGCCCTGCCGGTTTGAGCGATAGCCAAACTCTTGGAGCACCTCGTCCTCGATCGATTTCACAATCGCGCTGATTTGCGCCTTGCTGCGCCCGGCCATGTTGATGAAGAAGGTCGTGGCCGACGTGAGGTGCGAGACGCGGAGCGCAGTGATGTCAATAGCCTTGCGATCGTCGGCTGCGCGTACCGCACAGAGTGCAAGTGGCGCGGAGGGATCGTCGATCGCCTCACCGTCGGGCTGCCGCCGCTTATCCGGTGCTTCCATCTCTCGCCACAGCGCCTCGCGCCGCGCTCGAAGGCTCTGTGTGACGACGCGCTCCTCGACAAGCACGAGGCGAACCTTTCGGAGATTATTGCCGATGGCTGGGCGGCTGGCTGGCACTGAACTGTAAAACGATGCGACGCATGGGAGCAGCACAAGGAGCCACGAGGCGAAGGGCGTCATCACCCCCAGGGAGTATCCTGTGGAAAAACGTCCAAAAAATCATCTCAACATTTCTCCGAGACCCGATCCCAAACGAGTATGGATACAGAGCGCTCTCGGCCGATTTCACATATGTATATACGAGTGGGTGGGTATGGTCGGTTGTTTGAACGGTTGTACGTTCTGGTTGTACGTTCTGGTTGTACGTTCTGCAGTCGCCTTAAATACGCGCCCACATAGAAAGTGTTGATGATATTGGCAGCAGCAACGGCGAGCGTGCCATCGTTTGGCCTGTTCGGCTCGCGCTGGCGTGCGATGTGGCGATCCTAGGTGAAGGCACGAAGAATCCCGACGCCGTGGTCGGTGCGGGCGTCGTCCCTAGTCTCGGCGCTGGGATCTTGGGGGAGTGTCCTTGGCCGGAGCTGCATCTGTGGCTGCTGGTGGAGGTAGGCGAAGAGCTGTGGCGGCGACGGGTGCGCTGGCCAATCTCCCTCCGAGCTCGACGTCGACGTAATCGAGTGGACGGAAGAATCACCTGGCACGGCATGCGCGGCATGAAAGGCGGGAATGTCGGAGAGTGCGACGGGGCTCAACTGCTGCGCAAGCCCCTCCCCAATGAGCTCGTCGGACACCATTTCGAGCTTGGGCCACGAAGCAAATGAAGGAGGGTCTCCAGAGTTAGGGCTTCGTGCTGAAGCGCCGGATGAAGCAGCGGCTGAAGCACTGGGAGGGCTTCGTGCTGAAGCGGCGGTTGAGGCGGCGGCTGAAGCGGCAACTTCGTTCTCCTCCAGACGGACCACAACAGGGCTCACCGGGCTCATGAACGACTGCGGGGAGGAGATGCTCGAGAATAGCATACCTCCCTTGACGCTTGGTCCGTCCTTGAGCTTCAGCCCAGCGGCAGCGCCAGGGCGTATGTTGAGCGCGGAGGACGCGAACTGAGACATCAAACTCGCTCGGCGCACCGACGGAGAGGAAGGTGCCGAGGGCGCACGCATGGGCGGGCTGGCCGCGCCGCCACCGACGCCGCCACCCTCATCGCTCGGCTGGCGGCTGAGATCGACGGAGCCGCCACCAGAGTCCTCAAGCCGGTTTCTGCAGAAGACGAGACAGACGCACGTGATGTCGTCACGCGCTCCGCGAACTTTCAGCGCCTTGTGGACGATCCGTTCGGTGGCATGGTACGCATCCTTCGCCGTGAGCGCCAGCTTGACGGCCGTTTCACGCGGGATAGCGTCCCACACCCCGTCACTCGCGATCAGCACGCACGCGCCGTCTGGGCAGGGCATCACCTTGATGTCCGGTACGGGGCTCAGCCACGGCCCGCAGTCGCGGTCGCCGATGGCGCGCGCGCAGCACACGCCACCTGGGAAGCCGCGCAGCGGACCGGACATCTTCCCGCCGATCGAGATGTGCCCGAGCTTACCGCCCAACGCGATGACGCGATGACGCTCATCGACGCTTTCGGCGAGACGGTGCTCGGATGTGAGGGAGATCACGGCGTGCTCGTGCGTGTTGGGTTCGGGTTCAGAGGGCACGAGGATGGCGGTCACGTCGCCCACATGCCCCGTCGTCAGCTCGCCGCGCGTCTCGTTGAGCAAGCACACGGTCACGACTGTGCCGGCCGTGTGCTCCTGGTCTGCGAGCAGCATAGCGTGCAGCCGGGCGAAGGTGCGCTCCAGGGCCTGCGCGAGCGCGATGCTGCTCCCGTTGCCCTGGCTCTCCTCGCAAAGCATCTCGCACATGTGGTGCAGCACGAGCGCGGCCGCTTGATGGCCGCCGTGCCCATCTGCGACGACCGCGCAAACAACGACGTCTCCGCCAATGACGAGGCGCTCGACGCGCAAGCCGTCCTCCCCCTTGAGAATCATCGCGTGCGAGCCAAAAGCGCTGGTGACGAGCACCTGCGGCCAAGAAGCCGCCGGCACCTGCGAGGACAGCACCTGGGAGCTATTGGAACTCGCCATGCTGATGGATGGAGCACTCGAAATGGAGCACTCAGCAGATGACACCGACGACGGATACGTATCTGTCGACCGATCGGCCACCACCGTCGTGCAGCTGAGTTCATGGCCTGCGTCGCATCGCTGAGCCTCGCTATGGTGAGCGTCGACACTTTGACGTGCTCCCATCTGTGAGGAGCTGAGTTCATGGCCTGCGTCGCATCGCTGGGCCCCGCTATGGTGAGCGTCGACACTATGATGTGCCCCCATCAATGCGGAATGTCGCCGAACAAGCTCAGCGCTTCCTTTCTGATGCACTTTTCTGAGACCCCAAACAAGTTCCCCCACGACCTCCCCCACGCCCCGCCCAAGAAAGGTGTGAACCCTATTTTTCTCACGAAAAGCCAGGTCGTCGCTCATCGTACTCCTACGGAGCGGCGTCTTTGAGAAATTCCGAAAGTCTTCCGCACGAGTCAACCCCACCCCTAGTTCATAGTAATTTGTCGCGTGTGAATTTTTCATGGAAGCTCCGACACGCAACACCATCATCGATGGCCAAAGCGCGACCATCAATTCGCTGCGCCAGGCTCTCGCCCGAACATCGGCCGGCGCGCCAGCAGCGTCGCGCACCACCATCATCGATGGCCAAAGCGCGACCGTCGGTTCGCTGCACCAGGCTCTCGCCAATGCCGTGGAGGCTCATCTACATGCTCGCCACCGTGCACCATGCGCGCCGAAGACGAAGCTGCTCTTTGCTCGGATGGACTTCCGAGGCGTGGGCAATGACCTCAACAGTGCTATTCGTGCCTTTGCATGCGCGCTGGCACAGGACCGGCAGGTCGTCTTCCTACCGCCGAGTCGTGAAAGCATGGACAAATATCCGTGGCTGAAGGAGCTCGGCGTGAGTTGGCAATCGCCGTGGCATTGGTTGCACCGCGCGGGCCTGCACTTCGATTCGTTGCTTGTTGCCTCGTCGTGCCAGCTCGAGCTCCTCACGCCGGAGCGCAGACATGTGCTCATGGCTCTCGCCGAGGCCAACGACACCGACGCCGAGACCACGCTGACACGGCTCGGCGAGACGACGCTCGCCAAAGTGTCGCGCTTGTGGCGTCCAATCTGGCGTGTCGGCCTGGGTCCGACCGTCATCCCGAGCGCTTTTCGAAGCCAAGGCTTGCTTTGGTGGTTCCAGGCACTCGGAAGCTATCTGATCCGAGCTCGAGGATCTCTACGACAAAGCCTCAACTCCCACGAGGCCATGAAGCCGTTTCGGACGCCACCCGCCGCCATCGCAGAGGATGATGTGCGCTCTCCCCTGGTGGCGGAGCACTTTGGGCAAACCACGTGCACGCGCTCAGGACAGCGCTCAGGGGCGCCCTGCGATGGTATCGGCGTCGGCTGGCATCCGCGCGTCTGGTTCGATCTCGGGCTGATGACCTCTGATGGCCTCTGATGACCTCTGATGACCTCTGATGACCTCTTGATTGCCTCCTTCATCAGGTTCGATCTCGGGCTGCACATTCGGATGGGCGATGTGTGCGGCAAGAACGCCCCGAAGCGCGGGCAGCACAAGCGCAAGTGCTCGCCACAGCCTCTGCAGGACGCGCTCAGGCTCATGCACTCCCATGGCCTGCGTGGCAACCTCTTCTTCGCGAGCGACTCGGCCGAGACGGTGGACGAGGCGATGCGTGTGGGCCCTTCCTTTGGATTCAATGTGACCTCGCTCGCTTTCGACCGCTCCGCTCCGGACCAAGACGGGACGGACTGCGCGCGTTCGGCAGCTAAGAATTCCACCTCGGCGGTCGCGCTAGAGACCGGGCTCGAGCTGTGCAAGCGCAGCCAGTCGCGCGAGCAAGCGCTGCTCGTCGAGGCACTGCTCGATGTGTTCATGCTCTCACGCTCAAGCGTGCTCGTCGGCGCCATGATGTCGAACTTTCCACGCCTCGCACTGCAGACTCGATTGCAGGCGTCCACTGATGACAAAAGATATCTCGCGCTCGACGGGCGCGACTGGTGCACGCGCACCTCGTGCCGCATGAACTACACCGTGAAATTCGGGACAGCGTGAGCGTGACACGTGTCAGAGCGGAGCGGACCAGGGGACCGGGCGGACCGAGGACCGAGAAAAGGTCACCCACTCGAAGATTCGAAGAATGTGAGTTCGGTTTAGGTAAGCTTTTTGGTCAAGCAGTAATACCACATGACGCGGATGGCCGGGGTCTCGCGCGGGGCCGAGATCGTCGGGGGAGTCTCCAGTCTCGGGACGGATCTGCCGTGGCACGACCGTCGCGTCGGTGCAAATCGCAAATGCTCGACACTCGAGTGACCGCGCGGGGAGGTGCACTGGGACGTGGGAGGGGAGCGACCTCGGACCGGACGGGATCTGCAACTGGATCTCGGGAGATCTCGGGAGATCTCGGGAGGACCAAATGAAGAGGTGCCTGGTGAGCGACGCGCGGGAGGTCAGAGGTCTACAAGTGTACCCACATGGCCCGGCGACCACACACCGCACCACGTGCGGAGTGTCGACCCGACGCTCCTGACTGCCGTTGCCCACATGACTCTCGTGGGCCATGGCACAAGGCTTCTCGTGGCTCACAGCTCGCGAAGGCAGCAGGCCGTAGAACTGCGGACTCGGCCTTAATCTCGCCCTAATCTCGCCCTCTTTGCGCCTCCAGCGACGACTCGCATGCATCCACGAGCCACTCTAGGGCGTGCAGCTCGCCTGCACACACGGCCTGGGCGGCTCGCACCCATGCCGCATCCGCGGGCACGTCGGCCTCATGTTGATCATCGATCAAGCTGCGTAGCTCGGTGAGTGCAGTCGCCGCGCACCTCCCGAGAGCAGTGAGAGCTGAAAGCTCATTGGCCTGAGAGATGGGCGGCGCCCCGAAGCCAGGGGCGCTCGAGCCTAATGGGACAAGAATTCCTTGGGACTGTTGATGATCCTCCGAGGCAACAAACTGGAAGTGAAGCGCCTCGTCTGCTTGGGCGCTTGAGTCGAGGGAGGGGGTGGTGACCTGTGCGTGCTGCTGCTGCTCAAGGCGTTGCTGCTGCTCGAGCACGAGCACGCGCAGCAGCGCGATGGCATGCCTCACGCCACCATGCGTGCTCGGGCGCACTTGCACACACACGTTCTCGCCCAGTTCAGAAGGTGGCGACTCGGGTGGCGGCTCGCTCGTCGTCGCGGCCAGGGCCGTGCGATCGAGGCGCAGCAACACGTCGTCCAACGGCTCTCCGTCGGCATCCACGTTCTCATCCAGCGTGAAGCCATAATGCATGAGCAGGTCCCCGTTTGACTTCTGTCCATAAGTGTAGAAAACTTCCTCACTCCCACCGATGGGTCGTGAAGCGTGTACCACGAACGCATTGCATGCCGCATCATAGCTCCATCTGGCGTTGACGCACGCGGCACCGGCATGGTTGGCCAAATCCGCGAACGGCGCCAGCGACGCCACCTGACGTCGTCCGATGCGGAGACCCAAAGCGCGCGAGCGAACTGTCGCGTGAGCCCACGACACAGGATCCGCCCATCGTGCGTGCACCTCCCAGGCTCTCGAAGCTGCAGCCCACAACCCTGGAGCATGTGCCCGCAACAGCGCCACGAGCACGTCGCGCTCCGCACGCTGGGCGCGCGCAAAGCCCGCGCGCGCCCGGGGCAACAAGGCATCCAAGGTCGAGTCAGGCCAGTGCATTGGCAGTTCCGGGTATGCCCCCGGGACGGTGGCGTAGAAGGGCGAGCGGGAGGGTCGCTCGGGAAGTGGCCGACGCGCGGCCACCGCTGCCGCCGCGGCCTCGAGCACGCCTGTACATTCGAGGAACTCTTCCAGGCTGGGAGCACCTTTGAGGTCGCAGATCGCGAGCAACCGGCCGGCCCGTTCGTGGCTGAGTCGCAGGCTGCCGATCGCCTCGAGCCACTCGAGCGCCGCCGCCGGCTCGGCCAAGCAGCCATCCGCGTGGCGTGGAGCGTCGTGTAAGAGCGCCACGAACTCGCGGTGCAGCTCCTCCTCGTCGCCCGCCTCAATCACGGGGGCGACGGAAGAAGGAACCCACGAACTCTCTTCGCAGGAATACCCATCACACCGAGCACGGTCGGCGACGACAAAGAGCATGAGCAAAAGCTCGGGCCGGTTCCTGAGACCCATGCATGTGGCCTCGGGCGACCGCAGCAATGATTGCAGCGAAGGTTCTTCGAAGGCCTGCTCACTTGTAATCAGGAGGCATTCTGGTACGAGGAGCAGCCGGTCGTCGGGTTGCGCCGGCTCGGTTGCGAAGAGTCCGCGGCCAAATCGTCCGGTGCCCATACGCAGAGTGCTCTCTACAGAGGTGCTGGTCGAGGAGGAGCGGGTTGGCATATGTTCGGCGTCCGCGTCAAACCGCATCGACACTTACCCGCCGTGGTGTGAATGTTTGTCATGTTGATTTCTGACACACGCAATATGATTGCGGAATCTTTTCATGCGAGAGATGATGTCGGGCGCGGCGCTGCCGCGCCCGATGAAGCCCTTTCCTCACATTCGGCATCAAATGCACCGCCGCTTCCGGCCAACGACACCACGCCCCTCGGCATGGATACCTCCGACACCTTGCAACCGCCGACATCGGTCGCAGAGAACCTCACCGCTATGAAGCGTTCCATTGATTCAAACACTTCCATCCTGCAGGCCCTCTTGGCTCGCATTGCCCAACTTGAGGCCATGGTCCCGCCCTTGCACCCGGTGCCAACCCGAAACCCGCGCCACCGCTGGCGCGCAACCCTCCGCCACCTGCGTCGTGGGCCGACCGGGTGAAGGCAAATGCCAACAATCACCCGCTCCGCTCCACCCCCGCCACCACCGGCAGCGCGCCCCCACCGCCTGCCACCAAACTTCACGCGCCGCACATCGCGGCGCCAGCCCTCACCTTCAAAACCCTCCTCATCAACGGCAAACACCTCAACATGCTGCGCGACATCGCCGCCCCCGCCGACGCCGAGCCCAAAACTGTGGACCTCCGGTCCTTCAACCACCGCCTCGGTGGCGCCACCGGCCCGTTCTTGCGCGATGCTTCCCCTGGCAGCATCCTGCCCAGCGTGTCCGGCCAGCACACCCTCGACGCCGTCGTCACCGGCCCCATCTCCACCTTCGATTCAATCGCGCAATACCAGCAGGCCTTTCTCGATGGTAAGGTCGGCTGCGCATTCCCGAGCCAGTACATCGGCCCGGGCGACAAATTTATCATCCTGCCCGACGGCACCCGCGCATTCACACCGGCCAGCGCCCAAGCCTTCTTCGACCGCCACACTTTACCCCCGACCGTTCGCGCGCTGAGACCCGGATCATCGCCATCCCCATCGCCCCAGCGCCGGAGTCCCACCTCCTCCGCCGCCGCTCCACCAGCGCCCAGACTCACGTCGACGCGCGCCACCGGCCTCGAGTCGCCGACGACCTCCCGCCGCCACCAAAGTCCACGCCGGCACGGCCGCAACGCCTCGTCCACCCGCCTAAGAGCCGCCGCTCGATCGGCGCGGATCTCGACAACGCCGCGCCCCCTGAAGCCGGCGAGCACATCGAGCTCAACATGACCGCCACCGAGGCCGCCGCCGACTGCGCCCGCGTCGTGATCCACGCCCGCGCCCACGGCACCAGCACCGCCGGTATCCAGGCGGGCAAACGCGCCCCGTCGGACGACCTCTATCCGCTCACGGCGGACGCAGCGGCGACCGAGGATTGCGCCGAGGACCGACGGCGCACCGCTCCTCGCGCCGAGAGCGACGCACACTGCCCGCGGCAATCTGCCCCCCACACCGTGTCGCCCGACTCCGCCCTCGATGCGGACCTCGAGATGACCGCCGCCGACCCTCATCTCGACGGCGCCCTCGCCACGTGCCCCCGCGCCGGCTCCGACGCGGCCGAGTCCACCTCGACCACCACCACCGTCCTCGCCACCGCGTCCACCTCGACCACCACCACCGTCCTCGCCACCGCGTCCACCTCGACCACCACCACCGTCCTCGCCACCGCGTCCACCTC